>Ga0207747_1001249_pt1 | contig 19236 bp, 22 predicted proteins | sample HigsolmetaGSP11D_FD_184839 | JGI IMG/M metagenome (GOLD analysis project Ga0207747, IMG submission 184839) | High solid enriched microbial communities from the Joint BioEnergy Institute, USA - SP1-1-D (SPAdes) | ecosystem: Engineered > Bioreactor > SSF (Solid state fermentation) > Aerobic >...
TAAAAACTGGGCAAAATAAAAGTACCTTTTAAATTCGTGCGTTTTTTCAACAATCCGCTTTGACTGGCCCCTGCACTATGATAAGATTAAACATATATTATGGATTTTACGGAAAAGAGAGAGAAAGGAGGGGCAGGATGAAAGCAGATTCGCAGGCGGATTTTATTGTGGTAAAGGCTTTGCAGGACGGTGTGAGTGTGATCGGGTTGTCAAGGGGCACTGACACAAAACTAAACCATACGGAAATGCTGGATCAAGGAGAGGTGCTTGTAGCGCAGTTTACCGAACATACTTCCATGATCAAGATCCGAGGGAATGCGCAAGTTTTAACAAGCATCGGGGATTTGGAAAGCGGGCCGGAAAAATAAACCGAAACCAATTTCTTAACGGCCGATTTCCATATGTGATATAATTAACTACAGCTTAATTTTAGGCGAGATCAACGAAGAAACGGGGAAAGGGTTATGTCATTGCTTGAACGGGAGCAGCAAGTTGCCGCGATTAAAAAATTGATAGAGCAGGAAGTTGCACATGATTATTTGAATCAATATATCGATGCCCCGTACATAGATGAAGACCGGATATTGCTGTTAACCACAAGCCTTGCGGGGCAGCCGTATTCGGAAAATGAAGTGAAGCAGTTTGTTGCGACCGCCATGCTGATCCAAATTGCCCTTGATACCCATGAAAAAGTGACCAATGTGAACGAAAAGCAGAGAAACCGCCAGCTGACGGTATTGGCAGGGGATTATTTCAGCAGCCTGTATTACAAACTGCTCGCAGGTGTGCGCAATGTGAAGCTTGTCGGTGTGTTGGCGGAGGGGATTAAATCCGTCAATGAGTATAAAGTGATGCTTTACCGGCTTGATGATTCCGATGCAGAAACATTCGTCGGCCATTTGAAAAAAACCGAATCCGGGATCATCACGAAATTTATGCAGTTTTTTAATTCGCAGCCGCTCATCCGTTTAAGCGAAGAACTGCTTTTGTTTAACCGGCTGTTAAGGGAAAAAGAAATGGCCGAAAGCGGCGGTTATTCCATGCTGCTTGATGCGCTCAAAACATTTACCTTTCCCGGCGAAAAACGGCCTTTTCAACAGCTGCCGCATGACAAAAAACGCATATTGTTTTATCGATGCGAAAATATCGTGAAAGAAAGTTTTCATGCGCTGCAGGGCGCCAGTGAAACTGTATCCGGCGCAAACCAAATGCTTTTGGACAGAATCCGCCTGCTGCTGGGCCGGTACGCCAATACAACGAGATTATATGCGGAAGAAGGGTAAAACTGATGATGCCAAAAGAAGAACGGGTTCACGCTGTTTTTGAAAAAATCTCAAAAAACTATGATTATATGAACTCGGTGATCAGCCTCAGGCAGCATAAAAGATGGCGCAATGAGACGATGAGAAAAATGGCTGTTAAAAAGGGGAGCACCGCACTTGACCTTTGCTGTGGCACGGCGGACTGGACGATTGCCCTGGCGGAAGCCGCAGGGGAAAGCGGTAAAGTGACCGGGCTCGATTTCAGCGAAAACATGCTTGAAGTCGCAAGGAAAAAAGTGGATGCGCTTCAGCTGAAAAATGTCGAACTCATTCACGGCAATGCAATGGAACTACCGTTTGAAGACAATACATTTGATTATGTGACGGTCGGGTTTGGATTAAGGAATGTCCCGGATTACAGGCAGGTTTTGCGCGAAATGCACAGGGTTCTGAAGCCGGGCGGCATGGCGGCCTGCCTCGAAACGTCCCAGCCGACAGTGCCGGGGTACCGGGAACTTTATTATTTTTATTTTCGCCGGATCATGCCGCTCCTTGGGAAATGGTTTGCCAAAAGCTATGAAGAGTATTCATGGCTCCAAGAGTCGGCGCGGAATTTCCCGGGAATGGAAGAACTGGCTGAAGCTTTTTCAGAAACGGGATTTGGGCGTATTTTGTATAAGCCGTTTGCCGGCGGCGCCGCGGCAGCGCATATCGCTTTTAAAGAGAAATCATGATCGGGTGGAGACGGAATGAAAGTACAAATGCTGTATTCGTTTTTAAAAAAGGACATTGATCTCATTGAAAAAGAATTGGAAAATGCCGTTGCTTCGAACTCCACTTTAATCAAGCAGGCCTCCGTCAACCTGTTGAAGGCAGGGGGGAAAAGGATCCGCCCTGTGTTTGTGCTGCTTGGCGCCAAATTCGGAAACTACGAAATTGAACGCGTAAAAAATGTGGCGGTTGCTTTGGAGCTGATCCATATGGCGTCTCTTGTGCACGACGATGTCATTGACGATTCCAAACTGCGCAGGGGAAAGCCGACTGTGCAAGCCGAATGGGACAACAGGATAGCGATGTATACGGGAGACTATATTTTGGCAAGCGCCCTTGAGTATATTACAAAAGTGGACGACTTGTCCGCACATCAAATTTTGGCGGATACGCTTGTCGAAGTATGTGTCGGTGAAATCGAACAAATCAAGGATAAATACCGGTTCAACCAAAATTTGCGCTGCTATTTGCGGCGGATTAAGCGGAAAACAGCTTTGCTGATTGCAGTCAGCTGCCAGCTGGGGGCGATTGCGGCGGGCGCAAGCGACAAGATCCACCGGCAATTGTTCCGTTTCGGCTACAATGTCGGCATGAGCTACCAAATTATCGATGATATTTTGGATTTTACCGGCACGGAGAAGCAGCTCGGGAAACCTGCGGGAGAAGACCTGCGCCAGGGCAATGTAACGCTGCCAGTGCTCTTTGCCATGGAGGATCCCGCTATTAAAAAGCGGCTCGAAAACGTCCACGAGCATATGCCAAAATCTGAACTGGCTGCAACGATCGACATGATCAAACAATCCGGTGCGATCGAAAAATCGTATGAAGTCAGCCGGTGCTACCTCGTCAAGGCGCTCGATTCGCTTCACGGGCTTCCGGACAGCCGTTTTAAAAAAACTCTTGAGGATCTGGCGCGGTATATGGGAAAAAGGAAATTTTAACAAGGCTAATCGGGAGGGTGCCGCCGGGGTGCCCCCTTATTTTTCGTTCCGGGAAAAATCGAAGCGCTTACTTGAAAAATATTGAGATTTTACCGGCAAAATGATACTATCTTTTATGGCTGTACATAATTCTGGAAATCAAAACGAATGGAGTGGATGTATTTTGGAAAGGACTTTTTTAATGGTAAAACCGGACGGGGTACAAAGGCAGCTGATCGGGGAAATCGTTTCCCGTTTTGAAAAAAAAGGATTCCGCCTTGTCGGGGCGAAGCTCATGCAAATTTCGACGGAGCTTGCCGAGAAACATTACGCGGAACATAAAGAGCGGCCTTTCTTCGGCGACCTGGTGGAATTTATCACTTCCGGCCCGGTCTTTGCAATGGTTTGGGAAGGTGAAAATGTCATCGCGACTGCACGGCAAATGATGGGCAAAACAAATCCGGCTGAAGCCGCGCCGGGAACGATCCGCGGCGATTACGGCATGATTGTCAGCAAAAATATCATTCATGGGTCGGACTCCGAAGAAAGCGCAAAACGCGAAATTTCGCTGTTTTTCCGCGAAGACGAGCTGCTTTCTTACAGCCGGCCTCTTGATTCTTCCATCTATTGACCGGCAATTCACAGTTTGGCGCATTTTTTCTCCGCGCCAATCTTTTTTTATGCTAAAATATGCATATACAATCGGCTCTTAATCGGCCTTAAACACGCGGCTATGTTAAAATTTATTGTTGATTATCGCGAAATTTGCTTGTTTTCCGTACGCGTCGCGAGCCTCTTCGCTTGATACCTTGCTGCGGGGTCTTGCCTGGCTTGCTTATCCCGCAGGAGTCTAAGAAATTAGCGATCGTCAACATTGATCACGAACATAGCCAAACAAATTAGAAAAACCATGGGGAAATGCATGATGAGTATTGGACTGGATGATTACGGCCGTTTCATTGCGCAGATGAAAAAGAAAACAGGGATTGATTTATCCCTTTATAAAGAAGCGCAAATGAAAAGGCGGCTAACAACTTTATATGAAAAAAGGGGCTTTTCCTCTTTCTGCGAGTTCTTTCAGGCATTGGACCGGGATGAACGGTTGCTTGAAGAATTTTTGGACAGAATGACGATAAATGTTTCAGAATTTTACAGAAATAAATCAAGATGGGATGTTCTCGAACAGAAAATACTGCCCCGTTTGCTGAAAGAAAGGGGAGACAGGTTAAAAATCTGGAGTGCGGCCGCTTCGACGGGCGAAGAACCATATACGATCGCCATGATCCTATCGAAATTTATGCCGCTTGACAAAGTGAAAATTTTGGCGACGGATATCGACAAAAATGCAATTGAAAAAGCTTTGGCAGGGGTTTATTCCGAGAGATCGATCATGGAAGTCCCGCCGGAGATGAAACGGAAGTACTTTAAAAAAAGCGGCGGCAACTTTTACCAAATTGCGGATGAAATTAAGGGAACTGTTACCTTTAAGCGCCATAATTTGCTTGCAGACCCGTATCCGGATGCGGATTTGATCGTCTGCCGGAATGTCTTGATTTATTTTACCGAAGAAGCGAAAAACATGGTTTACGAAAATTTCAGCCGTGCGCTGCATCAAAACGGCGCCTTGTTTGTCGGCAGCACGGAACAAATTTTTAATCCGGCTGCGTACGGGTTTGAAATAGAAGATACTTTTTTTTATAAAAAAATATAATGCGGCCGGAAAATTTATGTTTTAAATTTTCAAATGATATATCCGAATCCGAAATATTGTGATATAGTATAACATATGTAATGCTTTAAAGTGATGAAGGGGGACGTCAAATGAGATATTTAACGGCTGGAGAGTCGCACGGGCCGGCGCTGACCACGATCATCGAAGGGCTTCCTGCGGGGCTGCCATTAACCGCGGAAGATATCAATACCGACCTTGCAAGAAGGCAGAAAGGGTACGGGCGCGGCCGGAGAATGCAGATTGAAAAAGACAGGGCCGTCATTTCCGCAGGCGTCCGCCACGGTTTTACCCTCGGTTCGCCGGTAGCGTTGACGGTGGAAAACAAAGACTGGACCCACTGGACGAAAATCATGGGCATTGAGCCTCGCACGGAGGATGCGGAAGAAGTGAAACGGCGCGTCACACGCCCGCGTCCGGGGCATGCCGATCTGGTCGGCGGGATCAAATACGGCCATAGGGATATGCGCAACGTTTTGGAAAGGTCTTCTGCGCGGGAGACTACGGTCCGCGTTGCGGCGGGGGCTGTCGCGAAAAAACTGCTGAAGGAACTGGGGATTGAAGTCGCTTCCCATGTGCTCGAAATCGGGGGCGTGCGCGCGGAGCATACGCAGTACCGCTCTTTGGAAGACTTACGGGAAAAAGCGGAAGCGTCCCCGGTGCGCTGCTATGATGATGAGGCTGCCCAAAAAATGATGGAAGCCATTGATGAAGCGAAGAAAAAAGGGGATTCGATTGGCGGCATTGTCGAAGTGGTGGCAACAGGCATGCCTGCCGGGGTCGGGAGTTATGTGCATTACGACCGGAAGCTCGATGCAAAGCTTGCACATGCCATTGTCAGCATCAACGCGTTCAAGGGCGTGGAGTTCGGGCTTGGCTTTGAAATGGCGCACCGTTTCGGCAGTGAAGTCCATGATGAAATCATCTGGTCGGAAGCGGAAGGTTATACGCGCAAAACGAATCGGCTCGGCGGCTTTGAAGGCGGGATGACAACGGGGATGCCGATTGTAGTCCGCGGAGTAATGAAGCCGATCCCGACGCTTTATAAACCGCTGCAAAGCGTCGATATTGAAACGAAAGAACCGTTTGCGGCCAGCATCGAACGTTCCGATAGTTGCGCGGTACCCGCAGCGAGTGTCGTTGCCGAAGCAGCAGTTGCCTGGGAACTGGCTGAAGCGATCGTCGGCCAATTTTACAGCGACCGGATGGATGTGCTGAAACAAACAGTGGACGCGCAAAGAGAATACGGAAGGTTGTTTTAAATGGAATCGATCATCATTGACACAGAGACAAAACAATATCCGGTATACATAGGCAGCGGCCTGCTTGAAGAGCTCCGTCCGCTTGTTGAAAAATATACGCGCGTTATGGTTATTACTGACAAAAATGTCCGATCGCTCCATTTGGATGCGTTGCTAAATCATCTGCCGGAAGGGGCGGAAAACTGCGTGTTTACAGCGCCGGCCGGGGAAGATGCAAAAACGTTTGAAGTATATAAAGATGCTTTAACTTTTGCCGTCCGGCACCATTTGGACCGCAAATCGTGCATCCTGGCTTTCGGCGGGGGCGCGGTCGGTGATCTGGCCGGTTTTGTGGCTGCGACTTATATGCGGGGGATCGCGTTCATTCAGATCCCGACAACGATTTTGGCCCATGACAGCGCGGTCGGCGGCAAAGTGGCCATCAACCATCCGCTCGGGAAAAATCTTGTTGGCGTATTTTACCAGCCTAAATTTGTGCTGTACGATACCGATTTTCTCCGTACGCTGCCAAAAGTGCAGCGGTTAAGCGGATTTGCCGAACTCGTCAAGCATGCGTTTATTTCGGATGAAGCTTTTTTGTCGGAACTGAAAAAAGAAGTACCGGACGGAGACCATATTTTATCACCCCGGCTGCCGGAACTGTTGAAAAAAGGTATCAAGGTCAAAGCCAATATTGTCCAAAAAGATGAAAAAGAGACGGGAGTGCGCGCTTTTTTGAATTTCGGGCACACGCTCGGTCATGCGCTTGAAGCACACGGCGGATATGGGGCCATTACGCACGGGGAAGCGGTCATGACCGGAATGGTGTATGCCCTTATGATCAGCAGGAAGCAGGCCGGCCTCCAATTCAATTTGGAAAAATTCACGGGCTGGATTGGGCAGCTCGGCTACGATTGGAAAATCCCGTCTGGTGCCAAATTTAAAGAAATTTATGCCTACATGGAGCGGGACAAAAAAACGATTGCCCAAAAGCCACGGTTTGTCCTTTTAAAATCCATCGGCGAACCGGAGCTTGCGGAAGTGGACAAGGAACTGCTCAGGAGCTTGTTTGAACTTCAGCAGAAAGGGAGGCTTGCATAAATATGATTCGCGGCATACGCGGGGCTACGACGGTCGACAGGGATGAAGAAGGGGCCATCCTTGCCGCCGCGGAAGAATTGATGAAGGCTTTGATTGAAAAAAACCAAATTGAGCCGGAGCGGGTGGCTTCCCTCTTTTTTTCGGTGACAGCGGACATCCGCGCGGCTTTCCCGTCCAAAATCATGCGTAAATTCCATGATTGGAAATATGTGCCGATCATGAATATGCAGGAAATTCCGGTTGAAGGAAGCCTTGCCGGGTGCATCCGGGTGCTAATCCATGTTGACACCGAGTTGGCGCAGGATGAAATCAAGCATGTTTATTTGCGCCGCGCATCCGTGCTTCGTCCGGATTTAAAAGTATTGGAATAGGAGTATAAACAATGAAATGGAGAACACAGATTACAGATTTAGAGGCATATGTGCCCGGAAAAACGATAGATGAAGTAAAAAAACAGTTCGGCCTGGATTCTATTGTGAAACTGGCATCCAATGAGAATCCGTTCGGCTATTCCCCGAAAGTGGATGAAGTTTTAAAAAACTTCCATGCTTCTTTTACTTTATATCCTGACGGGTATGCGACCCGGCTGAGGGAAGAAATGGCCGCCTTTTTGGGGGTCAGTGAAAAACAGCTGATTTTCGCGAACGGTACGGATGAGCTCATTCAAATCGTTTCAAGATCGCTGCTGGAGCCGGGCAAAAATACTGTCATGGCAGCTCCGACTTTTTCCCAATATCGCCACAATGCTGTGATTGAAGGGGCGGAAGTGCGGGAAGTGCCTTTAAAAGGCGGCCGGCATGATCTTGATGCAATGCTTGAACAAATCGATGAAAATACGGCAATTGTCTGGATTTGCAGCCCGAACAATCCGACGGGAACGTATACAACCGAAAAAGAATTAACGGCTTTTCTTGACCGGGTGCCGGAAGAAGTGCTCGTTTTTCTCGATGAGGCGTACGGTGAATATGTAGTGGCAGATGACTATTACGATTCCCTGCAATTATTCCGGAAATACAGCAACCTGATCGTCAGCCGCACATTTTCAAAAATTTACGGGCTTGCCAGTTTCCGTGTCGGATACGGGATTGCAAATGAAGCGGTCATCAGGGGGCTTGAGCCGGTCCGCCCGCCTTTTAACACAAACGTGCTCGGACAGATGGCGGCGATGGCGGCCATCAAAGACCAGGATTTTATCCGGGAATGCCGGGAAAAAAACCGGCGGGGGCTTCAGCAGTTTTATGATTTCTGTGGCCGTGCGGGGCTCTTCTACTATCCGTCGCAGACGAATTTTATTTTAATAGATTTCAAGTGTGACAGTGATAAAGTGTTCCAGTTTTTATTGCGGCACGGGTATATTGTGCGCTCCGGAAAACCGCTCGGGTTCCCGACATCGGTACGGGTCACGGTCGGGACGGAAGAACAGAACAATGGCGTCATCCAAAAAATGGGGGCTTTTCTTAAAGAGCTGCCTTCCGTGTTGCAATAACGCGATATTAGCCGATTTTGCCGTCCGGGCTTTAAAACGGTATTGAACAGGCCGCAACTGGCGGCGTTTCTAAAGTTTGATCTTTCGGGCGGCCAGCTTCCATAAGCTTGCGCCGTTTGACATGATATGAGGTGGATATCCCTTGCAAGGAAAAGTTTTCGTGATCGGGCTCGGCTTAATCGGGGGGTCCATCGCCCTTGCCATTAAAAAAGAACACCCTGAAGCCACGGTCATCGGGTTTGACGCCAGACTGGAAGAAATGAAGATGGCAAAAGCGATGATGGTGGTGGACGGCTATGTGGAAAACATCAAAGGTGGCGCAGCCGGGGCCGACTTGATCATTTTAGCGACGCCGGTGCTTGTGACGGAAAAACTGGTCCGGCAGTTGCTGCAGATGGAATTGAAAGAAAATGTGATCGTGACGGATACGGGCAGCACAAAAGAAAGCATCATGGCACAGGCTGTGCAGTTTAAAGAAAAAGGCATCGTGTTTATTGGCGGGCACCCGATGGCCGGTTCGCATAAAAGTGGTGTGACTGCCGCCAAACCTACCCTTTTTGAAAATGCTTTTTATTTGCTCGCGCCGTACGATAAACGTTCAAAAATGAAAACGGAAGAATTGGAGCGCTGGCTGAAAGGGACGCGCGCCAACTTTATTACGGTATCGCCGGAAGAGCATGATGAAATGGTTGCGATCATCAGCCATTTCCCGCATGTGGTTGCAGCGTCTCTTGTGCATCTTGTCAAGGATGCGGATGCGGAATACCCGCTTTTAAAAAGGCTTGCTGCCGGGGGATTCCGCGATATCACAAGGATTGCCTCTTCAAGCCCGCAGATGTGGGCGGATATCTCGATCGGCAACCGGGAAAACCTGATTGCCCTTTTGGACCGTTGGACGGAAAATCTGCAAAAAGTCAAAAGGGCGCTCGAGGAAAGCAAGTACGATGATTTGTTCCGCTTTTACGCGGAAGCGAAACAATACCGCGACCGCCTCCCGATCAGCGGTTCCGGCGCCATTCCTTCGTTCTATGATTTATTCGTCGATATTCCGGATATCCCGGGTGTCGTATCTGAAATTACGAATAAATTGGCGGAAAAAGGCATCTCGATTACCAATATCCGCATCCTTGAAACGCGGGAAGATGTTTACGGCGTACTCAGGATCAGTTTCCGGTCGGAAAAGGACCGCGATAACGCGTTAAAGCTTTTAAAGGAAGAAACCCCGCATGAAGTATATATTCAATAGAAGGTGGTGTTCGCCATGCTGAAATTATCGCCTGCTGAAAAAGGATTGAAAGGGACGATTGAAGTTCCCGGAGACAAATCGATTTCGCACCGTTCGGTGATGTTTGCATCCGTTGCCGAAGGGAGGACAACCGTCGAAAACTTTTTACCCGGCGCCGATTGCCTGAGTACCATCGCGTGTTTTCAAAAACTGGGTGTTACAATCGAACGACACGGGAACCGGGTTGTCGTCGAAGGGAAAGGCTGGAACGGGCTGGAGGAGCCAAAAACCGTGCTGGATACCGGAAATTCTGGAACGACCACCCGCCTGATGCTCGGGATACTCGCAGGCCGTCCTTTCCACTCCGTGATAATCGGCGATGACTCGATCGCAAGGCGGCCGATGAACCGTGTCACAAAGCCGCTCCGCGACATGGGCGCACACATTGACGGCAGGGAAAACGGCAATTTCACGCCGTTATCTGTAAGAGGCGGTGCGCTGCGCCCGATCGATTACCGGATGCCTGTTGCGAGCGCGCAAGTCAAATCGGCGGTCCTTTTAGCAGGGCTCCAGGCGGAAGGAATCACGCGCATCCATGAGCTGCAGCCGACGCGCGACCATACGGAACGCATGATCCGTGCATTCGGCGGAAGCGTGGAAACGGACGGGAAAACGGTAGCCGTTCGTGGTGGGCAGGCTTTGAACGGCACCGATATTTTTGTTCCCGGGGATATATCCTCTGCTGCTTTTTTTATGGCTGCCGCCTGCATTGTCCCGGGAAGCGAAATCATCCTGCCGAATGTTGGGCTGAACCCTACGCGTGCCGGGATCATTGAAGTGCTGGAAAAAATGGGTGCTTCTCTTGAAGTGATAGATAGAAGTGATACAAAGCAGGGTGAACAAAAAGGAACTGTGAAGGTCCGGTTTTCCGCATTAAAAGGGGTGGAAATCAGCGGTGCCCTCATCCCGCGCTTGATCGATGAAATTCCAATCATCGCTCTTCTCGCCACCCAGGCGGAAGGAACGACAGTCATCAAAGACGCGCAGGAACTGAAAGTAAAAGAAACGAACCGCATTGATACGGTTGTTGAAGAACTGAAAAAACTGGGCGCCAAAATCGAAGCAACGGAAGACGGCATGGTCATTGAAGGCCCTAATCGGCTTTTGTGCGGTGCAGTGGACAGCCGCGGGGACCACCGGATCGGCATGATGCTGTCTGTTGCTTCCCTGATCTGCCGGGATGCTGTTTATTTGGAAAACGCAGAAGCCATCAATGTGTCGTATCCGGGCTTTTTCGGCGACCTGAAATCCGTTCTGTAAAGTGAATAAAGTTTGTCAAGTGGCGGAGCGGCGGGCCGCATGGTTCCGGCGCTCCGCCATTTTTTCGCATAAAATAAAGGAATTTTAACATACGATGGAGAAATATTTTGTATGGATATATCCAAATAAAGGCAGACTATTTGCCCTGGCCTTCAAAATTTTTTATGATAAAGTTAACATACAGGAATATACATCAAAGAATATTGGATTAGAGGAAGGTTTTCATGAGCTTAGTTGAACAATTGTTGGATCATTTGGAAGAAGGCCGGCTCGAGAAGGCGAAGAAAGAGTTTGAAGATTTCCTTTCTCTCGGATCGGACGAAGAAAAATATGCGCTTGCCGAACAGCTGATGGGCCTTGGCTTCCTGAATGAAGCCCAGCAATTATATAAAGATCTGCTGGCGTCTTATCCGGACGATGGCGAGCTGATCATCCTGATGGCGGAAACGCTCATTGACATGGATAAAGAAGAAGAAGCAATTTTGTATTTGGACCGCATTTTGGAGACGGACCCCGATTACCCGCGCGCATTGCTTTTGCTCGCCGACTTGTACCAAATGCAGGGACTGTATGAAGTCAGCGAGAAAAAATTGCTGGAAGCATGCACGCTTTTGCCGGAAGAACCGGTTGTCCATTATGCCCTGGCGGAGTTTTATGCTTCGGAAGCCCGCTATGCGGAAGCGGTCCGGGATTATGAGTGGCTTTTGGACAAAGGCATTGAAACGCTGGGGGACACAAATATCCACGGGCGCCTTGCCGAAGTTTTAAGTGCTGCTGGCGCGTTTGAGGATGCGCTCCACCATTATGAACATGCAATGGAAAGCCGCCTTGAAACGAATACTTTATTTGGATATGCCCTGACCGCCTACCAGGCAGGGTTTTATAAAAAAGCGATCGAACTGTTTGAGGAGTTGAGGGAACTCGATCCCGGTTACAACCCGCTGTATCTTTATCTCGGCCGCGCTTATGAACATGAGGGAATGCTTAAAGAAGCACTTTCATCCGCCGAAAAAGGCTTGCGTGAGGATGAGTTCAACAAGGAGCTTTACCATTTTGCCGGAAAAATCGCAGTAAAACTCGGCCGCGAAGAAACGGCGGAACAGTATTTCCAAAAAGCGCTGGAACTTGACCCGGGTTATCTCGATGCAGCCTTGTCGTATAATCAACTGCTTTTGCACGAGGAGCGGTACAATGAAGTGGCGGAGAGAACGGTGAAGATGGAAAAAGAAGGCGATACCGATCCGCAGCTTTACTGGAATCTAGCTGTTTCATTCCGGCACCTTGAAGAATATTCGCAGGCATTAAAGTATTATGGGTACGCATATAATGATTTACAAAACGACCCTGAATTTCTTGAGGATTACGGCTATTTCCTGATTGAGGAAGGAAGAAGGGAACAGGCTGCAGGCATTTTCCGCAGGCTGCTTGAGGAAGACTCGGCAAACGATGAATGGATTTCCCTGCTTGAAAGGCTGGAAGACGGGGTGTAACGGTCCGGGCGGCCGTCCCCGTCCCGCCAAACATTTTCGTAGGCGGTTTGCAATGGAAAAAGGTATAATAAAGATGTAAGCTATGACTTTATCAAAAATGCATCTTTTCCGCGCAATCACGCGGCCATTCAATTTGCAGAGGAGGGATTACCATGGCTCTCACCCCTGTTTCAATCAACGAGAAGAAGGAGTTTATTCGCTGGTTTTTAAATCATTACCAATTAAAGAGAAGAGAATCGGTTTGGATTTTAAATTATTTGATGAGCCACGACCAGCTGATGGAAAAAGTCCATTTTGTTGAAGAAGCGCATCTATGCCCGCGCGGTATCATCATGTCCACCCACTGCGTAGACAATGTGCCGTTCCGCTTTTATAAAGATAACATCATGACAACGGACGCGGAAAAATCTTTCCATGATATCCGGTTAAATCGCGATGAGGATATATACATCCAACTCAACTTTAAGCAATCCCATCTGTCTTACCAGTATGCGGCAGTGCTCGAGGAAAACCCTTATATGCCGAAAGACCTGCATATCAATGATTCTGACCGGCAGTTGGTGGAGAAATTATTGGAGCAAAGCATTAAAGATTTTAAACGCAATCAATTGCTGGAAGAAATTGATAAGGCGCTGGATGAAAAAGATTACGTGCGCTTCGTCGAATTAAGCGAACAGATAAAAAAACTGGATGCATGAAAAGTGCTCCCGTGTTTTTTGTTCTGAAAAATGAAAGGGGTATCATATTGCTTTGGTGCGCAAAAGATATGGAATTATATGTACAGGAACGTCCCTTTATTGATACGGCCGTTCTGCCGCTTGTTCCCGTTTCCTTTGATAGAAACATCAGGCAGCTGGCTTCCCAGTTTGAATGGATACAATTTGTGGCTGGCTGCCTTGAATCTCAGTTTAAGGGCCGGATCGTCCTTCTGCCCGCTTTTTCCTATTTGCAGCATACGGCCGCGGAAAGTGCCGGAGCAATGCTTTTGGCATGGGAAGCGGAAATGACCGAAAGCGGGTTCCGGCATATTTTTTACTTGACGAGCGACCCAAGTTGGCAACCCTTCCAGTCTGAATTGAACGGTTCCGTTGTCTGGCTACCGGCTGTCCCGCTTGAACATATGGAGCAAAAACACCGGGAAACGGTCGTGGATGAACAGGTTAAACAATTGATCTCCATTATTGTCCGTGAATGGCAGGAGGATAAAACATAACTATATCAAAATATCAGTTTATTTTGATTAGAAAGATATCAGACACAAATTCGACATATTTTCATTGACCACTTGGAAAGTTTGATCTATGATATTGTTGTATCTATTTGGAATTTCGGAACAATTGAATCGATACTGCCGTAAGGGGGGAACAGGGTGAGTAAAGATCCGGTTTCAAGAAGGCAATTTTTAAATTACACGCTCATGGGTGTAGGCGGTTTTATGGCTGCCGGAGTGGTCATGCCGATGCTTCGCTTTGCCGTTGACCCGGTGCTTGAAGTGGAAGCGGCCGGTAATTTCCATGCTACAAAATTGAAAGTTTCCGATATTACAAGCGAGCCGCAGCGCGTTGATTTTAAATACGAGCAGACGGACGGCTGGTACAAGTCCGATGTGACGCAGACGGCCTGGGTTTATAAGGACGAAAAAGGCGATATTGTGGCGCTGTCCCCGACGTGCAAGCATTTGGGCTGCACCGTGAACTGGAGTACGAACAAGCAACATCCGAACCAGTTCTTTTGCCCATGCCACGGCGGCCGGTACGAAAAAAACGGGAAAAACGTGCCGGGCACACCGCCTGCCGCGCCATTGGATGCATATCCTACGAAAGTAAAGGGCGGGTATTTGTATTTGGGTAAACCGCAGCCAAATCCGTATGTGAAGTGAGGGGGAAGAGATGCTTAGCAAATTGTATGACTGGGTGGATGAACGTCTGGATATTACACCGCTCTGGCGGGATATCGCAGACCACGAAGTGCCGGAACATGTCAACCCGGCGCACCATTTTTCGGCATTTGTCTATTGCTTCGGGGGTTTGACGTTCTTTATTACGGTGATCCAAATTCTTTCCGGCATGTTTTTGACAATGTACTATGTCCCGGATATTAAAAATGCCTGGAATTCCGTCTACTATTTGCAGCATGATGTGGCATACGGCCAAATCGTCAGGGGGATGCACCACTGGGGGGCAAGCCTCGTCATTGTCATGATGTTTTTACATACGCTGCGTGTGTTTTTCCAGGGTGCTTACAAAAAACCGCGTGAACTGAACTGGATTGTCGGCGTATTGATTTTTTTTGTCATGCTTGGGCTCGGCCTGACCGGTTATTTGCTTCCTTGGGATATGAAAGCGCTTTTTGCGACAAAGGTGAGCTTGCAGATTGCGGATTCCGTCCCGTTGATCGGCCCGTACATTAAAACGCTTCTGGCAGGCCATCCGGATATCGTCGGGGCGCAGACGTTGACAAGGTTTTTTGCCATCCACGTCTTTTTCCTGCCGGCGGTTTTGCTGCTTTTGCTTGCCGCCCACTTTTTGATGATCCGCAAGCAGGGGATTTCCGGTCCGCTGTAATGTAAAAAACGATTGATCACGGGCAAAAGGAGGGGAAAGGATGCACCGCGGAAAGGGAATGAAATTTGTTGGCGATTCCAGGGTTAGCGCGGTACGCAAACCGAATGTCCCAAAAGATTATTCGGAGTATCCCGGTAAAACGGAAGCTTTCTGGCCAAATTTTTTGTTAAAGGAATGGTTCGTCGGCGCAGTTTTTCTCGTAGGTTTCTTATGCCTGACCGCCGCTCACCCGGCGCCGCTCGAACGGATTGCGGATCCGACCGACACAAGTTATATTCCGATGCCGGACTGGTATTTTTTATTCCTATATGAACTGTTAAAATATTCGTATTCATCCGGCCCGTACCAGGTGATCGGTCTGGCCATCCCGGGGGTTGCTTTTTTAGCACTGCTGTTGGCGCCGTTTATTGACCGCGGGACTGAACGCCGGCCGCTCAAAAGGCCGCTGGCAACAGGGTTTATGCTGCTTGCGGTTTGCGCAATCTTTTATTTGACATGGGAAGCTGCCGCCCACCATGACTGGAAAAAAGCAAAAGAGCAGGGGAAAATCGTCAAGCAGGTGGCAATCGACAAAAATTCGGATGGCTATAAAATTTTTGCCAAGCAGACTTGTGTAACCTGCCATGGCGGGAACCTCCAAGGAAGTGAGGCGGCGCCTTCCCTTGTGGGTACCGGACTGAGCGCAGATGAAATTGCAAAAATTGCCAGGAAAGGGAAAGGAAATATGCCTCCCAACCAATTCAAAGGATCGGACCAGGATTTGAAAAAATTAGCCGATTTTATTGCGGGATTAAAATCGGAGTAGTTTCGTTTACGAAGAGCCGGCATGTCCGGCTTTTTTCGTTTTCATGCAAATGGTACAATAGGAATATCTTTTTTTGAAAATGAGGGAAAACAATGATCTTACAAGCATTTTATGCCATGTTGGCGGACCGGCGTGTCATATGGGCTTTGTTTTTCATCAATATCATTGGCACCATTTACGGTTATGTCTGGTATGGATGGCAGTTGAAAGCTACGCCGCCGCAATTTTTGCCATTTGTGCCGGACAGCCCGACCGCCAGTCTTTTCTTTGTTTTTGTGCTGCTTTCATTTTTATGGCGGAAGCATAGGCCGTATTTAGAGGCGCTCGCGATGGTGACGCTTTTTAAGTACGGGATTTGGGCGGTTGTGATGAATATATTGATGCTGCTTGTGAACGGCAATTTGCCTTGGCAGGGTTATATGCTGATTGTCTCCCATTTTGCGATGGCCGTCGAGGGCATGTTGTATGCGCCGTTTTACAGATTTAAAATGAAACATCTTTTGGTTGCCGCGGTTTGGACTTTGCATAATGACATTATTGACTACGTGTTTATGCAGTTTCCGCGTTACGAAGATTTATACATGTACATACGCGAAATCGGTTATTTTACATTTTGGCTAAGCATCTTTTCCCTTTTCACCGCTTATGTGCTTGCGATCAGGAGCAGTCGGCCCAAATTGGAACTTTAGGCGTGCGCCTTTTCCCCGCCGTGTTTTATTTCAGGCAAAGGACTAAAAAATCCGTACGCACGTGCTCAGCCTCCGCTTTTTTTGGTCTACTCTTGTCCGGCCCTTCATAGATTAGTAACAGTATGAGGGGGGACAAGGATGAGGAGAAAAGTAGCGATCCTTCTTTGTGTGTTAATGTTATGCTTTGCCGGAAAAAGTATTGCGAAAAGCCCCGCAGGATCGATGGCGCGTTTAAACGATTTAAGCGATGAAGCCCTGCAGCTTACAAAAAACGGGCAATATGAAGAAGCGAAAAATGTGCTTCGCGAATTTTCGGATGAATTTGCCAAGCAATCACTGAATGATAAACATTTGACGATGGACGAGCTGAGAATTTTGACGGTTACACATGACGAAGCGGTGAAAGCTTTAACAAAAGCAAGCGTGCAGCCTGAAGAGAAAGTGGATGCCTGCACATCGTTCCGCCTCGTTGTCGATGCTCTTCAATCGAAATACCAACCGCTTTGGACGGAAATGGAAGAACCGGTGATGGCTTCGTTTGCGGAGGTCAAAAAAGCCGCCGCATCGGGCAACACAGAAACCTATAACGAGAAGTTAAACCAATTTTTAAAACAATTTTCAGTTATCGAGCCGAGTTTAAAAGTCGATCTCCCGGTGGAAGAGCTGCAGCGTCTCAATTCAAAAATTTCATTTATTGACAAGTACCGGGCCGAAGTGATGAACGGTGGGTCCGGGGCAAAAGAATTGGATGCGCTTCAATCAAATTTAAAGCAGCTGTTTTCCAAAATGAAAGAAGATGAAGCAGATCCTTCGCTCTGGTGGGTGATGATTTCGACAGGCAGTATTATTATCTTGACTTTATCGTACGTCGGATGGAGAAAATATAAGGGGCAGAAAGAAGAGCGTCAACAGACTGATCATGTGGATTGACCTTTTGACCCTGTTTGAATACAATAGAGTAAAGACAACCATGGAGGGTGGCAAATGTCGTTTCTAATTTACTATCTCATTTTGGCGATTATTCCGATCTGGGCCCAAATGAAGGTAAAAAGGACATACAGTAAATATGAAAGGGTCTATAACGCTTCCGGCATGACAGGTGCTGAAGTGGCAAGAATGATTTTGGATGAGAACGGATTGTACCATGTGAAAGTGCTGGAGCACAGCGGTTTTTTGAGCGACCATTACAACCCGATTGATAAAACCGTCAACTTATCGACGTCCAACTACCACGGCAGGTCCATCGCCGGGGCAGCAGTTGCGGCGCACGAATGCGGGCACGCCATCCAGGATAAGGTGAGCTACGGCCCGCTGCGGTTACGCCACCGCCTTGTTCCGGCGGCAAATCTCGGCAGCAACGCATCCTGGATTTTCATTTTGATTGGCTTGTTCACCCATGCGACAGGGATGTTCCTGCTCGGGATCATATTAATGGCGCTTGCCGTTCTGTTCCAGCTCGTGACATTGCCTGTCGAATTCAATGCTTCTTCACGCGCGTTGAAGCAGGTGACCGCTCTCGGCATCATCCGCGACGGCGAAGAAAGGGAAGCGCGCCAGGTGTTGTCGGCCGCGGCACTGACGTATGTGGCGGCGGCAGCCGTTGCGGTGATTGAACTGCTGCGTTTAATCCTCATCTTTTCCAACTTGAACGGAAACAATAACAACAATAATTAATGCGTTTCGCGGGCTTCCCGTCTGCTTCGGCAGTGCGGGAAGCTTTTTTGCTGTATTGCCGCACACCCCCAAATATAATATAATGATATAGTTTGGTTGTCCCCAACCCGTGGTTCGAAACCATCCCACGCAAAAAAACTAAGGAGAAGATGTACAATGAAATTAAGAACTTTGGCAGTCAACGGCATTTTGGCGGCTTTGTATATTGCCGTGACCTTTTTCATCCAGCCGTTCGGATTTACGAATGTCCAGTTCCGTATTTCCGAAATGTTTAACCATCTTGTTGTATTTAACAAAAAGTATATGATCGGCATTGTTTTAGGGGTGTTTTTAGCGAATTTGTTTTTCTCGCCAATGGTGGCATATGATTTAATTTTCGGCACAGGCCAGTCCATTATTGCATTGCTCATCACGATTTTTTCAACCAGTTTTATAAAAGGCATTTGGGCAAGGATGATGTTCAATACGGCCGTGTTTACAGTCACAATGTTTATGATTGCATGGGAATTGAACCTTGCTTTCCATTATCCTTTCTTCTTGACATGGCTGGCAACCGCTGCGGGTGAGTTTGCTGTCATGCTTGTCGGCGCACCAATCATGTATGCCATCAATAAACGTGTCCGTTTTGAAAAATTGATTTAAATATAGATGTGCCCAACAAAAAGAGCTGCTGGCACCGCGCCGCAGCTCTTTTTTCCGGTGCGCCTGGCATGGTTGCACTCTATAGGGTGAAAGTCCCAAATCACGAAGGCAGTAGTAGCGATAGCCTAACGCAAGGGTGTCCGTAGTGATGCGGAATCTGAAGGAAGCGAGCGGCAAACCTCCGATTCTCGAGGAACACGAACCTCATACAAGGCTAGGTATCATTGGATGAGCTTGCCGAACAAAGTAAAGTCCATACTGCCAAAGGTGATACAGAGTAAATGAGGCAGATAGGTGGAGGAAAAGAGTGCAGTCTT
>Ga0207747_1001251_pt1 | contig 19219 bp, 12 predicted proteins | sample HigsolmetaGSP11D_FD_184839 | JGI IMG/M metagenome (GOLD analysis project Ga0207747, IMG submission 184839) | High solid enriched microbial communities from the Joint BioEnergy Institute, USA - SP1-1-D (SPAdes) | ecosystem: Engineered > Bioreactor > SSF (Solid state fermentation) > Aerobic >...
ATGTTTCCTGCTTGGGATCCTACCGCGCTTTGCTTGGTGGCCCCGATGAGGGGGATTGCGAACCTACGTTCCCAACCCCCTCATCGGGGAATTCTAAGAATTTCTCCCACAAACATTTTACTCACACTTTTAAAAGTACTAGATAACTTTTGATAAGGTTTTATTTTAGATTCTTATAGTACTTTTGTGGATGTATTATAATTTCTTATCTTCTAAAATATATAAAAATTTAGTATAATTTAATTATTCATATTAATTGTTGGAAATTAACAATAGTAATATAGAAAGGTGATTTAGAATAAAGTAACCAATGGATTGTTGCTAAAGGAGGAAAAAATGAAAAGCATTCAGACAAAAATTATCATTTTATTCTCAATTTTATTTATCATTTGCACGGTGATAATCAGTTGTAACATTTACTTTTCATTCAAGCAATTGGTTGTTACGACAATCGGCACGCAGGCAAAAAACATTGCAGAAAAATCCGTGGAATATCTCGATATGGAAAAATATGAACAACTTCTCCTTGAAAATGAAGAAACGGATTATTATTATGAATTGCGTGAAAAATTAAATGAAATAAAAGAAATGAATGGGCTTTTATATTTATTTACGATGAATCAAAGAAAAAATTCAGACGGCAAGTATGAATATTATTATGTGGTTGATGGTGCGCCGTTGGATGATGAGGAGGCATCCGCCTTTGGAGAAGTGGAAAAAAATTATTATGAAGCCATGGCTTTAGCTTTTGAAACCCAAGAACTTCAAGTCGGTGAATTTACGGTTGATGAATATGGGGTTGCAGTGAGCGCCTATGTACCGTTGAAGAATGACAAAGGGGAGTTCATTGGAATTCTCGGCGCTGACTTTGATGCAGAATATATTAAGAATATGTTGGATTCCCGAAAACGAACAATTATTTTGTTTACAATTGTTTCCCTCATTGTCGTTGTCTTTATTATTTACTTTGCTACAAAAATTTTGATTAGCCCATTAAGAAATTTAGCAAAAGAAATGGCAAAAGTACGGGAAGGGGACTTTACGGTACAGTTAAAGTCGAACCGGAAAGATGAAGTGGGTCTATTAACTCATGCATTCAATGAAATGGTTGGAGAAATCAAGTCGATGATTTCAACAATAAAAAACAGTTCGCATCAATTAGCGGTTTCATCCGAAGAATTATCCAGCACGGCAGAGCAAACGGCAAGTTCAGCGGAATCTGTAACGGAATCTGTACGGGTGATTTCTGATGGGGCAGACCGCCAACAATCCATCGTATCAGATGCGGTAAAATCGATTCGACATATGTCTGAACAACTCAAAAAAATTTCATCCACTTTACTGGAAGTTTCAGCATCCTCGAGAAATGCAAATCACGTTTCCAATAATGGAAAAGAGAAAGTGCGTAAAGCAATTCAACAAATGGAACAAATAAAAAATGTGCAGCAAGAATCTTCTAAAGTAATAAGCGAATTAGGTTCGAAGTCGAAAGAGATTGATGAAATTGTTGTAGTGATTACAGAAATAGCGGATCAAACGAATTTACTTGCTTTAAATGCGGCGATTGAAGCAGCAAGGGCAGGAGAACATGGGAAAGGCTTTGCCATCGTTTCTGAAGAAGTTCGCAAACTGGCCGAGCAGTCAGCAGCAGCAGCCAAGCGGATTTCTGAGCTCATTAAAGAAATTCAAAATAAAACATTTGATGCCATGAAAACGATGGAATTTAGCAATGAGGAAGTGGAAAAAGGCACAACAGTCATTGTTGAAACAGGTCAAACATTCAATGATATTAATGATTCCATCCAAGTCGTGTCAGAGCAAATTTCAGAAATCAATAAGGAGATTACTCAACTATCGGAGCACGGCAATGAAGTGGTTCAAGTCATTGATGAAGTTCAATCCATTGCCAACCAAACATCAGATGAAATAGATGAATTTGCGGAAATTATGGAAAGCCAATTGGCGATGGTGGAAGAAGTTCAAGCATCCATTGTCCAACTCAATGAAATGTCTGAACAATTAGATCAACTGGTGGAGAAGTTTAAAATAGATTAATATTTTTTAGACTGTTTCCATTGTTAAATAATTTTCATTGATAGTGGCTTTAGAGAAAAACTGAACCTGTTGCATGAAGATAGGCGATTTAGAGAGCATTCCTTTCTAGAACGCCTATTTTTGTTTATAAACAAAACCTATTATATTACTCAAAATTATATAGAATTTACCATTTATGGATGTTATAATGGTAGTTGGATGATAATATTTCAGAAATATTGTAATTTTTTTGACAGGAGTATGAAATGAAAATTCAGAAATATTTTGCTTTTCTTTTTTATTTCATTTAGTTGTTGTTTTGCGTTCTCGCATACATATGCGGCTTCCTTAGATTCAACGATACAGCAAAAACTTGGAAGCTCCAATGTCAGTGTATCCGTAAGAACCGTTGATAATGGAGAAATTATTTATCAAAAAATGGAGATACTCCGATTAAACCTGCTTCCACGCTGAAGCTGCTGACGGCATCAGCAGCCCTCGATGTTTTAGGAAGTGATTATCGTTTTCATACATATTTTTATATTGATGGAGAAATCAAAAATAAAACATTAAATGGAAATATTTATATTTATGGCACAGAGGATTCGACCTTTGGCAAAAATGATTTTCAAACTTTTGCGAAAGGCTTAAAAAGCAAAAAGGGGAAAATGGTATGCTTTCTTGACGGAAAATCAAAAACAATCAAAAATTCAGGTGATTGATGGTGTGGTGAAAACAATCTATTCCATTTATTAAATCAAGTATGCTGGGGCATATCTGGGAAGCTCACATTATTCTTGGATGCGCCCCAGAATTAACTATTATTATGCAAGCATCCTATTGATTGCAGCACACAATTGTTCCGGGATACGTGTTATTTTTTTCTTTTGTAAATCATAGAAACACCCTTTTTGTTTTCCATTGCAATATACTTTGTCCCCATTGAAAATTTCAAAAGCCATTTCCCAGCTTGAATTACCCGAATCAATGAGCCAACAGCGTCCTATCGGTTTATCGTAAATGGTGAGGGGAAGTCGGTAATCGATTTCCGTGTGAATTAAGATGGGCATTATATTCATTTTAATCATTTCTTTTAGCGAATAAGTTACATTTAAAAATTCCATTCGTAAATCTTCGAACCACCGTACATAGACAAGGTTACTGACAATTCCCATTGCATCGATATCATAGGCTTGAATTGGCAATTCCATTTCTATAACTAATTTTGAATTTTTCATATTATCATCTCCTGTATAGTAAAAATAAACTATAAGTCGACCGAAATCAGAATCGTTAGTTTATAATAGCTGATAATCCTATCGAAAGTCTATATCAGATTTAATTTTATTACTTTTTGTTCATAAATATCACCTAATATTTATTTTCTTAAGAATTTCCAATCTCTTCAACCATAGAATGTGTCAAATTATTGACGAATATTGCAAATGAAAGATGTCAAAACACCACAAACTATTGGAATGTACAATAATTTGTGGTGTTTTTTCATGAGTTATGGGTGTAAATAAAACCGGTTGATGAAGTTCTTAATAGTTCAATAGCTTGTTCGGCAAGGTATTCGGGTGATTCTTTATAGCCGGTTTCCATCCAGCGAAGAATGATCGCCGCAATGCCATTTGCTGCATATAAATTGAACATTCGAGGATTTACTTTCGAATTATTTAAACGAAACTGATATTCTTCTACGTATAGTTCTTCAATGGTATCTCCAATAAAACGGGATAAATCAAGGGTTCGTGATTCCTTCATCAAGACATTGAATAAATCTCGGTTTTCCAATAAGAAATGAAAAAGTGTAACGTTTTCTTTTGGGAAATTTGTAAATTCCACAAGATTTAAATGTTTATAAGGATTTCGAATATGTATTTTAAATTCTTCCAACGTTTCATCAATAATATCGTACAATAGTTCTTCTATTGAGCTAAAGTGATTATAAAATGTGGCGCGGGAACAGCCGGCTTCCGTTACTAACATAGATACTTGAATATCGTCTAATTCGTGTTGCTGCATCAATTTAATTAAAGCTTTTTTAAGTTTCTCTTTAGTATGTAATTGACGTTTATCCATTTCTTAATCCTCGTTTTTTTTACATTTTTTTGAGAAGTGTCCAATATTGATAAAATGCTAGTCTAAAATTTTTGCATATTTCTTTTTCTTATTTTTTAATTATTATGTTACTAAAATACAAAAGGATATTTTTACCAATTCGGTTTCTTCCGACAATTAGAGCAGAAGTAACATTTTACAACATTTAATACCGGTATAAATGTTTGAAATCAAAATCCTTTAGTTATTATTTTACAAAAACCAATATCCATTGTCATTCTTTCTGATGTTCGAAATAATCCATTGGAAAGTATTTATTTTGTTTCATAAATGATACAAAAGTCTTAAAAATACATTTAAATAAAATCACCTTAATACCTAGGAGTAGAGAGTATGTTATTTAGTAAAAAAGAAGATAATCTTTTAAAACAACAATTGATTTCTCAAATTGACTCAATTTTGGAAGGGAAACAAGAAACATTTTCACCTTTTTCTGATGATCAAGAATTACATAAAAAATTAAATGATTTAATCAAAATGTACACACTGCAAATTAAAAGAAATAAAGAGATTCTCCAACAAATATGTAAAATGGGGAGAATCGGCTATTATCAAGCAAAACTTGCTAACGAAGACGTTTATGATCCTGGGACAAACTTTAAATGGGATCAAACGATGCGAAATTTAACAGGATTGCAAACTCAAGAAGATTTGCCGGATGAAGCAATATCCGGTATCACCCATATTCACCCAGAAGATAAAGAACGGGTGGGACAAGAATATGCTGAATTTGTGAAAAAGAACGATCCAAATGCCGAGTTTGTGGTTGAGGAGCGTTTCCGTGTAAAAGGTCCAGAGCAATATCGTTGGTTTAAGGTGTTCTCCATCGTCCTGTTTAATGAAGAAAATAAACAAGATATGTTGGTTGGATGCTTCATCGATATTAACGATCAAAAAGAACGCGAGCTGGAATTATATGATATCGCAACAAAAAATAAATTGATTACGGATGTCATGAATGAAGGATCTTGGGAATTGCATGTGGCTCATGGCGATGTGCTGCATCCAGATAGCAAATATTGGTTTTCCGATCAATTTTTAGCGATGCTTGGATATCAGTCTTACGAACGGAAAAATTTGCCGAATAATATTTTAGCTGAAGTAATGCATCCGGAAGATTTCGATTGGGCGAATGAAGTATTTGGAGATTATTTGAATCCGAACCATCCACTAGATGAATATAATGTGGAATATCGTTTGCGCCATAAAGATGGACATTATATTTGGGTAAAATCAAAAGCAAAAGGGCTCATGAATGAGGACGGCGTATTATTGCGTTTAGCTGGTGTCATTCAAGATATTTCATTAGCTAAACAAAGAGAACAGCAAGAACAAATGGTGACAGAACAAATTCAAAATCTTTCCGAACAAATCAAGGATGTAGTGAATGTAGTAGATACTTTATCCGACCAAGCCATTCAATTGGCCGATGCGCAGCAACATTCTACCAATGCAGCTTCTTCTGCAAAAGAGAGTGCAAACAAAACGCAAACTATTTCTGCCCTTATTCGTACCGTGGCGGATCAAACGAATTTATTAGGTCTAAATGCGGCCATTGAAGCAGCACGGGCAGGAGAGAACGGAAAAGGTTTCAGCGTAGTGGCGGAAGAAGTAAGAAAACTGGCGATGAATAGTGCGGATGCAACAGGTGATATTGAGGAAACATTGGAATTGATGAAGACGCAAATTGAAACCATTATCAGTAATATGGAAGATATTAATCAGTTGACAACTACCCAAGCATCATTGGCTTCAGATGCACGGGAAATGGTCGAAAATATTAACACATTAAGTTTGCAATTGAAAGAAATTGTATTGCAAAAACACTTTTAATACATAAAAAAAGAGCGGCAGGAAAATGCAAATTCCATCCGCTCTTTTACTTGTTAAAAAGGTTATGAAGAATTTGATAAAAAAAGAAGGGAGTAGTGAAATGGCTCCCTTCCTTAAGGCATCAACCATTATTTTTTTCTTAGTAAGTAATCCCCAATAGGTAAAATAAGTACAATAAATAAAATTGCTACAACAATTAGAGCTTCAATAATGCCAACACCAATTTGATCAAACACTTTTCTTTCCTCCTTTCAATCACAACCTATGTTACCTCAAATAATAGTAATATTCCAATTTTTTGTGATGTTTTTTTATCTTAACATGAATCATAAGCGATTCACAATGTTCAGCTGAATATTCACTTGTAAAGAAATAGGAACTTGATGCATACTTTTCCTTCTAACAAGTCCTCCTTTCCTATAAACCGGGAATACATTACTAACTATCAGCAAGAAATTTTCCCCTTTAAAGTAAGTATCATCTAAATTTATGTAAATTTTGTTATTTCTACAACTGTTATTCTTTTCTTTTATCGTAACAGATACTAATGCCCTAAATCCGATGTAAAGCCAAAAGTCTCTGTTTTATGAAGTTTATATAGGTCTTAAGAATATGTATTTTTATACGTTCGGTTAATTATTACCATACAAATTTAAAACTGATAGGAATATATTCTGATTCTCAAAAGTAATAAATAGGTCCAAAATAATAATGTATTTTCTCCAGAAAGGATGCACTGAAATGAAAGGTTTTGATCAAGTTGATGGGAATCAGTTTGTCGTCTTTTCGCTGAACGAACAATTATATGCGTTTTTCATTGAAGAGGTCGTTGAAATTTTGCGAGTTCCATCCATTACGAGCATACCGGGCATCAACCCAAATATTGAGGGAGTGATTAATCTAAGAGGAAATATCATTCCTGTTGTAAATTTACATAAACGTTTTCAATTGCCTACCCCTGATAAAAACAAGAAAAATCGAATCGTCATTGTACAAGGGAAAACCGAAAATATTGGGCTACTTGTAGATAAGATCAACATGGTAACGAAATTTGATGAAGAGCATGTAGAGCCCGTTTCAAATAATCAAACATTAGAAGAAGACATTGTCATCTATTTTGCGAAACATAAGGATCAAGTTATCGGCGTTTTGAATCTGGATAACCATCATGTGAGTTAGAAGGTGCGATTATGGCTGAATTTGATGTATCGAACTATTTAGGTGTTTTTTTGGATGAAGTAGACGAACAGCTGCAAATTTTAGATGCAGAAATACTTCATTTAGAAAAAGACCCAAACAATGTGAAGACAATTGAAAATATTTTTAGAGCTGCTCATACATTAAAGGGTTCTTCCGCATCCATGGGCTTTGAAAAAATGAAAGAGTGCACCCATCATTTGGAAAACATCTTTGATCAAATCCGGCAAAAGAAAATTCAAGTTACGCCTTCGCTCGTCAACGTTATATTCGACTGTATTGATTTAATTCGACGCATGAAAGAATCGATTATTGACGGAACATTGGATGATATGGATATACAGCCTTTTATAGAACAGTTGGAGGCATTACATACAAATCAAGCGATACATAATTCAAAACTAGAGCAGGTGCAGCTTGCGGAAGAGAGTAAGTTGGATGAATACCAAAAAGATGTTTTGCGCAATGGTTTAACCCTTGGTCATAACGCCTTTGAAATAAAAATTCAGTTATTCAAAGATTCCTTAATGAAAAGTGTACGGGCTTTACTAATACAAAATGCCATCAGTGAAATGGGGGAAATCATTGCTTCTTTCCCAAGTGTTGAAGTGATGGAAAATGAAGATGCCTTTCAAGGGAATATGTGTTTCGTTGTTTTAACGATGAGAACAAAGGAAGAGCTGCTGGACTGTATTAGTCAACTTTCTGAAATTGAGAAAAGCAGCATAACAGAAATTTCAAAAACAGCTATTTTCAATGAACCAACAAGTCCAAAAGAACAAAAAGAAGCAGAGGATGCTAAATCTAATCAAAAAGAAAAGGCCAACAAACAAAAAAAGAAAATTTCTTCGACGGTTCGGGTGGATGTAGAGCGGTTGGAATATTTAATGAATCTTGTAGGGGAATTGGTGATTGACCAAACAAGATTAGTGGATGTTCGTGGCCGTTTTTCGCAAATGGGCATGAACACAGAGGATGAATTTGAAATTTTAGATGATGTAACGAACCACTTAACCCGCGTCATTTCTGAACTGCAGGAAGGCATGATGAAAACGAGAATGCTGCCGATTGAACAATTGTTTAATCGCTTCCCACGAATGGTTCGAGATACGGCCCGGCAAGCAGGAAAAGAAATTGACTTTGTAATGGAAGGAAAAGAAACAGAACTTGACCGTACATTAATCGAGGAAATCAGCGACCCAATCATCCATTTATTGAGAAATGCCATTGATCATGGCATTGAAAGTCCAGAGGAGCGGGAAAAGTTAGGAAAGCCCGCTAATGGACGAGTGGTTTTGAGAGCATTCCACGAGGAAAATCATATCGTCATTTCCATTACAGATGATGGTAGGGGAATTGATCCGGAAAAAATTAAAAAGGCATCCATCGAAAAGGGCATTATTACAGAAGAAGAAGCTCGAAAAATGAATGATGAAGATGCCATGTTTTTTATTTTTAAATCCGGATTATCAACGGCTGAAAAAGTGACGGATATTTCAGGACGTGGCGTTGGCATGGATATTGTCAAAACCCATATCGAAAAGCTCAATGGCGTGATTGACATTCAATCGACTATTGGGAAAGGAACGACTTTTACAATAAAACTGCCGCTGACATTAGCCATTATCCGTTCGCTTTTGGTGAAATTTGGAAACAAAACTTTTGCAATCCCTCTTGTCAATGTATTGGAGATTATTCGGTTAAATAAGAGCGACATTCAAATCGTCAATGGACAAGAAGTGGGATTAGTTCGGGGCAGAGTGCTTCCGCTTGTCCGCATGAAAGAACGTTTAGGATTGACGACAGAACTTGATGAGAAAGAGAAAAAAAGAGAATTTGTTGTCGTCGTAGGAATTGCGGAAAAAAGGGTAGGCATTATTGCAGATAAAATGGTTGGCAACCAGGAAATTGTCATTAAGTCTCTTGGTTCATATATTGGTTCCCCGCCTTTCATTTCCGGTGCAACGATTATGGGGGATGGAAGCATCGCATTAATTTTAGATGTTTCTTCAGTAGTTCGGGAACACGGAACCGTTCTTCAGGAGCAAAATGAAGATGGTTCATTAAAAACGGAAGTAAATAACGAGAAGCAGTTCGTGACGTTTAAATTAGATGCTGAAGAATATGGAATTGAAATTGAAAAAGTAAAAGACATTATTTTGCCTCCATCCATCACAAAAGTTGTCGAAGCGCCCGATGAGTTATTAGGTTTGATGGATCTTCGAGGAAAAATGCTTCCTGTCATTGATTTAAGAAAACGATTCAATTTGCCAGATGTACCAAAAGGGAAAAAATCTCGAGTCATTGTTGTTGAGGCGGAAGAAGATATCGGCATTTTAGTTGATGAAGTAACGCAAGTATTAAAAATTGCTGAAACATCAATGGAAACGCCGCAAGAAGCCGATTATTCAAAATTATCTTCATTAATTAAAGGAATCAGTAAAACAGAAGAACGGATTGTATTAATTTTAGACTTTGAAGAGTTATTAAAATCGTTGAAATAAAATTCCACATTTCAAATATGCATTTAGGAGGCAACAGCCATGGGTTTATTCAGTAGTGTCAAAGAACAAAAACAACAAATCTTAAGACTTGTAACAGAAATTGATAAACAATCAGCAGAATTAACGGAATTGACGAGTCAAATGTCCGATGAAAATGAGGAAAATGACAAATCCCTTCAACAAACAAAATTAGAAATTCCGTCATTGCTTCAATCCATCAGCGGAGTAGTTTCAAAAACGGAACAATTAAAAGAGTCCAGCAATCAAGCTCTTCAATTGTTTGAAGAAATGGCGAAGGATATGAAAGAGTTGGATCTCAGTGTTATGAGCAGCTCTACTTCCACGAAAGAAATTTCTTCTGCCTTGGAAGAAATGGCAAGCCAAATTAAAGGGGTTAGCAGCCATGCGGACAGTTTAACCCAATCCGCCCAATCCATAGCAGGCTCTATTCAAGAAATGGTCGCATCCATTCAGCAAGTTTCCGGAAACACTGCTAGCACAACAAATGCTTTTGAAAATATTTCGTCGTCATTGGAACAAATGAGAAATTCCATCGCAGGGGTTGCAGAAAATGCCAAAAGTTTGACGGATTCAGCTCAAAGCATGCATTCTACGATGACAGATTTTGCAAAATCTTTGATAGAAGTTGGAGGAAATACGAAAACTACATCCCTTTCCATTGAACAAATAGTGGCTGCCATTGAAGAAATGACAATCTCCATAAAAGGCGTGGCATCCAATGCAGAAAGTTTAACAAATACTGCAGCAGAAGCTTATCAATCAGTGCAGGAATTAGCTGCCTCTACTCAACAAGTAGCAGGCAATGCAAAAAGCACAACGGAATCTGTTGAAAAATTTTCTTCTGCCATTGAAGAATTGTCTACTACAATCGAACAAGTTTCTGAAAATATGGATAGCTTGACATTATCAGCAAAAGAAACATCAGATGGCATGACGGAAATGGCGGCCTCCATTGAGCAGATTGCTAAAAATACAATGAATACATCCGCTTCAGTGGAAGAAGTGTCGGCAGCCATTGAAGAAATGGGGCAACAAATTAAAGGGGTTGCCAACAATGCCAATAACTTAAATATATCTGTGGAAACAACAAGTGCAGCCATTGAGGAATTAGGCGCATCCATCCAACAGGTCGCAGGGAATGCAACAAGTACGGCAAGTTCCGTTGAACAAATTTCCGCCGCTGTGGAACAATTGGGGAAATCAAGCAAAGGAATTGCCGGCAATACAGAAGTTTTATTTGATAACGTAAAAAACGTAAAAGAAGCAATCCAGGAAATTGCTACATCTGTCGAACAAGTAGCAGGAAATACGAAAAGCACAACGGCATCAATCGAAGAAGTGTCAGCAGCCATTGAAGAAATGGGCAGCCAAATCAAAGGAGTAGCCAGCAATGCAGAATCATTGTCGAACTCCACATTAGAAATTTCTTCTTCCATTCAGGAATTGGCAGCATCCGTTGAACAAGTATCCGGAAATACGCAAAATACTGCCAGCGCTGTTGAACAAGTGTCTGCATCCATTGAACAAATGGGAAAATCTATTAAAGGGGTTGCAGCCAATGCAGAAAACTTGACGGCAACAGCCGAAGAAGCAAGTTCGACGATGCAAGAAATGGCGGCATCCATTCAACAAGTAGCAGTTAATGCAGAAAATGTCAGCGGTTTTGCCCGTTCGGTTACGGAAGATGCCATTAATGGACGGGAAGCCGTGCGGGAATCCGTCGCAGGAATGAAGGAAATTGGAAAAGTGATTCAACAAGCTTCTTCCGTGATGCAAAATCTAGGAAAAAGCTCAGATGAAATCGGCAGCATCATTGAAGTAATTGACGACATCGCTGAACAAACAAATTTGTTGGCCTTAAATGCGGCTATTGAAGCGGCAAGAGCTGGCGAACACGGAAAAGGATTCAGCGTAGTAGCCGATGAAGTTGGAAAATTGGCTGAACGTACAGCGGCAGCTACAAAAGAAATTGCGGCTCTTATTAAAGGCATTCAAGCCGAAACTTCCGATGCCATTAAAGCCATCGAAGTCGGTGAACAAAAAGTCGAAAATGGCTATAAACTGTCCGATCGGGCAAGCAATGCTATTGAAAAAATTGTTACGAGCGTTGAAAATATCAACCTTCAAATCTCTGAAATTACTACTGCTACGACAGCTCAAGCTCAGCAGTCACAAGATGTTGTGAAATTGGTAGAAAATGTAACAAATCAAGCGAACCAAGTAACACAGGCTACCATTGAACAAACATCCAGTGTAGAAGAAATTATTAATGGTGTAGTGAATGCCAGAGAACAATTGAACCAAATTACAGAAGCCATTGCTGAACAGGCTGCCCAATCTCAAACGATTGTAACAGCTGTTGATAGTATGCAAGTTCAAGTGGAACAAGTTACTCAAGCAACGAAAGAACAAGCATTAGGGGTAGAAGAGATTATCAAAGGCGTTATCAACTCAAGAGAACAATTAAGACAAATTACGGCAGCAACCGATGAACAAGCCAAACATTCGAAAAACATCGGTGACCTATTAGAAAATATTACAAATCAGGCGGAATTAGTGACAAATGCAACCCTTGAACAAACGTTGGCTGTAAAAGAAATTTACGAGGGAATCAAAAATGCCCGGGAACAAGTAGCACAAATTTCAACAGCAACCGATGAACAAGCCAAACAAGCACGCTCTATAACTTCCGAAGTGGAAAACATGGTCGAACAAACAAGACAAGTTACGGAAGCCGTAAAAGAACAAGCTGCCGGCGTAGAAGATATCATTCGAAGCGTCATCAATGCCAGAGAACAAGTAAGTCAAATTACAACGGCAACCCAAGAACAATCAAAACAAGCAGAATTTATTGTTAAAGCAATTCACAATGTCACAAATCAATCCGAACAAGTAAATCAAGCAACAAATGAACAAAGAGTGATTTCCAAAAATGTGCTGAAAGAAGTTATCAATGCGAGGGAACAAGTAAAACAAATTTCGACTGCTATGGAAGAACAAATGAAGCAAGCCCTCAATTTAGTAAGCAATATTGAAAATGTGACAAATCAATCCAATCAAGTCACTCAAGCGGTTGTTGAACAATCAAAAGGCATTGAAGAAATGAACAAAGAAATTGCAACCGTTCGTGAAGAAGTGAGTCAAATTACTTCTTCAACAGATCAATTAACGCAAAATGTACAATCCTTTGTAGAATCCATTGAAAATGTGGCAAATCAAGCAAATCTAACGGAAGCGATGGTGACGCAAGTTAATGATGTGGATGAAATCACAGAGGAAATCCGCCATGCAAAAGAGCAAATGCATCAAATCAATCAAGCAATTGAAAGTCAAGTAAAAGAATCTGATTCTATTGTTTCCATGACAAACGGAATCTTGTCGGAAGCGGAATTTGTCGCCCAATCCACAAAAGAACAAACAGCTGGAGTAGATGAAATCGTTCATGCGATGTTATCTATCCGGAACATCTTCCAAACTATTACGGATTCTATGAACCAATTAAAAACAGAATGCGACCAAATTGCAAAAGTCTTTGACGTTGTCCAAATGAAAGCAAATGAAATTAATGGTTCTTCACAACTTCAATCAACAGAAATGAAAAAAATTGAAAAAACTATTCATGATCTATCATCTTCCACTCAACAAAAAGTGAAAGATTTCAATCGATTAACGAATTCGGTAGATAAAATCAAACAAAAAAATAACGAAATTCAATCTTTTGCATTCACTTTAAAATAAGAAACCGGAAAATGGGGATGGAAAACCATCCTCATTCTTTCCGTTATTTTAATAGGAGAAAAGCAAGACCATGGATAATTTAGCGTTAAATTATTTAGGAAAAGTTGTATATGATTATTGCGGTTTAAACTACTTAAATAATATATCGTCATTGAAAATGAAAGTGTCGAAACGATTAGAACAGCTAAATATGCCGTCTTTTTGGAACTATATTCGATTTTTAGAAGATCATCCTTCTGAATGGGATCATTTAATTGAAAAATTAACCATTAATGAAACTTACTTTTTCCGGGAAGATAAACAATTATATGTTTATCAGCAAAAAGTACTGCCTCAACTAGTTTCGAAAGCACAAAAGCCCATCAAGGTATGGAGTGCAGGCTGTTCAACAGGGGAAGAGCCTTATTCTCTTGCCATGATGACGATGGATTCGGGACTTTACGTTCCAGGAGATGTTCAAATTATCGGTTCGGATATTAATAAAAAAGTTCTTTCCATTGCCGAAAAAGGAATTTACAACAAAACCTCTCTTGCATTCCGAAGAATTCCCGCTCAGTGGTTGGGAAAGTATTTTGATGAGACGGAGCAGGCCTATCAAATCAAAGATGAAGTGAAAAAGATGGTGTCTTTTCACTATGTCAATTTATTAGAGGAAATCGAATACGGCCGGAATGAAGAAGTGGATGTCATCTTTTGCAGAAATGTTCTGATTTATTTTGATGAAGAAACAATCGAAAAAGTTGTGAAGTCCTTTTATCGAGCTTTAAAAAAGGGCGGTTATTTATTTTTGGGACACGCTGAAACGATTTCAACCCTGAAGATTGGTTTTGAAACGTTGAATGCAAATGGTACTTTCTATTATCGAAAGGGTTGAAAATGTTGGAAAACTATGGAGTATTGGTAGTAGATGATTCTGCTTTAATGAGAAAAACGATTAGTGATATTATCAATGCTTCCCCCAATATGACGGTTATTGGAAGAGCAAGAAACGGTTTGGATGCAATCGAGAAGATAAAAAGACTGCAACCGTCTATTGTGACATTAGATGTGGAAATGCCCGAATTAGATGGGTTGGAAACATTAAAGTATTTAATGGCGGAAGCGGACCGGTTTGTTCCAGTATTTATGATTACTAATGATGAGCAGACATCGATTGAAGCGATGCAACTGGGAGCAGCCGATTATATATTGAAAAGCCAGCTTCTTGAACAACAGGATTATACGTTGGAAGATTTTTACAAACGGATGAATGTGGCTATCAAATTAAAACCGGTCCGCAAAAAAGCAGAGAAAAAGAAAGCGGCAAAGGAAACAAAAAAAGAACCCGTTAAACAAAAGAAATGCAATAAAGAATTGATTGTGATTGGAAGTTCCACAGGCGGCCCGGCAGCATTGCAAAAAATCATTACCCAATTTTCTTCGGCTCTTCCCATTCCTATTTTGATTGTACAACATATGCCTCCTGGATTTACAAAACCTTTGGCAGATCGATTGAACAGCTTATGCGAGATAAACGTAAAGGAAGCGGAACAGAATGAGATTCTTGAAGCAGGCACTGTATATATTGCGCCGGCAGGAATTCAAACAACATTAGAAAAAGATCAATCGGGGCATTATATTGTGAAACAAAAATCCGATGCCAAAATTCAAACATTATATAAACCTTCCATTGATGTGGCGTTACTTTCTATTTCTGAAATTGCAAAAGAAAAAATGATTACCATTATTTTGACTGGCATGGGCGATGATGGTCTGAGAGGATGTAGGGCTGTGAAAAAGTATGGTGGTACGGTTATTGCGGAATCAGAAGAAACTTGTGTGATCTACGGAATGCCGAAAGTGGTGTATGAAGCTGGACTTGCGGATCGGCAATTACCCTTGTCAAGCATTTACGAAGAAATCATATCGAATTTATAAATTACTCGCAATTTAAATAAATTTATGCTTAACAACGGAAAATCAACGAAAAATGATTTTCCGTTAGTATTTTTTGAAAAGGAATAGGAAAAACCACCGAAATAGTCTAAGATAGAAAACAGTTTTATTTGAGGGTAAGGATTGATGAAAAAAATGAAGATCATGAAAGATTTAATGGAAGCTTACTCTGAATATGTGGGGCTTCCTCTAATACTGTCGAGTGTAGTGGGGGAGATGACGTATATTGCAGGAGAAGAGCAATACTGTATGCATATTGATTGTACAGCTTCTGTTTTATCTGAGTTGAGCAATGTGGCTGTTCAATTGCATACGCCCACAATTATATCTTTGAGTATTTCTTCTAGTCCGGATGGCTGTTTCTATTTTATTACTCCCATTTTTAAGGTGAAAGAATCAAAAAGCTTTTTAGTAGCAGGTCCATTTTTCGTTGAATCCCATATGGTACATTCCACAAAAAAGACTTTCAATATATTTAATGATGAAGAAATTGAGGAGCGGTTAAGCAAGATAAAAAATTTATATCAACTATTTGAAAATAAGGAACAAGTTGAATCGAATTTTATTTTTCCAGAAAACCTAATAGCTTTACTGCAAAAGATGGAAAATGTGGAAGAAAGGAATCTGGATGAACAAGTTATTTATCGATTGGTAGATGAATTCTTACAATTCGGAACTTTCGATTTTCTAGGAATTGCGGTAAAAAATGAAAATGATGTGTTCGTTATTCAACATATCAACGGTGATAATGTTGAACATTTAAAAGGAAAACGATTTTATATGGGCGAGGGACTCCTTGGCAAGGCAGGGATTTTAGGAAAAGATTTTTATTGGAGCAAAGGCATCGGTGCGGAAAAGGCGGAGTTTTTAAACAGGTATGGCATTTTTCCTAAACATTTGTTTGGATATGTGATCAAACAAAATGAAACAGTGAGAAGCATTATTTTCGGAGGAAGTTTTCATGATGAAATCATTAGCGAGAATTTATTGAAATCCATCAGATTTTTTATCGATTTAATTGTTCAAAAGAGGATGGTACAATCCAAACTCCATTATTATCAATATGTAAAAACGATATTCGACCATTTTCTTGATTTTCTTGATATTGTCATGAATATGCATGACCAGAAAGTGATTTTCCATGAGCTATTGGAATTTTGTTATTTATTAAGCAACGAAAAATTTGCATGTTTTACGTTAAACGAAGAATTTGTTTATAAAGGAAAAATGGACACGGAAGGGATGGAACGGCATCAACTAATAGCTTCAAATAAGTTGTCATCCATCAAAATCGATGAGCGATGGCTGCACTTTTCCATTGCTTTTGATCATGACCATATAGGTTATTATACACTCATGATGGATAATAAAAATAAACAGCTAATGATTTATCTTTTAAATCTTATCACTGCCTTATTAAACAATAAAGGTGAAGGTGAGAAAAAGGAGTCATCCATTTTTGATTTACTTTATGAGAGCATGAAGGAAATGAATCGGGAACAATACCAATTGGCGGATTTATCCATGAAGTTTGCCAAAAAAATAATGGATATACTGAAAATTAAAGATCCTCAAGAAAGGTTGCTGAATGTTTGCAAAATCCTCCCATTTCCAATGGAGTTTTTGGAAAATCATATTGCCCATACGGAAGAATGGCAAATGATTTCAAAAATAAATTACTATTTAAAAGGCAATGAGAGTATTAAAGAAGAAAGTTTGGAACTCAAAATTTTGCTGTTTATTTATAAATTAATTATTCAAAAGGAAGATAAAGAGCGAATAGACTTTTTAGATCGGGAATTATACAAAATCTTTATGAAAGTTTACAGGGCTACTTGTGAATCTCCAAAGGATTTACTGACAGAGAAAAAAGAAGGAAACGGGGAACATATAGAGGATATGGCAGACTTAAAGAGCGTCATTTCTACGTTGACATTGACTCCTCGGGAAAAGGAAATTTTGTATTTAATTTTGGAAGGTTTAAACAATCAAGAAGTAGGCGATTATTTAAACATCAGTGTACATACAGTAAAAAATCATGTAACCAATATATTTAAAAAATTAAATGTTTCGGATCGGATTCAGGCAATGGTAAAAATATACCGCATTAAATCCGGCGAGCAGCTTTATATATAGAAACTCTCAACAGCTGTCTAGGAGAAGATTTCTAGACAGCAAAAGCTTTGAATTCAGAATATTCGTTATAATGAGGTTTATAAGTGAATTGAAAATTTTATGCGAACTTCAGCTTGTTACACTTTGTTCTGATTTATTACAATATGAAATAAGAAACGCTTTTGAAAATTGCTTAGTTGGGAGAAACAAATGAAAGTATTATTTATATTGATTGAGTTAGCTTTAATTTTTTGGGCTATCATGTATTTCTCACAAATTAAATGGAGTATGAAACATATTATTAATTTCTTCCTATATATATTTTGTCCAACGAGTGTTTTTTATTTAACGATTGGCCAGTGGTATGGAATTGGCTATTTCTTAATTAGCACTTTTCTGTTTTTTTATTTGCTGACAAAGGACTATATGGTGCTGATTCATCTTAGTTTCTTCATTTTATTGGGCATTTTAATAGACAATTTAACCCAATATATTATGCTTCCATTTCCGTTTGATATTCTGCCCGGAATTCTGGAACATTATTGCCTATTTATCACTTTGTTTATTCTTTGCATCTTTTGTTATCGGCAAATCTACAAAAGAATCATTTCCATAGTACAAAAATTGAAAAACACTTCTATTTTTATACTTTTTGTATTAATCGTTACAATGGCTTGCTTTTATCTGAATATTTATTTAACAGAAATATTATCAAAAGATGAATTGTTGGTATTTAATATTGTGATTCAAATTACTTATTTTGCGATTATGCTTTCAATCCTTTCTATAACTATTTTTAACATAAAAAAGCAGGAACATCTCAATAAAATGGAAATTGAAAATGCCCAGTTTGCTGAATATATGAAAACATTGGAAGTCATCAATAACGATATGCAAAAATTCCGCCATGATTATATGAATATCCTGATGACTATGTACGGATATATAGAAATTAACGATTTTGAAGGATTGAAAAAATATTTCAAGAAACATATTTTTTCGGCTGAAGAGGGAACTTTAAAAAGAAATCAGTTGCTATCAACTTTATCCAAATTAAAACTTACCGGGATTCGAGGGTTGATTATAACGAAAGTGTTGCATGCGGAAAATGAAAATATTTCCGTACATATTGAAATATCGGATGAAATTGATGAAATACATATGGATATGATTGATTTGGCTAGAATTCTTGGGATTTTTTTGGATAATGCCATTGAAGCCAACGAGAATACGGATTCAGAAAAAAGCATTGATATTGCTTTTTATAAGACAAACGAAGATACTTTATTCATTATTATTGAAAATACATTTCATGGTGAACAAATAAACTTAGAAGAAATCTATAAAGAAGGATTTTCTACTAAAGGAGAAAATCGAGGAAAAGGATTAAGTAATGTAAAAAGTATTTTAGAAAAATATCCGAATGTCACATTGAACACTTCCTTTTCTGACAATTGTTTTACTCAAGTGCTGGAGATCAGAAATTAAGCAGTCAATTAATGATTAGACAGCTAATATTATTCCCGTAATATGATTTTATTATTGGAAAAAAAAGGCTGCCAGAATTTCCGGCAGCCTTTTTTTATGGTTCTTTGTCAAATGGTGTTGGTGAATAAATTTTAGTGACATTATTTGGTAATATGTAATCGGATGGCTTAGGGGAAATTCGAGGTTCCCCTAAGCGGTTTTTATTTTCGCTAAGTTTTGGGTAATGAATA
>Ga0207747_1001252_pt1 | contig 19201 bp, 16 predicted proteins | sample HigsolmetaGSP11D_FD_184839 | JGI IMG/M metagenome (GOLD analysis project Ga0207747, IMG submission 184839) | High solid enriched microbial communities from the Joint BioEnergy Institute, USA - SP1-1-D (SPAdes) | ecosystem: Engineered > Bioreactor > SSF (Solid state fermentation) > Aerobic >...
GCCGGACTTCGGCCCTGACGGGCGCGCCTCTGCCTGGCTCTACTCCTACGTCTCGCCCTCTTCCAGGGCGTACGCCAGCTTCCTGGTGAGGGGAGGTAGCATCGAACGCGTCCAGCAGGGCAGGCTTCCGGAGGCCCGGGTGAAGGACATCCTCAGGCACGTGCTGCCGGCCCGGAGCAGGCTAGTGGACAGCACCACCGCACTCGGAAAGGCGGACAGGGTACGCACCTATCTGAAGGGGCATCCCGGTTCCAGGGCCACCGCGGGGGTCGACTCCTTCTCCACCGACGGCAAGCCGGCCTGGATCTTCACGGCAATAAAGAAGCGGGGCGCGGTGGAGCAGAAGATCCCGGCCCTCAAAAAGAGCTCCTGAGCACACCGGGAGGCGTGAGGCTGGCGCGGGTCCTGCTGCGAGCGTATCATGACCGGGGTCATGAGAGCGACCGCGGCACGCTCCGGTAGCGCGCGCAGGGTGAAGGCGCTCTCGCTCGCTTATATGTTGCTCGGCGGCGCGGCCTGCGCGCTGGCCAGCAGCGGTTCATACGAGCCGCCTTCCGCTCCCGTTGCGCTCTACCTTTCCACTGCCGTCCTCGTCGCCGGAGCGTTCGCGCTGCTCCTTATGCCGGGGTGGGCCTTCACCCTGCGCACCATCGCTGGCTCTCACCTCTTCTACGCAGCCTTCGTCTCGCTCGTGATCTTCTTTACGGGAGGGGCGGTCAGCGAACTCTATCCCCTGTACCTCCCGCTCCTGATCTCCGCCGCCGTCTGGCGCTCCCGCAGGGTGTGGATAGTCTCCATCGCCGGTGTTTCCCTGGGGTATTTGCTGGCCGCTCTGCCGGGTTTGCTCGCGGCCGATTTCGTACCGCAGTCTCCGGAGGTGATCGGTTTCAGGCTGCTCGTCTTCCTCGTGCTGGGCGCGCTCGGCCGTCTCGGGGGCGGGGCCGCCGGGGTGGCGGGCGGCGAGCTGGCGCTGGTCAGACGAACCGAGGCCGAGATCTCCGCCCGGCCCGCCGGGCGGCTCGCCATCATACTCGTCGACCCCGGACGACGGTTCGGGGAGTTCCCGGCGCTCCTGCGGCGGGTCGGAGAGAGGATCGCGCCCGCGGTCCCGCTCGGAGAGGGCGAGGTGTTCGGCCTGGCTCTCCCCGTCGCTGATGAGGAAGAAGCCGAGGAGGCGGCCCGGCGGTGCGTCGCCGCCGCCGCCTCGCTCGGGGCGAAGGAGGTCAAGGTCGGCGTCGCCCTGTATCCGGAGGACGCCACCTCCGCCCGGGCCCTGCTCGAGGCCGCCGGAGAGGCTCTGGAAGCCGCTTTCGAGGCCGGCTCTCCGGGGGCTCTGATCCTCGCCGGCAGGTTGAGGCAGGGTCGGGTGCCGGAGGGAGAAGGGCCGGTGATATAATCCTGGGTTAGTTTCGAGGTCCTCGAGCGCTGGAGGGTAGATTGGGAAGGTTGACCAGGGCCATCCGGGGCTTCTTCGGACGGTTCCTGAGCGGGGTGGAGGAACGCAACCCGGAGATACTCCTCGAGAACGCCGTACAGGACGAGTTGGACAACCTCAAAAAGCTCCAGGTGGCGGCGGCCCGCACCATGGCCTACGAGAAGATGCTCGCGGACGACGCCGCCAGCAAGCAGAAGCTCGTCACCGCCCGCGAGCGGCAGGCCCAGGAGCTGCTCTCTCGCGGGGAGCGGGAGGCCGCGCTCGAGGTGATCCAGCAGAAGCAGGAGGCTCAGGCCAGCCTCGCCGAGCTACAGGGGCGCCTCGAAGAAGCCCGCAAGAACTCTCAGGAGATGGAACAGGCGTTCCGCGAGCAGGAGAAGCGCTACAACGAGATCGTACGCGAGCGGGCCGCCCTGATGGAAGAACACCAGCGGGCCAGGGCGCTGCGCATGGCGAACGAGGCCCGGGCCAGCATCTCTCTCTCGGACTCCTCGCGCGACCTCGAGCGTGCCCGCCAGGCGATACGCCAGGCCTCCTACGAGGCACAGGCGGTCGGCGAGCTCGGGATCAGCGAGACCCAGCGCAGGATCTCCTCCGTCGAGGAGGACATAAAGCGGCTCGACGCCGAACGCGAGCTGGAGGCGATGGAGGCGCGGATGGGTCTGAGAGAGCCTCAGCAGCTCGAACCCGCTGAGGGAGAAGGGAACGACGAGGATCGTGGGTAGGAACCGCGATCTCGCGTGGCTCGTTCCGGGCGGCGCGCTCGCGGGGGAGGGGTTGCTCTCCCTGGTCCATCCGGTGGCTGACCCCGCAGGCGTTCTCTCCCTCGCCGCCCTGCTCGTCGGGGCCGGGGTGCCGGTCGCGGCCCGGGTCCTGCTCTCGCGGGGCGAGGAAGATCGGCGCATGCGTCGGATGCTCCGGCGCAACGTCCGCTCTCTCAGGAAGGTCGCCCGCGAAGACCCCGTCGCCGCCCCGCAGGCCGGTCGTATCCTGGGGCTGCAGAAGACGCTCGTCGAGAGCTGGGAGAACCTGCCGGCCGAGCAGCGCGAGATGCTCGCCGGCGAGGTCGTTTCTGTGGTCGAGGAGTTCGGCGAGGCCACGAGGCTTTTGCGCCGCAGAGCCCTGCTCAGGCGGCACCTTGCGGCCCTCGACCCGGGAGGGCTGCAGGGGCGGGTGAGAGACCTCGAGCAGGACATCTCCGGGCTCCCCAGCGGCTCCGGTCTGCGGGGGTCTTTCGAGGAAGCCCTCGCCGGGCGCAGGGACGAGCTGGCCGTGAGGGAGGAGCTCCTGGCGGGCGTGAGCGCCCTCAACGCCCGGCTCGAAGGCTTCGAGAGCCTCCTCGGGAGCCTTTGTGGAGAGCTCCTGGCGCTCGACGAGGGAGGAATCTCCGAGCGCCCGGACCTCGCCCGCCTGAGGAAGCGCATCTCGTACTTCAGGCGCAGCCTGGACGAGATCGCGCGCCCGATGGACCCTGCAAACGACTCGTCGATGGAGCCGATATAAGGTGAGTGAGGAACGCGACAGGCAGAAGAGCTTTCTATCGAGGATCTTCTCCACCGGAGAGGAAGAGGAGACGATGGTCTTCTCCACCGAGGATCTCGAGTTCGACGAGCCGGGGGAAGACGAGGAACCTCGTCCCCGGAGCAGCTTCACCGTCGAGCGAGCCGCCGAGATAATAAAGAGCCTGCCGGACGACGTGCCGCGGGAGAGCGCGGTGCGCATCGTGCGCCAGACGCTCGCCGCCGCGGGTATAGACATCGAGGAGCTCGCTCGCTCGGCGGACCGCCGGGAGTCCAAGCTCAACTCCCGCATAGACCTCAGCCAGCGGCGCTCGGAGGAGCTCAAGCGGCGTACACGGGAGGTGATAAGCTCGCTGGAGGAGGAGATCCGCAAGGCGCGCGAGGCCCGGGACTTCGGTGTGAGCGAGGAGGAGAAGAAGATCTCCCAGGCGAGAGAAGGCCTCGCCGACGTGGCGCTGGTGCGGGAGTTCTTCGACCTGCCGAAGGTCGAGGAGAGGGAGACCCGGGCGTCCGGAGAGGGGGAAGGGGCCTCGGGCTGGGACCAGGACGAGACGCAGGTCATAGATCGGGGTGCCCGCCGGCGTGAGGAGCGTGGTGGCGGGGCTCCCGGGGAGGGGGAAGAGGGGGCACCGTGAGCATCCCGCACCGCCTGGGCCGTCTGGCTCGCGGGTTCGTCTACAACCTGCAGGAGGACGAGCGCTTCGGGGAGAAGCTCCGGGTGGGGCGGGAGCGCGGCGAGGCCATAAAGAACGCCTTCGAGGCGGCCCTGCGGGGGGCCGCGGAGGAGTGGAGGAGCACTGGTGAGGAGGCGCGCCGACGGACCTACCGCTCCGGGCGTGCTTCGACCACGACGTTCCGTCCGCGGCGCTACCCGCCCGAGGTCGTGGCGGCCTACGAGAGGCTGGGGCTGCGGGTCGGGGCTCCGATGGAAGAAGTGAGCAGGAAGCGCCGCGAGCTGATAAAGCGTTCCCACCCGGACCGGTTTCCCGACGCGGACAAGCGCGCCCGGGCCGAGCGGCTCGCCTCCGAGATAAACGCCTCCTACGACGTGATCTCCCGCTATCTCTCCCGGCGGCGCTAGATTTGCGGAACCCCGAGACCGAGAGGACGCGGCGCATCTGGGAGAAGACCGCCCCGCACTACGACCGCGGGATCTCGCCTTTCGAGCGCCTCCTCGTCGGGGACGGGCGGCGGTGGGTGTGCTCCCGCGCGGCGAGTGACGTCCTCGAGGTCGCCGTCGGCACCGGGCGCAACTTCCCCTTTTACCCCGCGGGGGTGAGCCTGAGCGCCGTGGACATCAGCCCGGCCATGCTCGCGGTGGCGCGGGAGAGGGCAGGGTCGCTCGGGATGCGGGTGAACCTGGCCGAGGCCGACGCGCAGGCGCTGCCTTTCGAGGACGAATCCTTCGATGCCGTGGTGAGCACGCTCGCCATGTGCAGCATACCTGACGAGCGTCTCGCCCTGCGGGAGATGAAGCGGGTGCTGCGCTCTGGAGGCAGACTGCTTCTGCTGGACCACGTGCGCAGCACCTCACCGGTCGTCTTCTCTCTGCAGCGGGTGCTGGAGCCGCTCTCGGTCCGGTTCGCCGGGGACCATCTGCTCAGGCGCCCGCTGGAGCGGGTCGTCGAGCTGGGGTTCTCGGTCGAGGAGAGCCGGCGTTGCAGGAAAGGGATCGTCGAGATGCTCGCGGCCCGCAAACCAGTTTAGGGACTTACGAGCTCGCCGCGGACGATGAGCCGGTACTGGAAGGTGGGGATCGGGGTGCAGGTCTGCAGCGAGACGATCGTCCTGCCGGGCACCGGGTAGGTGACCCAGTAGTCGTCCGGGCGGACGATGACGCGGTCGTAGACCCTGAAGGTGTAGGTCTTGCCGCCGCGCTCTATGACGATCCTGTCGCCCGGCTTCATCTCGTTCAGCTTGTAGAAGACATAAGGGGTGCGCGTCCAGAGATAGCCGAGGCGGTGGCCGACGATGAACGTGTTCGACCCCTTCTGCCAGGGATAGCCCGTCCCCGAGAGGTGCATGATGCCTATCTTGTCGAGCTCCGACTGGGTGGAGCCGTCGGGGACCGGGACGTCCTTGAGGCCCAGGCGCGGGATGGAGATCTTCATCACCGTGGGCCCCGATCCGCCACCCGCCGGCCTCGTGCCCGCCCCCTCGCCCAGCAGTCTCTGGGGCTGAGCCTGGGGGTGTATCTTCGTCGAGACCGTCTCGGTGCGGGGGAAGATCGGCAGGACGGCGAACGCGGCGAGCCCGAGCGCCACGACGATCACTGAGAGTCTCAAGCTGGCGAACACCGCCGCGATTATACCCCGGCGGACCGGTAAAATATGAGACATGAGAGCAGAGATCCTGGCCACGGAGTTCGCCGGGCACCTGGCCGAGGACACCGAGACGAGCCCGCGCACCGCCGAGTTCTACGAGGCGGACGTGAGGGAGTTCGTCCGCTTTCTCGCCCTGCGCGGCATAGAAGAGATCGAAGACGTCGGTGTCGGGGAGGTGATGGCCTTCCGCAACCACCTGCTCGGGCAGCGGCGCAAGCGCTTCACCGTCTACAGAAAGGACGCCGCGGTGAGGCGCTTTCTCGACTGGGTCCGGACCGCGACCGACGCCGGGCTCGACTTCGACCCGATAGAGCCTATGCACCAGCCTCTGGACCAGCAGATAACCTTCCTCGAAGACGACGAGGCCGAGCAGCTGCTCTCCTTCCCCGTCAACCGGCTCGACGATGCCCGGGACGAGGTCATGATCCGTCTGATGCTCGAAACCGGCGTGACGGTCGGAGAGATCCGGGGGCTTCTGCGCTCGGACGTCGACCTCGCCGCCGCGCAGGTGCAGCTCGGCGGGCCGGGCTCCCACCTGGCACCGCGTGCCAGAAGGGTCTCGGAGGAGACCGTGCGGGCCCTGGAGCGTTACCTCGCGATGCGCAAGGACGAGACCCCGGAGCTCATCGTCGGGCGCGCCGGCAGGCCGGTGGCTACCTCGAAGGCGCTGCAGAACGCGCTCTGGAAGCGTTGCGACCAGGTGGGGCTGCCGCGCATCTCGCCGATGGTGCTGCGCCACACCTTCGCCATCCGCCTCCTGCGGCGGGGAGCCACCCTGAACGAGCTCAAGGAGGCGATGGGCGTGCGCGACACCACCAACATCGGGGTCTACAAGAAGTTCGTCTAGGCCCTATCACGGTACAATTTCCGCTCGCGGAAGATTCAGGAGGTTATTGGCAGGATGGCCGGCGGCAAGGACTTCAAGCGGAGCTCCGCGGAGATCATAACGGAGCTGCTCTCGGACGAGAGGATCAGGAAAGGGGTCGAGTACTTCAAGGACGAGGAGTTCCGCTCCTCGCTGCGCAGGGAGGCCGCGGAGCGCCTGAAGAAGGTGCGGGAGAACATCTCGACCAAAAAACGCACCCCCGAGCAGGCCGCCCGCGAGCGCGAGCTGACCCTGCGGCTGGCCGAGGTCGAGGCCGAGGCCGCCGAGCTGAGGCTGCGCCTCTCCGGGCTTCTGGAGGAGGAGCGGAAGATAAGGTCCGAACTCGAAGAGCTCTAGGGTTGGCCCCGTGTACAAAAATCGTCGGGAGGCCCCCCAAAATGGGAGAGTCGGCTAGCAACCCGATTGTCACCGGCTTGTAATTCGTATCTCGCGCGTGTAAAAATTTGGCTCCACCCGTAACCCAGCGAGATTTTGGGGAGGCGACTTTTGGCACCCTTCGGACCCGCACCACTCCACGACCCGACCTACGAGCACGATGCCTGTGGACTTGGCTTCGTAGCGCGCGTAGACGGCCGGAGGACGCGGGAGACCGTAGAGGAGGGGCTGGAGATCCTGCGCAACCTGGAGCACCGGGGCGCGAGCGGGAGCGACCCGGAGACCGGGGACGGGGCGGGGATACTCATGCAGATCCCGGACGCCTTCTTCCGCCGGGAGTGCGGGAGGATGGGGATCGAACTCCCTCCACCCGGGCGTTACGGTGTGGGGGTCATCTTCGAGGATGGGGACGCCCGGGGCGGGGAGGCGACGCTGGAGCGCATCGCCGCCGAGGAGGGCCAGAGGCTGCTCGGCTTCCGCGACGTGCCCGTCGAGCCGGGGACCATCGGGGAGCTCGCGCGCAGCGTGATGCCGCGTATCCGGCAGTTTTTCATCGAGAGCGGCACGAAGGACGAGGGGGCGTTCGAGCGCAAGCTCTACGTGATCCGGCGGCGGCTGCACCGGGCGGTCGAGGAGAGCCACAGCTGCTACGTGGCGAGCCTCTCCTCCAGGACGGTGGTCTACAAGGGGCTTCTGCGGGGCGGGCAGGTCGCCGAGTTCTACCCCGACCTGAAGGATCCGGCCGTCGCCAGCGCGATCGCGCTCGTCCATGCCCGCTTTTCGACGAACACCCTGGGTAGCTGGGAGCTCGCGCACCCCTACCGCTACGTGGCGCACAACGGCGAGATCAACACCCTGAGGGGCAACATCAACTGGATGCGCGCGCGGGAGAGCCGGCTGCGCTCGGAGCTCTTCGGTGAGGATCTCGAGAAGATCTCGCCGGTGATAAAGCCCGACCAGAGCGACTCGGCCTCCTTCGACAACGTGCTCGAGCTCCTCTACCTCGCCGGGCGCAGCCTGCCGCACGCGGTGGCGATGATGATCCCGGAGGCGTGGGAGAACGACGAGCAGATGGATCCCGACCGCCGGGCGTTCTACCGCTACCACAGCGCGCTCATGGAGCCCTGGGACGGGCCGGCGGCGGTCGCCTTCACCGACGGGCGCATCATCGGGGCCACGCTCGACCGCAACGGCCTGAGGCCAGCGCGCTACACGATCACGCGCGACGGGAGGGTCGTCATGGCCTCCGAGGACGGGGCCCTGCGGGTGCCGGCGGAGGACGTGGTCGAACGCTGGCGGCTGCAGCCGGGGCGGATGCTCGTGGTGGACACGGAGCGCAACGAGGTGCTGCACGACGAGGAGATAAAGCGCTCCCTGTACACCCGCCGGCCCTACCGCCGGTGGGTGGAGGAGGGGGAGATCCACCTCGACGAGCTCCCGGAGGCTGACTCCGACCCGCGCCCCGAGCCCGCGCCGCTCATCCGCCGGCAGTGGGCCTTCGGGTACACGACCGAGGATCTTCGGCTCATCCTCACGCCGATGGCGAAGGGAGGCAAGGAGCCCGACGGGTCGATGGGCACCGACACGCCGCTCGCGGTCCTCTCGGAGCGGCCGCGGCTCCTCTACGACTACTTCAAGCAGCATTTCGCGCAGGTCACCAACCCGCCCATAGACCCGCTGCGCGAGGAGCTCGTGATGTCGCTCAAGATGTCGCTCGGGCCGGAGCAGAACCTCTTCGACGAGACCCCCGAGCACTGCCGGAGGGTGCTGCTCGACCACCCGATCCTCACCGACACCGAGCTGGAGAAGATAAGGCACCTCGGGGGATCGGGCCCGTTCGCCGCGACGACCCTGCCGGCGCTCTTCCCGGTCGGATCAGGGGAGAAGGAGCTCGGCCGGGCGGTGGAGGGCCTGTGCGAGCGGGCCGAGCGGGCGGTACGCGGGGGCTCGCCGGTCCTGGTGTTGAGCGACCGGGGGGTGAGCGCCGAGCAGGCGCCCATACCGATGTTGCTCGCGGTCTCCGCCGTGCACCACCACCTGGTGAGGGAGGGAATCCGCACCCGCACCACCCTCGTCGCCGAGACCGCCGAGGCACGCGAGGTGCACCACTTCGCGCTCCTCATCGGCTACGGGGCCACCGCCGTCAACCCCTACCTCGCCTTCGAGACGATAGAGAAGATGGCCCGCGAGGGATTGCTCGACGGAGCCGGTCCCGAGAAGGCACGCGAGAACTACGTGAAGGCCATCGACAAGGGGCTCCTCAAGGTCATCTCCAAGATGGGCATCTCGACCCTGCTCTCCTACTGCGGGGCCCAGATCTTCGAGGCCGTCGGGCTGCGGGAGGATCTGGTGGAGCGGTACTTCCGGGGGACGGCCTCGCGCATCGGGGGGCTCGGGATGGACGACCTCGGGCGCGAGGTGCTCGAGCGGCACCGCAGGGCGTTCGAGGACCGGGGGCAGGGTGAGGAGCTCGACGTCGGGGGCGAGTACCAGCTGCGGGTGCAGGGTGAGTACCACCAGTGGAACAACAAGAGCATCGTCCCGCTGCAACGGGCGGTACGCTCGGCGAGCTACGAGGCCTTCAAGGAGTTCACCCGCCACTACGACGAGAAGAGCGAGCGCCTCGCCACGCTGCGCAGCCTCTTCGACTTCGAGCTCGACCCGATCCCGATCGACGAGGTCGAGCCCGCGAAGGAGATCGTCCGGCGCTTCAACACCGGGGCGATGTCGCTCGGCTCGCTCTCGAAGGAGGCGCACGAGACGCTCGCGATCGCGATGAACCGCATCGGCGGGAAGTCCAACACCGGCGAGGGAGGAGAGGATCCGGAGCGCTTCCTCGACGACCGCCGCAGCGCCATAAAGCAGGTCGCGAGCGCCCGCTTCGGGGTCACCGCGGAGTACCTGGTCAACGCCGACCAGCTGCAGATCAAGATGGCCCAGGGTTCCAAGCCCGGCGAGGGCGGACAGTTGCCGGGGCACAAGGTGAGCGAGTACATCGCGCAGGTGCGGCACTCGACGCCGGGGGTCGCCCTGATCTCGCCGCCGCCCCACCACGACATCTACTCGATCGAGGATCTCGCCCAGCTCATCTACGACCTCAAGATGGTCAACCCGGAGGCGCAGGTGAGCGTCAAGCTCGTCGCCGAGGCCGGGGTCGGGACGATCGCGGCCGGGGTCGCCAAGGCGAAGGCCGACCACATCACCATCTCCGGCCACGACGGCGGGACGGGCGCCTCACCGCTCTCCTCGATCAAGCACGCCGGGCTGCCGTGGGAGCTCGGGCTGGCCGAGACCCAGCAGGTTTTGGTGGCCAACGACCTGCGCGGACGCGTGATCCTGCAGACCGACGGGCAGCTCAAGACCGGCCGCGACGTGGTGGTCGGGGCGCTCCTCGGGGCGGAGGACTTCGCGTTCTCGACCGCGCCCCTGATCGCCGTGGGCTGCATCATGATGCGTGTTTGCCACCTGAACACCTGCCCGGTCGGGGTCGCCACCCAGGACCCTAGGCTGCGCAGGAAGTTCTCCGGCACCCCCGAGCACGTCATAAACTACTTCTTCTTCCTCGCCGAGGAGGTGAGGGAGTACATGGCGGCCCTGGGCTTCAGGACCTTCGAGGAGATGGTCGGAAGGACCGACCGGCTGAAGGTGAGGGACGGCGTAGAGCACCCCAAGGCCGGGAAGCTCGACCTCTCGGCCATACTCGCTCCCCCGCCGGAGGGGGCCGCGATCCGGCACGTCGAGGACCAGCAGCACCAGGTCGAGGAGTCGCTCGACTCCAGGCTCATCGAGCGCTGCCGTCCGGCGCTCGATGAGAAGGAGCCGGTCAGGATCTCGATGCCGATCTTCAACACCCAGCGTACGGTCGGCGGGGCGCTCGCCGGTGAGGTGGCGCGCCGCTACGGTCGCGAGGGGCTGCCCGACGGGACGATAAGGATGGACTTCTCCGGGGTCGCCGGGCAGTCGTTCGGTGCCTGGATCCCGAAGGGGGTCACGCTCACCCTGGAAGGAACCACCAACGACTACGTGGGCAAGGGGCTCTCCGGCGGTCGGATCGCCGTCTACCCGCCGGAAGACGCGGCGTACGAGCCGGAGAAGAGCATCGTCGTCGGCAACGTCGCCCTCTACGGGGCGACCGGGGGCGAGGCTTACTTCCGCGGGTTCGCCGGGGAGCGCTTCGCGGTCCGCAACTCCGGGGCGCGGGCCGTCGTCGAGGGCGTCGGCGACCACGGCTGCGAGTACATGACCGGAGGGGTCGTCGTCGTGCTCGGCCCGACCGGGCGCAACTTCGCCGCCGGGATGAGCGGCGGCATCTCGTTCGTCCTCGACGAGGAGAGCCGCTTCGAGAAGCTCTGCAACACCGAGATGGTCGGGCTCGAGCCCGTCGAGTCGGAGGAGGACGTGGCGCTGCTCAGGAGCATGATAGAGAACCACCTGCGCTGGACCGGGAGCGAGACGGCGAGGCGGGTGCTCGATAGCTGGGAGGAGATCCTGCCGAAGTTCGTCAAGGTGATGCCGCACGACCTCAGGAGGGTGCTCGAGGAGCGCGGTGTGGACCGGCTGGAGGCGGCGATCTGATGGGTGATCCGAGGGGTTTCCTGAAGATAGGGCGCAAGCCGGTCCCCAAGCGGCCCGTCTCCGAGCGTGTCCGCGACTACCGGTGGGTCTACCGGCCGATGCCCGGGGAGGAGCTCAGGGAGCAGGCCTCGCGCTGCATGGACTGCGGAGTTCCCTTCTGCAACGCCGGGTGCCCGGTGAACAACCTCATCCCGGACTGGAACGATCTCGCCTACCGCGACCGGTGGAGGGAGGCGATAGAGAGGCTGCACCGCACGAACAACTTCCCCGAGTTCACCGGCATCCTCTGCCCCGCCCCCTGCGAGGCGGCCTGCGTGCTCTCCATCAACGACTCTCCCGTGACGATAAAGGAGATAGAGCGTTCGATCATCGAGCGGGCCTTCGAGGAGGGGTGGGTGGTCCCGGAGCCCCCGCCGCCGGAGAAGCGCACCGGCAAGCGGGTCGCCGTCGTCGGGAGTGGTCCGGCGGGGCTCGCCGCGGCGCAGCAGCTCAACCGCGCCGGGCACACGGTCGTCGTCTTCGAGAAGGACGACCGCATCGGGGGGCTTTTGCGCTACGGCATCCCGGACTTCAAGATGGAGAAGTGGGTCATCGACCGCAGGCTGCGCCAGCTCGAGGAGGAGGGGATAGAGTTCCGGACGAACGCCCACGTCGGCTACGACCCGACCCTCGAAGAGGTGCGCGGCGAGTTCGACGCCGTCGTGCTCGCCGTCGGTGCCCTGCAGGGGCGGGACCTCGACGTGCCCGGACGCGAGCTCTCCGGCATCCACCTCGCGATGGAGTATCTCGTGCAGCAGAACCGCCGGGTGGCCGGTCTGCCGGTCGAGGGCGAGGAGATCACCGCGCGCGGCAAGCACGTCATCATCCTCGGCGGCGGCGACACCAGCGCCGACTGCCTGGGCAACGCCCACCGGGAGGGCTGCGCCTCGGTCAGGGTCCTCACCCACGGTCCGAGGCCGCCGGAGTCCCCCGACCCGATGGAGTGGCCCGACTGGCCGTTCGTGCTGCACACCTACCCGGCGCACGAGGAGGGCGGCGAGCGCCGCTGGAACGTCGCGGTCACCGGTTTCTCCGGCTCGAACGGCAGGGTCGAGCGGATGCACTGCATCCGCACCGAGCGCACCCCGGAGGGGCGGACGGTCCCCGTGGCGGGCTCGGAGTTCGAGATGCGCGCAGATCTCGTGCTGCTCGCGATCGGCTTTGCGGGCCCGGTGCGTGACAGGCTGCTCGAGGGACTCGACCTCGGGTACGCGCCGAACGGCGCGATAGCCTCGCGCGACGGGTTCGCGACGAAAGAGCCCGGCGTCTTCGTCGCCGGGGACGCCCGGCGCGGCGCCTCGCTCATCGTCTGGGCGATCGCCGAGGGCCGCAAGGCGGCCCGTCAGGCCGACGAGTACCTGATGGGGGAGAGCCTGCTGCCCGGCTGACCCTCCGGGGATCCGAACCCACGCCGTGCCCCATCCGGATGGGGCGCGGCGTTTTGCCTTCGGGACAAGCGTCGCCACGCTCCCGGCGGACGTTTCTGGCCGCTCGTCTGAAGACACCACCCCCTTCACCGCATTAGATTGACGGACGTCGCTAGGGTTCCGCCGCCGGAGAACTCCGGCGGGTCAGCGACCGAGAGCGGCAGGCGGTCGGGGAGAAATCCCGGCCGTCCCACGGCGGGACAAAAGCCCGGGAGGCTTCCGAAGCTTCCCGGGCTTCTCGCTTTTGGCGCGGGGCGAGACGAAAGGAGAGTAAGCTGTGGCAGGCGATCATCATCGGCGACCGGGGCCGCCCGACCCGGAGGTTCTGAGGGGGCTGCGTGGACACGAGGCCCGGGAGCGTGAGGCGATCCTGGGCAGCGCCCGCTGGGACGCAGAGGTCGAGCGGGCGTTGGAGATTGGGCTTCCGGCGGCGGACTCCGTCGAAGACCGAACCATCTCCACGTTCGCGCGGACGGAACTGCCGCACTTCGCCGGCATAAACACGTTCATGAGCTTCCCTTACCTGGAGGACGTGCGGCGGGTCGGCGAGTACGACGTGGCCGTCCTCGGTGCGCCCTTCGACATGGGGACGACCTACCGTTCCGGAACGAGGTTCGGGCCGCAGGCCATCCGGAGGATATCCGGTCTCTACTCGACCTACAACTACGAGCTCGGCGTGGACCTCAGGGAGTCGCTGAGGGTCGCCGACCTCGGTGACGTGTTCGTCATCCCGGCCAACATCGAGAAGACCTTCGACCAGATCTCCCGCGCCGTGAGCCACGTGGTCGCGAGCGGTGCCTTCCCGGTGATCCTGGGCGGGGACCATTCGATCGGCTATCCGTGCGTGCGCGGCGTCGCGGAGCATGTCGAGGGGAACGTCGGGATCATCCACCTGGACCGGCACGTGGACATCCAGGAGAAGGACATGGACGAGCGGATGCACACCACACCCTGGTTCCACGCCACCAACATCCCGAATGCTCCGCCGAAGAACCTGGTGCAGTGCGGTATCGGGGGCTGGCAGGTGCCCCGCGCGGGCGTGCAGGTCGCCCGCGAGCGGAAGACGACGATCATGACCATCGGGGACGTGGAGGCGATGGGGATCGAGAAGGCGGCCGAGATGGCACTGGAGGTGGCCTGGGACGGGGCGGAGGCCGTCTACCTCTCCTTCGACATCGACTCGGTGGACGGTGGGCTGGTACCAGGGACGGGCTGGCCGGAGCCGGGCGGCTACCTGCCACGCGAGGCGCTGAAGTTTCTGCACCTCGTGGCGAAGGAGGGTTTGTGCGGGATGGAGGTCGTCGAGGTCGCGCCGCCCTACGACACGAGCGACACGACGGCGCTGCTCGCCGCCAGAGCGATCGCGGACGTGCTGGCGACGCTGGTCAGGGAGGGGCACCTCGGCACTTACCCGTCGATCTGAGATGGGGATGAAGCAATGATCATGCTCGGTGTAGCGGCGTTCATAACGCTGCAGATCGCGGTTGGTATGAGCTTCGTGCGCAGGGTACGGGGGCGGAGTGTGAACTTCATCGTGGCCGGGCGCGGGCTCATCCTGCCGCTCGCTGCGACCGCGCTGATGGCGCAGGCGGTCGACTCGAACGCGACTTTGGGCAACACGGACCTGACGGCGCAGTTCGGCTTCTGGGCCGGGGCTTCGCTGCCGATAGGGCTCGCGATCTGCCTGTTTCTGACCGGGGCGTTCTTCGCGAAGCCGCTCAACGGCATGGGGCTCATGACGCTCCCGGATTTTTATGCTCGGAGGTACGGCCGGAGCGTCGAGATCCTGGCCGCCCCGATCATGGTGCTCAGCTTCACCATACTGCTCGCCGGGAACCTGGTAGCCGGCGGATACCTGTTCGAGACCTTCCTCGGAACGAGCTACCTGGAGGGCGTGCTCCTGGTCGCGCTCCTGATGCTGCTCTACACGCTCCCCGGCGGGTTGCTCTCGGTGGTCTACACCGACTTCCTGCAGGCCACGCTCGCTCTGGTGGGCTCGATCGCGCTGATCGTCTTCGTAGCCTTCGATTTCGGGATCTCCATCCCGCACGGTATGGGGCCATTCGACCTCGCCCAGCTCTCGAAGCCCGCCGACGGCGCGTACGTGAACTGGGCGACGCTGCTCTCACTTGGGCTGGGAGACATCGTAGCGCTGGACTTCATGGAGCGGGTCTTCGCCGCCGAGAGCCCCGATACGGCCCGGAGGGCGTGTTTTCTGGGTGGTATCGGCACGCTGGCGATCGGGGTGCCGTTCTCCATCGTGGCGCTCTCCTCTGGGAGCATCTTCGAGCGCCTCGGCATCCACCGGGGCGACGCGCCGGTGCTCTACGCGCTCTTGAAGGGCACCGCCCCGATCCCGCTCACGATAATCGTGCTCTCCGCGATAGTCGCCGCCTCGCTCTCGACCGGGACCGGAGCGGTCCTCGCGATGTCGTCGGTGTGCGCCCGCAATATCTTCCAGGTGCGCAGGGGAGAGGGAGGCAGGGACAGGCTGCTTCTGGCGACCCGCCTGGCGATGGTCCCGATAGCGGCACTGAGCGCCCGGATCGCGCTGCGCGTCCCCCAGACGGGCGTCCTGCTCACCCTCGCCTTCGACGTGGTGCTGGCGGGGTTGCTGGTCCCGCTGGTGCTCGGTCTCTACTGGAGCAGGGCGAACACCCCAGCGGCCCTCGCCTCCATCGCCGCCGGTTCTCTCACGCGACTGTTCTTCTTCGTGTTCACACCCACGATCTACGGGGAGAAGAATACCCTGCTCTACTTCCCGAATCATGTCTTCTCCCCGGCCTTCGACGGGCTGCCTACGGTGCTCAGCCCATTCGTGAGCCTCGTCGCCTTCGTCGCCGTCGCGCTCGCGACGCGGAGGCAGCCCCTGCCGACCTGACAGGAGAAACCCGAGTAGCGAGCGGTTGCTCCCGCCGCACAAGCCAGCACCCTGCGACAGCGGCATGTTTTCCGCCGCCGGGCCGAGGAAGCGGAGGGGGACGACCACCTAGACTGCACTCAGCATCTAAATGTTGGATGCAGACAGAATATGAACGAGAGGAAGGAGGCTGCCAGATGCCGAGCGGCACCATCTCGTCTTCGCCCGAGACTGTGGGTGTGGCGGTGGTGAACTATCCGGCAGTTGTGGTGGAGAGCAGGGAGGAGGTGCTCGAGAACGCGCGCTCCATCGCGTGGTACGTCGAAGGGATCAAGCGGGGTTATCCGGGGTGTGATCTGATCGTCTTCCCGGAGTACTCCCTGCAGGGTTTTCATCCGACGAAGTGGCCCGAGCTCGTGACGAGCGTGGACGGGCCCGAGGTCGAGGTGTTGGCCGAGGCCTGCGTCGGGAACGGGGTGTGGGGGGTCTTCTCGCTGACCGGGGAGGAGAACCCGGATGGGAACCCGTGGAACAGCCTGCTGCTCATCGACGATGAGGGCGAAGTGGTGATGAACTACCACAAGATCAACCCGTGGGTACCGCAGGAACCCTGGGCGCCGGGTTCCGAGACGATGGTCGTCGAGGGCCCGAAGGGGCTCAAGATCGGCGGGACCATCTGCTACGACTGCAACATACCAGAGATCGTCCGTGACACGGTCATGAAGGGTGCGGAACTGGTGGTGCGCATACAGGGCTACATGCACCCCTCTTCGGAGCAGCAGCGCAACGTGCAGATGGTCCGGGCCTGGGAGAACCTCACGTACTTCGCCGCCGCCAACATGGCCGGCAGGGATCTCGTCTACTCGTACTTCGGCAACTCGATGATCGTGGACTTCGACGGCAGCATCATGGCCGAGTGCGGGCCGACGCCCGGGGAGGTGCAGTATGCGCTTCTGGACATCGGGGCGATCCGCGAAGCCCGCAGGCACTGGACGGCCGAGAACCACCTCTACAACCTCGTGCACCGCGGCTACACCGCCGTGCCGGAGGGTGGGGTCGCTCCGTGCCCCTACGAGTTTTACCGCACCTGGGTCGAAGACCCTGGGGCAGCAGTAAAGAGGTCTGAAGGGATCACCCGCTCTTTCGCCCTGGAGGAGGCTCCGGGCCGGTAGCGGGCGGCTGTCTCTCTGCGGGTAAGCAGGATCAGGAGGGAGGAAACCGGTTGAGAGAGGTGCAGCAGAAAGGCAGGGAGGTCCGTCCCGGGCGCAGGTTCAACGCCTTCGTAGACAACGAGGTGGTCGAGGACTACTCGCTGCGGTACGCGCCCCGCTCGTTCAGGAGGTGGAGCGAGTACGCGGTGGCGACGGCGGCGCTCGGCGGGATAGCCTATCTCGTGGATTTCGCCATCGGGGGCTCGCTCGCCGTCACGCACGGTTTCTCCAGCGCCGTGTGGGGGATACTGGTCGCGGCGGTGACTATATTCCTGACCGGGATCCCCATAGCGTACTACTCGGCCAGGTACAACATCGACATGGACCTGCTCACGCGCGGGGCGGGTTTCGGTTATCTCGGTTCCACGATCACATCGCTCGTCTACGCGAGCTTCACGTTCATCTTCTTCTCGCTCGAAGCCTCCGTGATGGCGCAGGCGATCACGCTGTTCACCGGGATACCCATCTGGGTTTCGTACGTGGTCTCGGCGTTCGTGGTGATCCCGCTCGTGGTCTTCGGGATGACGCTGCTCTCGAAGTTCCAGATGTGGACGCAGCCGGTCTGGTTCGTCCTCATCGCGCTGCCCTTCCTGGCGGTCTTGGTCAAGGACCCGGGAGCCTACGCGCGCTTCACGGGCTTCGGTGGCACCGCGGGAAGCCCTTCGTTCGACCTGATCGGGTTCGGCCTCGCCGCGGGCGTCGCGCTGAGCCTCATAGCCCAGATCGGAGAACAGGCGGACTATCTGCGTTTCATGCCGCAGAAGACCGCGGAGAACTCCAGGCGCTGGTGGGCGGCGGTGCTCTCGGCCGGACCGGGGTGGGTGATCCTCGGGGCCCTCAAGCAGCTCGGGGGAGCGTTTCTAGCCTTCTACATCTTCTCGGCGGTCGGACCGGAGAAGGCGGTCGAGCCGATAGAACAGTTCGTGCGGGGCTTCGAGCTCATAATCCCGAACGGGTTCTGGGCGCTGGCGGTCGCGACGCTGCTGGTGGTGCTCTCGCAGCTCAAGATCAACGTGACCAACGCCTATGCCGGGTCTCTGGCGTGGTCCAACTTCTTCTCGCGGGTCTTCCACTGGCACCCGGGGAGGGTCTGGTGGGTGTTTCTCAACGTCGGGATCGCGCTCACGCTCATGCTCTTCGGTGTCTTCGGGTTTCTGAACTTCGTGCTCGGATTCTATTCCAATTTGGCGATAGCCTGGATCGGGGCGGTCGTCGCCGACCTGGTCATCAACAAACCGTTGCTGAAGGTGAGCCCCTCCTACATCGAGTTCAAGCGAGCGCACCTGCACAACATAAACCCGGTCGGGTTCGGGGCGATGCTCGCCGGGGCCGCTGTCTCCATCCCCGCCTTCTTCGGGGTCTTCGGGGACTATGCCCAGGCCTTCTCACCCTATCTGGCCCTCGTGGTCGCGTTCGTCCTCTCCCCGATCCTGGCGGTCGCGACGAGGGGCAGATACTACATCGCCCGGGGAGGTTCCACGGCCGAGATCCTGGAGGGTGACGAGGCACGCTACGCCACGAGAACCTGCGGCCGGTGCGGGAGACGGTACGAGATCCCGGACATGGCCTACTGCACCTTTCACGAGTCAGACATATGCTCGCTGTGCTGCACCCTCGAAAGGAGCTGCCACGACTCCTGCAAGCAGCCCGTCCGGATCACGAGAAAGCCAGGTGTGGATACCGCGTGATCTCCCACCTCCTTTGGACGGCGGGCCCAGAGGAGCGCCTTGGGAGCGGGGCTTTATCTGTCCGTCGGGCCAGAGACCGGGCGGTCGTCGGGCTCTAAACTTTCTCCCGTCGCTGTGCGGGGAGAAGCAACGAAGGCTCAGGAGGGAAGTATGAGGCTCTCGCCGATGGAGCAGGAGAAGCTCATGATCTTCACCGCCGCCGAGGTCGCCCGGCGGCGGCGGGAGCGGGGCCTCAGGCTCAACTACCCGGAGGCCGTCGCCTTGATCTCGGCGGAGATCCTCGAGGGAGCCCGGGAGGGCAAGAGCGTCGCCGAACTGATGAGCTTCGGCGCCACGATCCTCTCGCGCGAGGACGTGATGGAGGGGGTCGCCGAGATGGTCGACGAGGTGCAGGTCGAGGCGACCTTCCCGGACGGCACGAAGCTCGTGACGGTGCACGACCCGATCGTTTAGGAGGAAGGGTGGACGTCGAACGAGTCGGGAACTTCCCGCCCCTGCTGGTGGTGAGGGCATGATCCCGGGGGAGTTCATTCCGGCGGAGGGCGAGGTGGGGTTCAACGAAGGACGTACGAGGCTCGTCCTCACCGTGGCCAACACGGGAGACAGGCCCGTGCAGGTCGGCAGCCACTTCCACTTCTTCGAGACGAACAGAGCCCTGCGGTTCGATCGGGAGAGAGCCTACGGGATGCGCCTGGACATCCCGGCGGGGACCAGCGTGCGTTTCGAACCGGGCGACGAGCGCGAGCTCGCGCTCGTCGCCATCGGCGGCGACAGGGTCTTGCACGGCATGAACGGGCTCGTCGAGGGTGCGCTGGATGACCCGGAGACAAGACGGCGTGCGCTTCGCCTGGCACGCGAGCG
>Ga0207747_1001253_pt1 | contig 19187 bp, 20 predicted proteins | sample HigsolmetaGSP11D_FD_184839 | JGI IMG/M metagenome (GOLD analysis project Ga0207747, IMG submission 184839) | High solid enriched microbial communities from the Joint BioEnergy Institute, USA - SP1-1-D (SPAdes) | ecosystem: Engineered > Bioreactor > SSF (Solid state fermentation) > Aerobic >...
CTATCCTCTTCAGGGCCTCTTCAGCAAGTGTACCTTTGGCTTTTTCTTTCCCCAGCGCCTTTGTTACATTTGCAAAGTGCCGTCTCGCATGACTCCAGCAGCCGGCGATTTTCAGATCCTCCCTCTCTTTTTCGAGAGTGTGGTACACTTGATATCCATCTGTTACCACCGTACCGCTGTATCCTTTCAGGAATTCCCTCGGATGGCTTGTATTCCTGGTCTTCTGGTATTCATACAGTATGATTGGGTTGGACTCATACATCTTTCCTGTACGATATACCCACATGTAGCTCCTGGAGCCGGCAGGCCTTCCATCCTTACTTACCAATACCGGTGTTTCATCAGCCTGCAGTATATTGGCTTTGTAGAGTTCCTGATGAAGTCGGTCATATAAAAGGGACAGATATCTCTCTGCACACTGAATAGTCCAGTTTGCCATGACCTGTCTGGATATTCTTATATCATTTCGTAAGAATTCCTGCTCCATTCGGTACAATGGAACAGCGTTGACATATTTATTGTTTATGATTGCTGCTTCCAGAGACGGTGTTACAATACTGTTGCGCAGAAGGTCAGCAGGACGCTTACCTCTGATAATGGTCTGTCCATCCATCCCTGCATATACTGCTACATGATGTTCTTCTACTTCAAAGGTGGCAGGATGAAAAACAAGTCTTTTGTATACTTCATCGGGAAGTCGTTTCCACTTTGGTCCCAGGCGGGAGCTTAATTCTTCCTCAGACAGCTCATGATTAATTACTTTTACCGGAAGGTCTTTAAGCTCTTCTTCACGCTTACCTTTTACTTTTTTCCGTGTATAGGGTCTGGGGCAAATCTGCTCGAATTCCGGTTCTACAACATATAAACCGGTTACAGCAGCTTCCGCTTCGTTTAAGGCTAAATCCAAATTTAAACTAAGCTGGCCGTCACATACCATCTTTTCAGATGAGCGACCGTACTGACGTTGCTTCGATATATTTATTTGCTCCAGCAAAAGATCCAGCTTCTTGTCTTGCACAGCAACTGTCTTTGAAAGTTCATCAGCCATGGTCTGCACAGACAAAAACAGGCTTATGAGTTCTTCCTTACTTAAGCTATTCAATTCTGATTCTGTGTATTTTTTATCCATGACTGATACTTCCTTTTTCTTTGATGCTTACATTATAACCGATATCAACAAAAAAAGCGAATTTACGATTTTGGTGCTTTCGTCATTATGACGGTGGATAAACGCCTGAAAAATGAGAAAAAACCAGAGCTTAGAAGCGCTTTGAGATAATGTTATCCACGGAAGTAAAAAGGTGATGGAACGTTATCATGGATATCGCCCCATCACTGCACAGAAACTGTGGATAATTGCATTTGTATATCGAATTTGAGCTGATTTAGAAAAAATAAATTTCTCTGTTTTGCACAATATTAGTCCTAAATCTAACAAACAGATACCGGTGAGATTTTTCTGATAGCCTTTTTCTGCTCAATAGCAAGGCCTTCCATCAACCATTTAAACTGCTGAGGTGTAAGTTGCTTCATTTCAGACTCATTTCTTGGCCACTGAAAGCGTGCGTTTTCAAGACGTTTATACAGGAGAAGAAATCCATCCCCTTCGAACAGCAAGCCTTTAATCCTGTCCGTCCTTCTGCCACAGAAGAGGAATAATACTCCCTCATGGAATGGGTTCAGATGAAAGGTATTTTTTACAATAGCTGCAAGACCATCTATGCCCAATCTCATATCAGTATAGCCACAGGCAATATATACTTCTGAAAAGCCTGATGCATCATTTAACATTTGCCACCGCCTGAATTGTTGTTTCAATGAGATGTTGTGGTGTTGCTGAATTGATATTAATCGTTATGGAACCGATTGATATCGTAAGCTCCGGCGAAAACGAAGGAGTAAAAGAATGTGGGATATACTGCTCGGGGACACGGACGAAGTTTGCTTCTATAGAATGGCATGCAGCTTCACGTAATTTTTTTAACCAGTAGTAATAAGTATCCTTGCTTATATTGTTTTGCATACACCAATCTTTAACTTTTAGACCACTGGACATACATTCTTGAATCAGAGCGCGCCATTGAGAAAGTTTGACCTCTTTTTCAACCAATTTGGTATTCATGAGAACCTCCTATTAAATTCGTGTAAAGTGTGAAAACTTGTACAACTTATTACACTTTTACTACATTATCTCATGAATTGAAACTCTTAGGAATGTACGCATGGTTTGCCGTTTACGACAGAAGGCTTATAAAATGGGCTATGTGTAAATATAAGCATTTTCGGGGTAGAAGAAGGCTAGCAGAAAATTGGCTCTCCCAAATAAAGAGGAGAGAGCCTGAATTATTCGCCCATTGAAAATATAGATATGTTGGTATGAGTTGAATGATAGGAGCCGTATGAAAGGAGACTTTCACGTACGGTTCTGTGAGAAGCTTGAGGTGAAAGTCCTCTTGCTTACTCGACTGAGAGGACGGCGGTTAGTCACCGCCTCCTACTCGATTGAGTTGCTAAACATGGATGAAGTTACATATGTCAAAACCAAGTTACGTCAGGAGCAATGGGAAAAGCTTATTGCTGATTGCCAAAACAGGGCTTAAGGTTGATGAATGGTGCCAGAAAAATAATGTCAGCCGTCATGCTTATTATTATTGGCTCCGTAAGATACGTAAAAAAGCATGTGAATCATTACTACCGGCTATAGCAAAGCAAGAAGCACAGCTTGCATTTACCAAGGTTGAAATGCAAGTACAACACACCCCATCTATGGCACCAATCATTGTACATCTTCAATCCGCGAAGCTAGCGCTACATTGGGTATACCTTTGTTCAGATGTCGGGCAAGTCTTTCCACACTGTTGACCTTTTTGGATTTTTCATGAAGCTGACTACACGGATATGCGTAAATCAATTGATGGTCTGGCTGCAATAGTACAAGAGCAGTTCCGATTGGATCCTTTTTCGAAGAGTCTTTTTCTATTCTGTGGTAAACGCCGGGACAGGCTCAAAGCACTCCTATGGGAAGGAGATGGATTTGTCCTGTTATATAAAAGATTAGAAAACGGAAATTTCAAGTGGCCTCGTAGTCAGAATGAAGCAAGACTCCTTACCTGGCAGGAATTTCGCTGGTTAATAGAAGGACTATCCATCGACCAATCAAAAGCAATTAAGCCGGTAAAACAAGGTGCTTTTTGTTAAGTGAAAAGTGGCTGGAAATGCTGATTTTACTGGCTTTTTTGCACATTCTGTGGTATATTAAATCTATCATATATGGCAGGAGAATATCACAGATGGATGCAAAAGATGCTTACATTGAACAGCTTGAAAATACAATAAAGAAATTACAACAGCATAATGCAGCGGAAGGAGCAATCCGAGGATTTTGTATCGGAAAAGCAAACTGTCACCTGATTGATTCCCTTGATGGAGCAAAACCAGTGCAATCATATACAGCATTGCATAAACTGCAAAAGCGAATAACCTGAAACCGTATAATTACTTTGAGCATTTACTAACTGAAATTCCTACATGGATGATAAGAACCTGGATTTTCTAAACGAGCTTCTTCCATGGTCAGAATCCCTTCCGGAATCCTGCAGAAAGCAAAAACAATAGAATTTTAAACTCCGTTGTATGGCGGTTTTCTTTCTACAGTACGTATGGTTTACCGTTTACAAGCTATGTGCAATTATACAGTTAATCTAATAAAACACTGCAAACCCTGATATTTAACTTAATCCAAGGGGTTTACACATAATTAATTACACTCTCTTATTTGTCGTAAAAATTCCTTTGGAATAACCATAAAAAGACCACCTTTCTGATAAAATTATTTATATCTAATTCTCGCTATAAAATCTGGTATTTATTACCAAGACACAAAATTATTTACATTACCAAAAAAGTCTAACTTTTTGGGGGCACCTCAGCATTTAACACACACCCCAACAATTATTATAGATCCTTATAAAGTTATTTTGCGACACGCCCATCCATAAAACTTAGTACTTCCCAAAATTAATTGTTCTTTTGACTTAGATATTATCTCAAAAAACTAAGTAGTTTAGAGGTACTGATGATTTACCGCTAACGAAAGACACACTCACCCCCAATGCTAATGAGTGCTGTCTTACAATACCCTTCATATGCATATACTTTCCATACAAAAAGCATCAGATATATAATAGAAAATATAATTTTCATTATCCCCAAGAACATTCAATTGACAAAGCGCTTGTTTACTGATTAAAACCATCTCCTCCAACAAACTTAATTCCATTGATACCCCGAAAATCCCATATAAATTTATCTGGATTAAAAATATTACATGCTCTTTCTTGTGTGCACGTTTCCGGATTGGAAATTAGTCCCGCTATATTAAATAGAAAATGTTTGTCTCTTTCACAATTAATATCTAAATATGACCATGGTATTCGAAGACTAATATTAAAATTATTTTGTTGCACATCAAGATAATATACTACTTCTGTATCATCTAATTTCATAATGCTTTCTGTATTATTTGAATATACAACCATAGAATACATCGTATTATTCTTTTTGATTGTAAACATTCGGTGTACTATATAATTATCCTTAATAACAATAATTTCGATTCCATCCTTTTTGTAACATTCTTCCTTATAATTGACTATAGGACAGCAAATTTTGTTATTTACATGATATTGTATCACAAGATCTGATGTACTAAAAATAATATGAAAATAGACCTGAACTATTTTATTCTGATGGTTTTCAAGTGAAAACTGAAATATCCTATCTATACACTTTTTTTCATCTTTATGCACTGAATATAATGTAGAATTTTTACGCATTCCAATTTTCGTTAGGTTAAAACCATCTGCTAACTTCCCCAAAAGAAATTGCTTTGGAGTTATCTCAAAACAATAATCCACATACATATCAAAAAGCCATAGGAGTTTGCCCAATCCCCCTCTTTCAGAATTTTCAGTAAATAAAATAGATGAATGTATATTATCAGAAAACATCTTTAGAACATCTGCTTCAAAAATTTCACCATAAATTTTATTCACAAAAGTTGCAACCATTAAAAAATATTTAACCACTTTCATTCTTTTTGCAATAGAAAGGACTTTCTCCCAATTGATATCGCTCTTGTATTTATTAACCAAAAGCGCAATATCGTGAATATTGCTTAAATTAACATCAATGGCACGTTGAAATAGTAAATTCTGAAAGTAAGTTAATGGTAAATGTTTAAAAAAATGCATCGATAATGCAACCAAATTATACTCTACATCCAAAATAAATATTTTTAATCCTAATAATTCTTTTATACTTGCATTTTGAATAAATTCATCTGTAATATTTTCAAATAAACTAGCAGGATTGACAATTGATGCATGAATTTCTATATGAACAGTTTCATTATTCACTTCCTTTATGTAACCTAAATGATATTGTTTGATTTGCTCTCGATAGTATTCATAATTATCAAGGTCTTCACAATAAAATTCATGAATATACCCTAAATTCTCCAATATTTCATTATATTTATGAAAGTCACTTAATGGAATAATGATATCAATATCATTTGATATTCTCTTTTCCATTTGATCATATAAGTCAGCCGCTAAAAACAATCCTTTAAAAAAGATTGGTTTTAAGTTCTTCTTCTCACATTCTTCCAAAAATTCGCTTATGGCCAATAAAAAGGCATTATTACGTTTTTTTTGTCTAGTTTTTAGTATATTACACAAAATCTCAGCTTTTTGGTCTAATTTTCTTTGATATTCTTCTGTTATTAATTTCAACTTAAAACTACTAATTATCTTCATAACATCTACATTTTGAACATCTCTTAAACTATTTAATAGTTCTTCCAATTTTTTTTCTAACAAATTCTTTCCCTCTCTTATAATTTAATTTTTATCTCTCACTTGTACTAATTATTAATTAAATTGTAATAATCAATTATATTACATAGTTGCATATACATCCATTGCAAACTTCCTATATAATTCATAGAATGCGTCATAACATCCTGTTCTATTTCAAATATTAGCGGAGGTTTTGCAGGATTCTTCTTAATTTGTGCAAAAATCCTATTCCATAGATACGCATTATTGGTAATGTCTGGTATCTTATGTATATCTTTTTCTCTGTCATTATCATGTAAATGGACTAAGCTTAGACGTTCAAAAAAATCGCTCTCAATAATTTTTTCATTTCTAGATAGTAAATAATGTCCTGTATCAAATGTCATACGTAATACATCCTTATCAAATCGATGAAAGAGATAGGATAAAATAAAATTATCGATCTTCGCATTATAATGATTTTCCAAACAGATGCAATTATTATATTTAGCTGACAAGTCAAGTAATCTTGGCACCTTTGATATGAATCTTTGACATTTTGATATATCAAGATATCTTAATTCTGGTACATGATAAACTGTATTACCTATATCCAATATTTTATTATATTTTAAACACTGCTCTAGAACTCTCCATATTTTCATCTCTTTTTCATATCCATTGTTGTCCCATATATTTTCCAATGGATTAACATATAAGTGACTATTTAATATCTTAATATCACTGTTAGAAATATCATCGAATAACCTCATCATCCATTTTTCATCTAATAACTCATTCATTTCAAAGCGATTAAAATCAAAATGAAGAAATTTGTAACCTATTCGCCTCATTTGTTTGAAGAATTCTAAACGTTTTTCATAATATTTTAAACTCATCTTTGGAATAAATTTTGTAGAAATAATTATTTGATTCATACATCCTCAATCTCATATTAACTAAGAATTTTCATTAATAGTTTCCAGTCCAATAAAAATTCGTACATATTTTCGTACGGGTATTCTAAAATATATACTGTGTTTAATTTTTTAGGTATAATAACACTTTTTTCTGTCTTTGTTAATGAAACATATCTTTTATTCTCGGAAAACCCTCTTATATGAAAATATTCAATCCTCTCCATCTTATTCCAAATATAATGATTATAATAAACAGCATGCGCACTATCCCATGTAATGTAAAAGTGATATTTAGAAAGTAACGGTATCAGCTCATCAAAATTCTTGTTTGTATCTTCGATGCAGATGCGGTAATCTGGAAATTGCATTTTTAAAATAGAAAAATACATTTCATTGCTTTCATAATTTGGATTTGGATGAAAAACAATTCTTTTACAACTACATTTTTCACAAAACTCTTTTAAATATTGTATTTCTATGCAAAATGCTTCATAGTCTTTTTCTAAGATATCTTTTGCTGCATGCACAGAAAATATTTCAGTCCTTACTAATCTTGCTAAATATTCAGAATTGCCAAATGGTATTTCAAAATTATGTATTTGTAAGGAATGTGCCATATTTATTATTTCTATACATTCTTTTTCTGAAAATGGGATTAATGATAAACCTATATTTATATTTTTTCCTATCATAATTCAATACCTCTTTAAAATTTCCAGTTTACTTATTCGTTAAAGTACATTCTTTTTTGCAAATCATATAACTCTTTGTAAGAAGGTATTTTTCTTATAAGGTTTTCATGAGTATCTACAACGATACCGTCATCATCAAAATAAATAACTTTTGTACTGAGTCTAGCAATCGATAATCTATGAGATACCATAATTATTTGATGTTGCTTTCCAACATTTTTAATATTTTCAAAAAAATGATATTCTGCTTCAGCATCTAATGCAGCAGTTGGCTCATCCATAACAAATATATCTGGATTTGCATAAAATAATCTTGCTATTGCAAGTCTTTGCCACTCGCCACCAGAAAACTCTTTTGCATTATTATTATCTAAACTAAGTCCCATTATTGTTTCACTATTAGCAACTGCATTTTTTACTATATCATCACATCCTGCTTTGTTAACTGCATCATAAAAACGTTCATCATCCACTGTATTGTGAGATAGTGTAACAAATTCACGAATTGTTATTGCAACACGTTCAACATTTTGAAACATAGTACCAAATATAGTTGCTAATTCTTTTTGCGAATAATTAGTAATATCTACACCATCAATTAATATTTTTCCATTCTGTGGCTCATATTGACCTACTAAAAGTTTAATTAATGTACTCTTTCCACTTCCATTTTTGCCAATTAAAGCAACAACATCATTTTCATCAATAGAAAAAGATAAGTTTTCAATAATATTTCTGTCTGTTCCTGGATATGCAAATGATACATTTTCAAAACATATTTTATGTTTATGCCGTTTAGATAAAGGACTATCTGCTTGATTCATATTAATAGTCGGAAGATCCATAAACTCATCTCTTACAGATTCAAGTTCAATCTGTGCATCAATGTAACTTAAGCTATCAATTATCTGATTCAATGACATTATTATAGCTGTAAAAGCATTAAAATATAAGTTCAAACTACCAAGTGAAATATTTTTATGTAAAACATTTAATCCTAACGTAAAATAGATACCATATTGGGTCAACAAAGTTATGAATGAAATGAAAACAGTAATTCCTATTGACTTTCGAATTAAATTTATTTTTTTATCAATCATTTTTCTCTTGTAAGATTTTCTTTTCATCAAAAAATAACTTCCAATATTATAAATCGTATTTTCCTTAGCATATAATGGTTCCTTAACAATAGATGAAAAATAAGAAATTCTTCGATTCAAATCCATAATCTCACTATCATACTTTGACTGGAACTCATATAATTCTTTTTTGTTGCCTATTTTCACCAATGGTATTGCAATTAGAATAGGTAATATTGCAATAAATATATTTAGTTGCATCAATATTACATAATATGATATAGTGGTTATCATCGTGGTTACGATTTTCATAGTTGGATTAACAATAGAAAATGGATTCACATTCGGTTCTTCACATGATAAGTCAAAAAGAAAATGAATTTTTGAATTTTCAAGTTGCTCCATTTTTAAGGAAGCCATTTTATCAACATTCTCCAGCATACTTGCCCTCTTATACTTAAGACTGTTAACATTATTTATATATTGAATCCATAACTCGCATAATGTTAAAGCCATAAGCATAATTCCCATACTAATGCAGTTTTCTTTGAATTTATATTGATATATTTCTTCTCCTGATAAATATGCTATAAGAGAATCTATAATATTCTTTTGTATTAGTGATATATAAACCGGTAATAATGATATTAACAGAGATAGACATAGATATACAATCATTGTATTTCTTTTAATTTTTAACATTTTTCGAAAAACATATCGGATAATTCGTTTAATTTTAGTCCATATTCTTTTCATACGTTCTCCTTATCTTTATATTATTGATAATTGGCTGATTGTAACCGAAACATCTTTGCATACTTACCATTCTTCTTCATAAGCTGTTCATGTGTTCCCAGTTCTTTTATCCTTCCATTATCCAGCAAAATAATCATGTCTGCATGTATCATATTTCCTAATCGGTGTGAAATTATAATTCTGGTCTTGTTATTATCGTCTATACTAGAAAACATATCATGCTCGATTTTCGGATCTAAGCTTGCCATTGGCTCATCAAGAATAATTAACTTAGAATCTTTATAAAAAGCCCTGGCCAATGCCAGCCTTTGCCATTGACCACCTGATAAATCCATACCTTCTTCTGTTAATTTCTTCGTTAGTTCTTGATTCCATCCATTTTTACATTTTTCCACAAAACTTTTTACACCAGAACGTTCTCCACTTGCTACAATACACTCTTCATTCATTTCTTCTTTTACATTACCCAAATAAATATTTTCTTTTATGGTGGTAGCATATTTGGAATAGTCTTGGAATATAACGCTGTAATTATCAATTATCTCCTCATATGGTATATCTTTCATGTTTTTACCATTAATATAAATATTGCCTTTTGTAGGTTCATACAATCCCAATATAAGCTTAACAATAGTACTCTTTCCAGCACCATTTGTACCTACAATACCAACTAATGAATTTGCTTTTACAACAAAAGAAAGATTCTTTAGCGTGTATTTTTTTGCCTTTGGGTATTTAAAAGAAACATTTTTAAACTCTATTTCAATTGTCTCATCTTTTTTTAAATGAGAAGATACTATACGGTCAATTTTAGATGGCTTTTTAATAATTTTATAGTAATTCTGAAATATAAAATGACTTCTCTTACTTTCTGGCAACACAGATAGTATATTCGCTAAGAGAGCAGAAAAAGACTGTATGATAGTAATCAGATAAATAAAATCACTTATACCTATCTTTTTACCAAAAAATATCCATCCAATAATGAAATAGCAAGCAGTACAAGCTAATATATTATTACAGTGATTTATTGTACTGATTAAGATTCCTTTTTTTTCATTATCTTTTGTCGTTTTAATATACTTATCCCAATTATCTACATATTTTTTTCTAATAAGCTCCATGGCATCAAATCCTCTAAATTCACGAATAACTCCTGGATCTCGCATGCAACCTTCGAAGTAAGCTAACTTTCTTTTAATAAGTACAGTATCATTATATAAATCTAGTTTTAATTTTTCCCAATACAAGTTTAGCCCTGTTGACAATACACCTGAAGCTAATATGATACATAAGATGACTATTGAGTAATTGTATAATATTCCACAAATAAAAATTAGACTAATTATGGATGTTCCTGTTTTAATCACAGTTATCATATTACTTTTTAATATTTCTGCTGAATAATCTGATGCTTTGTATAAATCATTTAAGAAATCAACATTATCAAATTCCGCATAGTCTATTTTACGTAATTTTTCCATCATCTTTTGCTGTATATTATCATCCAGTTTTTCCGTGGCCATGTATGTAATTAATTCCATTATTGATGACAATAACGATGAAAGAAAATACGTCAAAAATATAATCAGCACTATTATAATTAGATTGAGTAAAGGCTCCTGAACAAACAAACTATGCTTTAATTCAATAACTTCAACAAATTTTTTTGTCAAAAACGCTGTAAATATTGGAATGCTAATATTTACGAAAGCTATCAATATTGTTAGAAAAAAAAATAATGGATTAGTTTTTATTAATAGTTCTATATCATTCTTGTACATTACAAAATGCTGGAAGAGAAATTTAAATCGAATTTTCTTTGTCTTTATTTTTTTCTTAACTTTCATCTTTTAGCACCTCCAAAATTTTGTCTGTATAATGGTAGGAGCCAGTAATAATTAAATTGGCTGTCTCAAACAGATCATAAACTTTGTGATATATCTCATTTTCCTTACGCGTATTACACCATATTTTTGCATCATTCATAACATAATTATACAAATCATGTGGTGTAATAAATTGCATCTCACTATTTTTTTTTAGATAAATAATTTTAACCTGTTTTATTCTTTTTAGTTCATTTTCCTCAACAGATATTCCATATTTTCGATTCCTTTTTTCACATGCACTTTCCAAACAATATCTATGTACCATATCTTCATTAAGAAAGAACTGTTGGCAATATCCATATACTTCTTTTTTGTCCGGATTGAAAACAATCAAATCATCTGAACAAATATTATATCCCAATTCTTGATGAATACTGTAGCACAATGTACTTTTTCCTGCGCCAGATTCCCCTAATATAATGATACCTTCCGCATTTTGCAGCTTATTTGAACTTAGTAAAGCTGCATGAATTGGTATCTGTCCATTTGCAAAAATATACCGATTCAAATGATTTTTTAAAACTGTAAAAGTCATATATCCGCTGCTAGCCCTGATTTTTCCATTTACTTCACTAATGTATGTTATATTTTTTTCTATCAATGAGCAAACGATAATTCCCAGATCTCTTACTACATTTATGTAATATTTCTCCCCACCTCCTGAAAAAATATTCAAATCAGGAAGATAAAACATGGAGTTAATAAGTTCCATCAGTTCACAATACTCCATAATATGGCATTTAATAATAATTGAATCTGGTTTTTTATTTTCGCTAGTATATCCATAAATGCATTCATGTCTTTTACAATCTAAATCTAATTCAAAAGAATAATTACATAAATTAATATATCGAATCATCTTTATCGCCTATATTTCTTTATATTTCTCTTGGCAGCTTTGTAATGTCTTACTTATTATGTCCGTCTGCTTTTTCACATAAATTTCATTTAAAATATCTATTACTGTATATTTATCTGCTAACATATGTTCTATAAATAGATAGGCTATTCCATAAATCCATACCCCACGTGCCGAGTAGTTTTTAAGCCAATTCTCATTTGACAATATCATTTTGTTAGTTATTTCTTGTATGTATTTCATACTTTTTTCAAACTCTACTGGTATATCTTTTTTTGTATATCGCCAACAAATGTATTCCGCAATTCCCTCATTCAGAAAAACACTAATTTCTGGATACATATTAAATAAAAGAAAATGTGTTTCCTCATGAATAACTAGATTACTATTTTCAATAACATCCTTTAAGTCTGAAACAAAAATTTGAATGCACTGTGCATTTCCTTTTCCAATTTGTAAATTTTTATCTACTGATTTATCAATAATATAGATTGGTTTTTTATGTATCATATCATATTCACAACCTAATAGATTTAATATGTCTTTTCGCCTTCTCTCAACTTGATTTGCATAATCAACAATTTGCTCATCCGTAGCATCAATTCTAAATAAGAACATATAATTTTTGCTCTGGTATAATTTTTCATTCTTCATAATCAAAAAACTCCTGAATATTTCCTATATATATATTGGTCGGAACACTTAATTCTGTATATTTACTGTTTATTGCATAAAATACTGCTCCATGTTCATGCCATATATCAAAAAGTCGTGAACACATTGGTCTTCCTATACCAAATAAAAATACTTTATCTGGCCTCATGTTCAATAATTTTTCTATATTATCGTTGGCATATATCGCATGTACCCCAGTCTTTTCATGGAGTGTATCTAGGTTTTCTGAAACCAATTTACATTTTTTTTCTTTAACTAATTTTGCAATTTTTAGGTGCGCTTTTGTTGGTTTTGAATGTAATAACCTCATATAAAACATCTTAAATTGTGCCAAAATATAACTTGTTTTATTAACAAATATTTCTACCATGGTATCATAATTATGATTAATATTAAGTACATTGTATAATTCATCACTAGTCATTATATCAGCAGCTCTGGATATCCCCGCACCTGTATAAATTATACTTGATCCCCCTAATAAATTTATAGCCTCTACCATATCCTTCTTAGATATTTCCTTAGATTTTACATTTACCGAATTAGATATGTATATTCCCATATCTTTTAGAGGAATATATGATTCCTGAGATGGATATGTGAATCTTAGTACCTTTTTATCCAATAAATACTGATATCTTAATTTTGTTTCTTCCGATAATTTTTCCTGCTCTATTTGAAAATATAGTTTATTGTCAGTAGAGAGCATAATAACTAATCCGTCCTGTTTTACATAAAAATTCATTTTTACTCCTCACATATCTCATTTTCTAATTTAAAGTATATATTATATATTAATATTCATTTTAGATCTTGTCAATGATTTCCTTAGTTTTTTATTACATTATTTGGACAAAACAAGGCGTAAATGATAAATTACGGGATTATAATTTAAAATTTACTTGCTTTTAATAAACTTTTGTGCTATATATCTACATATATAGCATTTTTTGTCTAACACTGTTTATCTAAGCCATTTATTTTGTAAAGAGCTTGCAATTTAACACATGGTTATGAGGAGAAGGTTGCAAATTAATTTAAGGCTTAATCATATGATATATTATATATACTCATTTGATTTTCTTACGAGTTAACTGATTTAGGTATTGTTGAACGCCAACGTCACATTGATAAGAGGTTAATTATGTTTGTCAAAGGAACACCGGAATATTATATGGACATAGCTCGACGTGATTGGATTAAAAAAAATATTGTAGGTCATAAACCATCTTGTATTGTTGTTAAAATCACTCAAGATTGCAATCTAAGATGTAAATATTGTTATACAGAAGGTGGGAAAAACAAACAAGATATATCACCAGAAACCGTAGTAAAGCTTTATGACCAGCTTGCAATCAATAATAATTCTGAGCTTTTTTGTACTTTTCATGGCGGCGAACCTCTTCTACGTCCAAATTTAATTGCAGAAACGATAGAACGACTTAACCAAAGATATTACGGCCCTAGAATCAAATATCAAGTTCAAACAAATGGAACATTATTTACCGATTATGCAATTGAATTGATAAAGAAATATAAAATTGACGTAGGTATTAGCATTGATGGTTACAAATGTATAAACGATTGTACTAGAATTTATCCTGATGGTAGCAGCAGCTATGAAAGTGTAGAAAAAGGGATGAAAAAACTTTACGAAAATAACATTCTTTTCGGTGTATTATTTTTAATCACCAAACACAATGTAAATCACTTAACTGATATATTGGATTGGTGCAAAGATGTTGGTATTGATAGAATAGGATTCAATACTTTCACCCCATTAGGCTATGGGAAAGAAGAAGATCTTGCTCCAGATATTAATGAATTGACTCAAAATGTTATAAAGGAAATTGACTGGCTAATTGAATATAATCAAAAAGAAATCAATACAACCAGAAAGTTTATTTATGAACGAGAAATTGAGTCTTACGTTGTCCGCATATTAAATCCAGAAAAATGCGCACATATGTGTACGGATATTCCTTGTGGAGCAGGTAAATACCACCTTAGTGTTGATGTAGATGGAAAAATTAATATCTGTGACTGTTTCTATGGAATGGATGATTTTGTTATTGGTAATATTAATACACAGAGTTTAGATGAAATACTTCAAAATCCTCTCGTACAAGAATTTAACGGAAGGACAATCGATAAATTAGAAGGTTGTCAGAATTGTGATAATCATATTTGTCATGGTGGTTGCCCAAGCCATAATGTATTATTCCTAAATAGCAAAGACGGGTTATATAAAAAGAGTTATAAATGTAACTATTATAATACAATATATAAATATTTGATTCAAAAGTTAGAAAATGAACATGTTAATCCTGCACTCCTTGCAGAGATGTATCTGGAGGTAAAATAATAATGAAATATGTAGCAAATGAAAATATTATTTCGGAAAATATTGGTATTAAAGAAACCGATGATGTAATGCTTTACAATCAAACAACTGAAGACGTACATGTAGTAAATTCGACAGCATATGAAATCTTTTTAGAACTTAAACAGCCTCGATCAGTTAATGAATTGGTGGAAATTTTTAAGGGGCGCTACTCTATAGAAGATGATTCTATTTTACTAGATGATATAAAAGAACTATTATCTGATTATCTTAACAAGGACATTATTAAAGAGGTATAGTTACTAAATTCTAGCCTATTTATTTTGTTAATCATCAGACTTTACAAATATGATGGTTAATTTGACAAGAAAGGAGGGAACCAACATGAAAAAATGGATAAGACCTAGTGTTTTAGCATCCTATTCAAAAATGGATTTAGTTGCAAATGAAACAAATGGTGACTGGATGAACTGGATTTATTCCAAATCTTGGGGGCGTGCTTAATAAGTATTTGCCATTAAGATATTTAATCTTTTTATGTTACTTATGTAATATTAAATTTTTCCAAGTACATAAAAAGTGGAATACTTATTTCTAGCCTTTGTCAAGTGATTAAAGTCAAATGTTTTAGGGCGCGTCGCAAAATAACTTTTTCAGTTAGTTTGCGACGCATCTTTGTATCTTATTCAATAAGGTCTGAAAGCGTTTAATATGCCTTCAGACCATTATAGAAGATCTATATTTGGTACCGACAAGGTTTTTTCAAATTACTTATAGCCGTTTGTTACCGGTAGTTAGCCGGCTATGCATGTTGCTTCATAAGCAGAACCCATATACTCAAGATGTTTCATGTTAATGTAGCATTTTCATCTCCACTGAGTCCCTGCTACATGGCAAAGTCTGGCACATACCAACATAAGTGCTATTCTCCATCTGGAAATGTGCTAACTACTTTGGTTCTGCGTCTGATTTCACGATTAAGTCGTTCTATCGTATTATTGGTACTCCAGTGTTCATACGGAAACTCATATAAGTTAGGGTCTCTTCTATACCATCCTCGAGTTTCCTGGCTGCTTTTGTCAAACAAAGCCTTTAGGGTTTCCTCGACACTGGAACGAACTAAATCTTTTGATTCGGTTTTGATTAATTCTTCAAAGATATGTCACAGGAAATGTTGGAAGCAGAGAATGTTTCTATGGGTTATCTTAAGGGTGATAAAGGTGAACTGGTTGTTGATAACAAGAGAAATGGATACTCTCAAAAGGCAGTAAAAGCCAATTCGGTGAACTTGAAGTGGATATTTAAAGAGACAGAAACGGCGAGTTTGATCCTAAAATCATTCCAAAATATCAAAGAGATATATCTAATATAGAAGAAAAAGTAATCTCTCTCTATGCCAGAGGCATGTCTACTCGTGATATCCATGATCAACTTAAGGATATATATGGTATTGAATTATCAGCCGAAATGGTTAGTAAAATTACAGATCGTATAATACCTGTATTAAGGAATGGCAGTCCAGACCATTGGATCCGATTTATCCATTCTGTTTCATTGATGCTATTCATTATAAAATAAAAGAAGATGGAAGGATTGTTAACAGAGCAGCTTATGTTGTATTAGGAGTTACCCTAGATGGAGAAAAAGATATCCTTAGTGTCACCATAGGTGCAAATGAATCCTCGAAATTCTGGCTTGTAATGCTAAATGACCTAAAGACCAGAGGTGTTATGGATGTATTATTCTTTTGTGTAGATGGGCTCCCTGATTTTAAAGAAGCAATTAATACAGTATATCCAAACGCAGTAGTACAAAGATGTATCATACACATGTTGCGTAATTCATTTAAATACGTGTCATATAAAGATATCAAAAAATTCGCATCTGATTTTAAAGCTGTATACAAAGCTCCAAATGAAGAAATAGCTCTTGCAGAATTAGAGATTTTAAAAGAGAAATGTGGAAAGAAGTATCCGTATGCTATAAGCAACTGGGAAAATAACTGGGATGTCGTTAGCCCCTACTTCAGTTTCAGTGATGACATTCGCAGAATCATGTACACAACAAACATCATTGATGGGCTGAACAGGCAATTTCGCAAAGTTACTAAAACAAAGAGCTCCTTTACAAATGACACATCCCTTGAGAAAATGATATATCTTGCAACCATGAATGTGTTAAAGAAATGGACTCAAATATATATGAATTGGGATATGGTATTAAGTCAGCTCTGTATCTTTATTTGATAATCGATTGACTCAATACCTAAAATCAAAAGCAAGAACCAGCGTTAGTTCTAGAACCTTTACGCCGGTATCCCTTTTATTCCATCGGCATTAAGATTATTACCTATAAATTAAAATTTATTCCTGAGGCCGGGTTTGGGCAGAGCCCAAATTTATTTATTGTGTCCAAAAATTTGAGCCAATGAATAATTAATCATAAAATGGATAAACTAAATACAAGAACATAATTCGACACTGAAAATACATATTTGATTCTTGCCGGAAGTTGTGGTTTTGATAATCAAAACCTAATTTCGGACTCAGAATTTTTTACACTCTCGTAAAAGTTTAATATATATTTATTAACAATGTGTTTCTGTTGCATTCCCTTTTGCATTCCCCAATACAAATACAAAGGCTTCCAGAATTAATTAAAACTCTGGAAGCCTTGATTAGTGCGCCCGGCGGGCGCACGTTCTAACGAGTGAAAGTCGTGTGTTCTGCAAGCTGTTATCAGCTCGCCAGTGAAAGTCTGGTCAAGGTAATCGCCAGTGAGCCTTGTAGCAAGCCTCCAATGCTGTCGGGCGACCGCTGTGTTGAAGCGAGGTATGCCTGTGAGAAACAGGTGCAAAATAGCAGTCCGTAACATAAAGTGAATCCTGTAGCATCGTTACGTTAGCCCTGTAAAGGGACAAGAGGGAGTCGAGTCACTGACTTTCTGACGAAGACCATGGAAGATGTGAAGATACTGGAACACAGCATTGAAGAACCCTTCGGTGTAGAGGGAACGGAATGTTATGAAAGTTGATAACGGAACAGAAGAGATCTCATGTCATCATACAACCACAAGTATGTAACTAAGGATATAAGCACGCATGCGAAGTTCCTTAGGAGGTGGTATGAGAAGTCGGATGAGCCCATAGTATCTATGAACTATTGGTAAGAAAAACAATAGGAGAAAAGGGGCTCTGCTTTAATCAGGATTAACGGGAAGGTAAGGGATAGTGCATGCCAAATATTGGACAACAACACTCAATAGAAAAGTCACGACAACTTCAACGTAATCTATACCTGGCAGCCAAAAAAGATAAACAGCGTAGATTTCATGCGTTGTATGACCGTATCTTTCGCCTGGATATTTTGTGGCGGGCATGGAAAGAAGTACGAACAAACAAGGGAGGTGCCGGAATAGATGGCATCACTTTTGAGATGATTGAGGAATACGGAGTAGAAGAATACTTGTTGGATATTCAAGAGGATTTGCAGAATAAGAAATATAGACCTAAGCCGGTAAAAAGAGTATACATTCCAAAACCGGACGGTAAGCAAAGACCATTGGGAATACCGACTATCAGAGACAGAATTGTGCAACAAGCCTGTAAGATAGTAATAGAACCCATCTTTGAAGCAAACTTTCTTGATAATTCATATGGATTCCGCCCTAAAAGAGATGCTAAGCAAGCTACAGAAAAAGTGAAAAAGGAACTATATAAGAACTGGTATGTAGTAGATGCGGACATACAGGGGTACTTTGATAACATCAATCATGAAAAACTACTGGAACTATTAAAACGTCGCATCAGTGACAGGAGAGTCATTAAATTGTGCAGACAATGGTTACACGCAGGGGTCGTTGAAGATGGGAAGTACTATCAAACGGATAAAGGTTCTCCGCAGGGTGGAGTTATCGTAAACGGTAAATAATCCGTACTACCAAAAAAATAACCGCCAAAAATGGCGGTAGTTTAATTATTGCGTTTATTTTCTGCATGTTTCCTGCAGATTTTTTGACCATGGCAGCAGATCATCCAGAAAGTCAAGATTTTTATCATCCATATGCTTGGGTATCTCGGTCAGTAGATGTTCAAAATAATTATACGGTTTTAGGCGGTTTGCTTTTGCTGT
>Ga0207747_1001259_pt1 | contig 19062 bp, 17 predicted proteins | sample HigsolmetaGSP11D_FD_184839 | JGI IMG/M metagenome (GOLD analysis project Ga0207747, IMG submission 184839) | High solid enriched microbial communities from the Joint BioEnergy Institute, USA - SP1-1-D (SPAdes) | ecosystem: Engineered > Bioreactor > SSF (Solid state fermentation) > Aerobic >...
TGATTGTATTATGAATAGGGCGTATTACAGCAACGATCGCTTTCTATGTTCGGAATTTGTGTATTACATATTAAAGGAATGTGGTATCACGGATTTCAACATCGCAAGAAACTTGGTAAGGCCGCAGAGTCTGTATTCTATTGATGGCAAGATAATTTATGAAGGTGATTTGAAAATATTCAAGCAGCAGCAAGATTTGAAATTTGCTAAATTTAATTTATCCTCCATATAGTATGCTAAACATCATAAAAGCATCAGATATGCCGTATTTACATTCATATCTGATGCTTTCCTTTTTTATATTCTATTGTTCAAGCAGCTTTCTAAGATTTGAACTTTGGTCATGAATTAAAGATATTTGTTCAGAAACTTGGTTCACGAAATCACACTGTGTTTCGATTGAAGCTAATACCTCTTGCGTTGCAGCAGAGTGTTCCTCAGAAATGGCAGATAAATTTTCAAGCTGTTCCATAATAGAATCGAAGGCTGAGGAGACATCCTGTATCATATTGCTTTCAAGCTCAACACATTCTTCGATTGTATCTGATGATTTTTCTAAGGTTGTAAAACTATTCCGTACATTATTAATAATCTCATTACCTACATCAACAGCATCGTTACCAAGGGAAACTTTCTCCAAAGCTACGATGGTTGCATCATTGATCAAATTGATAACCTGATAGATTTCTTTCACAGTTTTAGCACTTGATTCTGCTAATTTACTTATTTCGCTGGCTACGACCGCGAAGCCTTTACCGGATTCTCCTGCTCTTGCAGCTTCAATGGATGCATTCAATGCAAGCAAATTGGTTTGGTCAGCTATTGCATTGATACCGCTGAGGGATTTATTAATCATGTCCATCTTGTTTTTTAGTTCTGACATATTTGTAAAAGCGGTACTAACAGCATTATCAATGGTATTCATTTGTTGAACCATTTGATTAATTACCTCGGAGTTCTCTGTTACAATCGTTTTCATATGGTTTGAATATTCCTTAGCCTTCCGGGATAATTCTTTGGTTTTCTCGATGATACCGGTAGCGTCGTTGGTCGTTTCTAAGATTTTTTCTGTACTTTCTGCATTTTCGCTTACACCTTTGGTAATCTCCTCTACCACATTCTTGCTTTGGCTGCTCATTTCTTCAATATTTTGTATGAAAGTAAAAGTTTCGGAGATTCCTTTGTCTAAAACGGTAGTATTATGATCTATTTCATTCATTGTTTCCGCAAGTTTTTTTAATAATTCATTAGCATGATTTTCTTTACTGAAGGCCGTACTTATGTATTCATTTCCCCATTTGGTGAGAAAGTAAAAAATACTTAAAATGATATTAAGTGTCAATAATATACGGACAAAATCCAAGGTGGTGTAACCTGTTCCCATGATACCCACAGGGTCTATGATAAAAAATCCGATAAGAATCAAATCCATAATAGCTTCATGGCAGATAAGTAATTTCGGGTTGTAATATAAGGCACTCATAGCCACGGATGCCAGGAAAGATATGAAAATGATGGTTACGTTACTTCCTCTTTGCAAATGACTTATAAACACGGGAGCGATTAATGCGGAAACAGTAATAATAATAGCTATAATGTTATGATATTTGCCTAATTTTTTACCAACGAACAAAGCGACTGTTGAAATAATGGATGCCATAAGAGTACATCCCATAACTTTTAAGCCATAATTTGATCCGCCTACAAGGAAAGCTTGTGTCGTTAATATTGCCGATAATACCCAAGTAAGTGTGACATTGAACCGATTTGTGCGACTAACATTAAATTTTGCTAACACGTTGTCATTCATAATGAGCGCTCCTTTGCATATTTTATTCAAGAATTTTTAAGTAATATCACTTATAAAATTATATATTATACTACATTAATTGACATATGAAAAGAAAAAGATATTATTGTCAAAAAATATTTTGAGAATACGTTACATTAATGTTATTATATTTTATATCCTTATATCAACGAATATCAACGAAGCTAGTAGTGAATATATCAGCCGGAACGTTTGGATATGGGGAGCATGCATTATTAGACAATACCTACAATATCAGAAAATTAAAAGGAGGAAATTCGTATGGAATATTTATTTGTACATTACCCAAAATGCAGTACCTGTAAAAAAGCTAAAGCATGGCTCGATCAAAATCATATCGCCTATATCGAAAGGGATATGAAAACCGAAAATCCCAGTGAGGCCGAATTGAAAGAATGGATAAAGAAAAGCAATTATCCAGTTTCGAAATTCTTTAATACCAGTGGGATTCTGTATAGAGAATGGAATATGAAAGAAAAAGTTAAAACATTACCGGAAGAGGAACTAATAAGGATACTCGCCAGTGACGGTATGCTTGTGAAGCGTCCACTATTGATTGGAAATGATCGGGTATTGGTGGGATTTAAGGAGGAAGACTGGAAGTCGCTTAAGAGGAATGAAAATAGTTAAAAAACACTTATTACATCAGATTATAAAAGGGATAACTATTTGTAATAATTAAAAATCGGTAATTCTTATTGACAAATTTGAGTGCTCCTTATAGAATAAATTAACCTTAAAAGTTGGCGCGCGCAAAAAGGTTAAATGTAGCAAAATAAAAAATTGGACCTTGTTTTTCAAGGTCCCCCTAGAATTAGGAGGTTTTTTTTTTGTATTCATTAACTAGCACTCAACCACTGAAACGAAATGAAATTTTAACCCTTCTGAATCGTGCTGATGAGTTCCTAGAGCACGATCACATCCCTATTTTACAAGGAACTGTTGCAATTCTTTTCTTTGAACCAAGTACTCGTACCAATCTTTCTTTTCAAATGTCTGCCCAGCGTTTGGGTCTTAAAGTTCTTAATTTTTCTATTGATAATTCCAGTTTTTTAAAAGGTGAAACATTACAGGATACGTTGGAAAATTTAGCGTCAATGGGAGTAAACGTGGCTATTATACGGGCAAAAGGAGATTGGCCTGCTATGGTTGATATGACATCTCTTCCAATTCGACTCATTAATGCCGGTTCCGGCATCTATGAACACCCCACGCAGGCACTGCTTGATGCCCTAACCATCCGTCAAGAGTTCCACGATTTTACAGATCTAAAGGTAACGATAGTGGGAGATATTCTTCATAGCCGAGTGGCACGTTCCAATTTGGATATTCTTACAAAGCTTGGGGCGAAGGTACGTTTCGCAGGACCACCGGAGTTTTTCTCGAAAGAGGTGGAAAGATTAGCTTGCCGGGTGGATTTTGATGAAGCCTTAGCTGATACGGATGTGGTTATGATGCTTCGAATACAGCATGAGCGGCATCAGGAAAAACTTGCAATGAGTAAAGAGGAATATCACCGTAAATACGGTTTGACCAGGGAACGGGCAGCCAGGCTGAAAAATACGGCAATTATCATGCATCCTGGCCCGGTAAATCGGGATGTAGAAATTGCAAGCGAGGTATTGCATCATCCGCAGTCCCGTATATTAAAGCAAGTACGCAATGGTGTAGCTGTACGAATGGCCTTGTTGGAGAAATGTTTGAGGAAGGAGGAGCAGTATGAAGAACTGGTATCTGCCACATGGGCTTGTATATAGAGACGGCGCATTAATGCAGGAAGCATTGCTTATTAAAGATGGAGTCATTGCGGCTTTTGGTACCCAAGCGGAACGGGAGCATTCACTGCTGAAAGATCAGGTGCGGATATTTGATGCCAAAGATTGCGTAATAGCAAGGGGATTTGTCGATCTTCATGTGCATTTGCGGGAACCAGGCGGAGAGACGAAAGAAACCGTACTAACCGGCAGTAAAGCAGCATCTCGCGGTGGATTTACCTCAATCTATGCGATGCCTAATACCAATCCTGCCTTAGACTCGATAGAGCAATTGCATAACTTTCTAAAACGTGCCGAGAATGCTTATGTGCATGTGCATCCGATTGCTTGTCTAAGCAAAAACCGCCAGGGAAAAGAAATGGTTGATTATCATGGTCTGACCCAAGCTGGCGTAAAGATATTTTCCGATGATGGTGATCCGGCATCGGATGAAATTCTGCTGCAAACTATGACTGAACTGGCGAAAACCAATGGTGTATTCAGCAATCATTTAGAGGATAAGGCAATGACGAAAGGTGGCTTGTTTCATGAGGATATTCCTACGGCATCCGAATATGAGATGTTAGAAAGGGATTTAGCAGTCGTTGCAAAAACCCGATGTCGCTACCACGCTGCTCACCTAAGCTGCAAGCAATCCGTGGAACTCATACGAGAAGCAAAATCTCTGGGGTTACCGGTTACTGCGGAGGTTACACCACATCATCTGCTGCTAACCTGTGATGATATCAAGGAGCCCAAAGGGCATTATCAAATGAAACCACCATTACGAACAAACATGGATCGGGATGCACTGATTGAAGGATTGGCAGATGGTACCATCGATTGCATCGCTACGGATCATGCTCCCCATGGACGGGAAAAGGAGGAAGGTTTTGGACCTAATTCACCGTTTGGAATCACCGGTTTAGAAACCGCGTTTGCAGCTTTATATTCCGGTTTGGTATTAACGAACAGGTTATCCTTGCTGCGACTACTGGAAGCCCTAACGAGCAGTCCGGCGCAAATATGTAATGAGTTTCCTGAACTTGCGATCGGTTGTCCGGCTGATGTAGTAGTGGTTAACCTTAAAAAGCAAGGAAAAATCAGCAAGGAGGAATTTTTCAGCAAAGGTACCAATTCCCCATTCACGAATCAAGAATTTACTGGTTGGCCAGTTTTAACTTTAATTTCAGGAGAGGAGCGTTATTATGGCACGAAATAATAATCTAAAAAAAGTATTGGTTATTGGATCCGGACCCATTGAAATAGGGCAAGCGGCGGAGTTCGATTATGCAGGAACCCAAGCCTGTCAAGCACTGAAGGAAGAAGGAATAGAAGTGGTGTTAGTCAATAGTAATCCGGCTACCATCATGACAGATCCAATGATTGCAGATCGCGTATATATGGAACCTCTCACTTGTGAAGTGGTTACCAGAGTGATTCAGCAGGAAAAACCGGATGGAATACTGGCAACCATTGGTGGTCAGACAGGATTAAACTTAGTAAGAGAACTCGCAGAAGCAGGGGTATTAGAACGGGAATCCGTACCGATCTTAGGTACACCATTGGAAGCGATTGAAAAAGCGGAGGACCGTAGTGCTTTTCGTAAAGCCATGCAAGATTTGAACCAGCCGATTCCAGCCAGCGCAATTATTCATCGATTGGATGAAGGCATTGCATTTGCTGAGGAAATCGGCTATCCAGTTGTTATTCGACCTGCTTATACATTGGGCGGCTCCGGCGGAGGATTCGCGCATAATGTTGAGGAATTAAAAGCAGTTGTTACTACTGGTTTACAGCAGAGTCCAATCAAGCAAGTGTTACTTGAGCAAAGCATTGCAGGTATGAGAGAAATTGAATTTGAAGTATTACGTGATAGTGAAGGTAATTGCTTAATTGTCTGTGATATGGAAAATGTGGATCCGGTTGGCGTGCATACCGGAGATAGTATCGTTGTTGCTCCATGTCAGACATTAACATCTTTGGAAAAAGAAATGTTGGAAAATGCAGCTGTAGACATTGTCAATGCGCTTGGAGTTGTTGGTAGCTGCAATGTACAGATTGCACTAGATAAATATACAAGTAAATATTATGTCATTGAAGTAAATCCAAGGGTAAGCCGTTCATCGGCATTAGCATCGAAAGCTACCGGATATCCCATTGCCCGTGTAGCAGCTAAGATTTCCCTTGGTATTTCTATGCCCGAGATGGGCTTCTATCAACGGCCGAGTGTGGATTATATCGTTACCAAAATCCCCCGTTGGCCTTTTGATAAATTTCCAACCGCAAATCGCCGTTTGGGTACGCAGATGAAAGCGACCGGTGAAGTAATGGCGATAGGAGGTTCCATTCAAGAAGCACTTCAGAAAGCGGTCCGCTCGTTAGAAAGTGAACCAAGCTCATTATTCAATAATCAATTCCAATCAATCCCACAATGGAAATTAGAAGAACGATTACAAAAACCCGATGACCAACGTTTATTCTTAATTATGGAATTTCTGCGCCGAGGCGGAACCACACAGAGATTAGAAGAACTTACGGCAATTTATCCGTTTTTCATAGAGCAATTTTATATACTATATGAGTTTTATATGGAACTATCCGGTAGTAAACCATCCAAAGAACGATTGAGGCAAGCAAAGCAGTACGGTTTTCGTGACGATGATATCGCAAAGGCATGGGGTAAGGACGAAAGAGCAATCCGGGATATGCGAGTGGAATATAATATTCGCCCAAGCTATAAGCGGGTGGAATCCGGTGGGTTACCTTATTATTATTCCACCTATCATGATCAGGGAGAACGTCAATTACCCGATATTCCTGAGCAAGCGCGAAGCATGATGGTGCTTGGAAGTGGTCCAATTCGTATTGGACAGGGGATAGAATTTGATTATTCTACCGTTCATGCAGCATGGACCTTAAGAGAAAATGGTTATCAAGCGGTAATCGTTAACAATAACCCGGAAACAGTTTCGACGGATAATTATACTTCTGATCGATTATACTTTGAACCTTTAGGTGAAGAAGAAATTTGGGAGATTTATCAGGTAGAAAAGGCAGAAGGGATATTCGTTCAGTTTGGTGGACAGACAGCGATTAATTTAGCAGAGTTTATTCATAAGGAACAGATGCCGATTGTAGGTACAACATCGCCAAGTATAGCAGGAATGGAAGATCGGGAGCAATTTGACGCAGCGATGGAGGCCTTAAGCATTCCAAGACCGAAAGGATACACTGCCCATAGCATAGAAGCGGTCCGTGAATTGGAAGGCAAATTAAACTATCCGATTGTGGTACGCCCTTCCTTTGTAATGGGAGGTCGCGGAATGGAAGTGATCAGCAGCGAAGATGCTTTGGAGGAGTATCTAAGCACGGTTTTAACACATAAAGGCTGGCCGTTACTCATGGATAGTTATCTGGCAGGAATTGAAGTGGAGGTTGATGCCATAAGCGATGGGGATGAGGTATATATTCCGGGCGTAATGGAGCATCTTGAGAGGGCAGGTGTCCATTCCGGTGACTCTATTGCTGTATTTCCATCTCAATCCTTATCGGATAAATACCTGAATGAGATTTATCAATATACTTTAAAAATTGCCCGTTACTTCCATGTCAAAGGTTTCCTGAATATTCAGTTTGTAATTGCTGATGAAAAGGTCTATGTCTTAGAAGTAAATCCACGGTCTTCCAGGACGGTACCATTCTTAAGCAAGGTGACCGGCATCTCCTTAGCCAAATTGGCTACACAGATTACCTTAGGAAAATCATTAAGAGAGCTTGGGTATATTGGTTTAGATAAGCCTGATACTTCAATAGTTTCTGTTAAGATACCGGTGTTCTCATTTGCAAAGCTCACGGGAACGGAGATTACCTTAGGTCCGGAAATGAAATCTACAGGAGAGGCTATGGGACGGGAACGAAATCTGGCCAAAGCGCTTTACAAAGGTTTCCTCTCGGCTAAGGTTGAGATGCCCAAGAAAAGAAGTGCATTGATTACCATCGCAGATCGGGATAAGAAAGAACTGGCAGACCTAGGTCTTCGATTGGCTAAGTTGGGATTTTCCCTAATAGCAACTTCGGGTACCGCAAAGGCTTTAGATAATCTAGGTATTGCCTGCCAGGTGGTTGAGAAATTAACAGAGGGATCATCAATCCTGGATTTACTGACAGGCGGTGAAATCGATTTGGTGATTAACACCATAACACATGGAAAGCAACCGCAGCGTGATGGGTTCAGAATTCGTAGGGAAGCGGTCGAGCGTGGCATCCCTTGCTTTACTTCTTTAGATACCGTTAAGGCATATCTGCAAGTGGTTGAAGATAGGGAACTTTGGTTGGCACCACTCAAAGGTTAGGAGGATGACATGAAGTTACAAATTACCAATAATCGGGAACTTGCATTTGGAATATGGCAAATGGATATCACAGGGGAATTTCCGTATTGTAAAGTGCAGGCAGGTCAGTTCGTACACATTCAAGTAGGAGATGGTTTCAATCATGTGCTTCGCAGACCTATCAGTATCGCTGAAGTTGATCCGAAGCAACAACAGCTAACCATTGTCTATCGTGTCGTTGGGGAAGGCACCAAATGGCTGTCGCAGCAAAACGCAGGTGATTTCATAGATCTTCTTGGTCCTTTGGGAAATGGATTTTGCGTGGAAAAATGTAAACGCTCCCTAATTGTAGGCGGGGGAATTGGTATTCCTCCCCTTTATGAACAGGCTAAGCGATTGATGGAACAAGGAGAAACATTAGATATCTATCTGGGATTTCGTACATCAGAGGAAGTGTTCTGGAAGGAGCGATTTGATAAACTTGGCAATACGCAAGTATATACGGAAGATGGTTTCATCGGTAAGAAAGGATTTGTTACAGAAGGAATTGCGCACCGTCTTGCGGCAGATCCAAATATATGGGAGAACGTGTATGCTTGCGGTCCTCGCGGGATGCTAAAGGCAGTGCAAACGCTTTTTGCAGAGATACCCATTGGAGGGGGCGTTTCCTTGGAAGAAAGGATGGCCTGCGGAGTTGGTGCTTGCTATGGTTGTACCTGCAAGACAACATCAGAGGAAACCAGGCGCATTTGTGTGGATGGACCGGTATTTTCCTGGAGGGAGGTAAATCTATCATGAGCATCGATATGAGTGTAAACTTTGCGGGAATACAACTAAAGAATCCGGTAATGCCGGCTTCCGGATGTTTTGGCTTTGGTCGTGAATATGCTAAGTACTATGATTTAAGTGCATTAGGTGCGATTGTCGTAAAGGCTACCACCATGAAACCGCGTTCGGGTAATCCGACTCCACGAGTAACGGAGGTGTGGGGCGGAATGTTGAACTCGATTGGTCTTGCTAATCCGGGAGTGGATAAGGTAGTGGCAGAGGAACTTCCATGGTTACAGCAATTTGCAATTCCAATTATCGTGAATGTGGCTGGAGAGACCATAGAGGAATATTGCTACGTAGTAGAAAGAATATGCCAAAGCGGTTTAGCGCATGGGATTGAACTTAATGTATCCTGCCCCAATGTGCATCAAGGAGGGTTAAGTTTCGGAGTAGATACCAAGGTCCTGTCAGAACTCTTGCAAGAAGTAAGAAAGGTATGTACCCTGCCTTTGATCGTAAAACTTTCACCCAATGTGACAGATATTACGGAAATAGCTAAAGCTGCCGAGGCGACAGGGGCTGATGGACTTAGCTTAATTAATACCTTAGTAGGTATGAAGATTGATATAAAGACGAGAAAACCGGTACTGGCAAGAGGCATCGGTGGATTATCCGGGCCTGCCATAAAACCGGTTGCCATTCGCATGGTTTACCAGGTGGCAAAGACAGTGCACATACCAATCATTGGCATTGGCGGGATTACTTCTGCTGAAGATGTTATTGCGTATGTGATGGCAGGTGCTACAGCCGTCGAAGTAGGTACGGCCAACTTCACCAATCCATATGCATGTCCTCAGATTATAGAGGACTTAGAGCATTATATGGGGAAACATGGAATTCGTAATCTCGAGGAAATACGGGGATGTGCTTTATAGTAAATAGAAGATGAACAAGTAATCGTATGCAACTGTATTTTGAATTTTATAATTCAGATAAACATATGGAGAAAATAGAATGGAGGTTTCGGATGCAGGAGAGATTGATTGTAGCATTGGATGTGAGTTCAAAGGAGGAAGCTTTGGATGCGGTAAAGGATTTGGGACCAAAACTTTGTTTTGTGAAAGTGGGTATGGAATTATTTTATAGTACCGGCCCGGATTTTATTGCAAGACTCAAGGATCAAGGTTTAAAAGTTTTCTTGGATTTAAAGGTGCACGATATCCCCAATACAGCGCAACGGGCAATCCATGTATTAAGTAAATTGGGATGTGATATGCTGAATGTTCACTGCAGCGGCGGTATAACGATGATGAGACAAGCGCAACAGGCATTGGAAGGGAATACAATCCTCATTGGTGTCACTCAACTAACCAGTACCGATCAACAAGTTTTAAATGAGCAATTGGGTATTCCGGGTTCTGTTGAAGACAGTGTTTTACGCTATGCTAAGCTTGCAAAAGAAGCCGGACTATCCGGTGTCGTATGCTCTCCGCAGGAAGTTAGGCGACTTAAGCAATCCTTGGGATCTGACTTTATCACGGTTACTCCCGGTGTGCGTCCGGCCGGAGACAGCGTACAGGATCAAAAACGGGTGATGACACCGGGGGAAGCAATCGCTGCAGGAAGTGATTATCTTGTTGTTGGACGTCCCATTATGGCGCAAGCAGATAGAAGAGAAGCATTTGAACGTATCATTAAAGAAATGGAGGAGGTTACCTATGAATAAGGATCAAATCATTGAATTTATGAAAGAAATTGGTGTATTACAGAAAGGACACTTTAAGTTAACATCGGGATTGCATAGCGATCAATATATGCAATGCGCAGCGATATTTAGGCGACCTGCACATGCGGAAAAATTAGTATCATTATTAAAAGACCGATTGCCAAAAGATATAGATACCGTAGTTACACCGGCGATTGGTGGGATCTTAATGGGGTATGAGTTGGCTCGGGCACTCGAATGTAACTCTATATTTGCAGAACGTCAAAACGGTATCATGACTTTACGCAGGGGGTTTCAACTAACTCCCGGAGAGAAGGTGTTGGTAGCAGAAGATGTGGTAACTACCGGTGGGTCTGTTAAAGAAGTATTGGAAATTGTAACATCAGCAGGATGTGAAGTAGTAGGAGTTGCTGCCTTGGTTGATCGCAGTGGCAAAAAAGCAGATTTTGGTGTGCCATTCTTTCGTCTGTTGGAAATGGATATCACAACCTATAAGCCGGAGGAATGTCCTCTTTGTAAGCAAGGAATCCCAATAGATAAGCCTGGCAGTAGGTGATGAAATAAAGAATAAACTTATGAAACTCTCCGAAATTATGGTATTTTTTATGATATTAGATTTATAAATATTTTTTGGTATAATGAATTATATTAACAATGATGAAATCTTGCAAAGGAGAGTATATGAGAATATTAGTTGTAAATGATGATGGTATCCAAGCAGATGGTATCCATCACCTAGCAAGAATGGCAGCAAAGCTAGGTGAGGTATGGGTAGTAGCGCCGGATCAGCAGTGCAGTGCCATGTCCCATAGAATTACAGTGTATGGACACATTGATGTCAAGAAATCGAATATTCCTGTGGAAGGTGTTCATGCATATCGCGTATTTGGTTCACCGGCGGATTGTGTTAAATTAGGTATTCAATATATCATGCCTGAAAAGCCCGATATCGTTTTCTCAGGAATCAATCATGGTTATAATGTCGGACTGGACATTTTGTACTCGGGTACCGTAGGGGCTGCTATGGAAGGGCTAATAAATGGCGTACCTGCAATCGCGTTTTCCAAGGAAAGAAATGATAATTTTGAAGTAGTGGATAAGTATTTACTTTCCATTACGAAAGATCTTTTAAACCGCCCAATCGCAAAGAATGAAATATGGAATGTGAATTTTCCCGGATGTGCAGCTGCTGATTGTAAAGGTATTCTGGAGGATTGTATACCTGCCCAAGAGCAGTTCTTTCAGGATCATTATGAACGAACAGAAATGGAAGACGGTAATTTCCGGTTTAAGGCATGCGGAATTTTGAATTCGAATGCAGCAGAAGGTACGGATATGAAAGCGGTTCTTGATCGCTATATATCCGTTGGAAAGGTTGTTAACAATGTGCTGCGAGCATAAGATCGCGGTATTTGGATTATCAGTTCTTCATATGTATATTTCGATTCGAAATAGTGAAACAGATCGACTTAAAAATTGATTGATACAGAAGTAGGATTTTAGTCATCAATAACACAATTCCTGGTAATTGAATATTATAATACTATATTTTTTCATTAAGGGGCGTTGTCTTACATGGGATATTATATCAATGTGGGAGATAATGTTAACGTTTTTGTTGAAGATTTAAATCCTACATGCAAAAAGACGATTGTATTCTTACATGGTTGGCCAGGCGACCATAATTTGTTCGAATATCAATTAGATAAACTGCCTAAATTGGGTTACCGATGCATTGGTATTGACCAGAGAGGTTTTGGTAAATCAGATCAACCTTTTCATGGGTATGATTATGACACCTTAGCAGATGATGTAAGAAGCGTTGTGGAAGCATTAGATTTGCATGACTTTACTTTACTAGGGCACTCTACGGGTGGTGCTATCGCAGCCAGGTATATGGGACGTCATAAAGGTTATGGTGTTAGCAAACTTGTTCTTGTAGCAGCCGCAGCTCCTAGTTTAATCAAAAGACCGAATTTCCCATATGGAATTGATAAAGAAATGGTTTTGGACATGATTGAGGGTACCTATACTGACCGGCCGCAAATGCTGCAGAATTTTGGGAATAATTTTTTCTTTCAACATTTAACACAGGCATTCTCCGATTGGTTCTTCCATATAGGCTTGCAGGCAGCAGGATGGGCAACTGCTGCGGTTGCGGAAACATGGATTAGGGAAGTCCTCTTTGATGATTTAGAATCCGTCCGTGTACCAACCTTAATTATTCATGGTATTCATGATAAGATTGTTCCTTTCCGGTTAGGAGAAATCCAGCATAAAATGATAAGAAATTCCATCTTGATACCATTAGAATATTCGGGGCATGGGTCATTTTACGATCAGAAGGACGAGTTCAATGATATCCTGGTGAAATTTATAGAAAACAAAATATAATGCATATGGAAGCTTGGAAAGCTTCCGTTAAGGGGAGAGAAACTTTCCTTCTTGACATGGAAGATGTTTTGTTCTATTATAATAGTAATAATTACTAATTTTTGAGATGATAGTATTTATTAAGTTAAGCAAAACATATAATAATACATGCGAAGGAGAGGATAAAATGAATCTGAAAGGTACCAAAACAGAGAAAAATCTATGGGAAGCATTTGCCGGAGAGTCACAGGCAAGAAATAAATATACATATTTCGCTTCCGTAGCAAGAAAAGAAGGTTATCAGCAAATCGCAGCAATATTTGAAGAAACTGCAAATAATGAAAAAGAACATGCAAAGCTTTGGTTCAAAGCACTCAGTGAATTAGGTAATACAGCGGAAAATCTTCGTTCTGCAGCTGAAGGAGAGAACTATGAATGGACCGATATGTATGAGCGTTTTGCAAAAGATGCTGAAGAGGAAGGATTTACCGAGCTTGCTGCGAAGTTTAGAATGGTTGGAAAGATTGAAAAGGCACATGAGGAAAGATATCGTGCACTTCTTAACAATGTAGAAATGCAAAAGGTATTCGAAAAAGCAGAAGAGACTATGTGGGAATGCCGCAACTGTGGTCATCTTGTAATGGGTAAGAAAGCACCTGAGGTATGCCCTGTTTGCGCACATCCACAGAGTTTCTTTGAAGTAAGAAAAGAGAACTATTAATTAGCCAAATTGGTTAATAATTTATATTGGATGAATAAAGAGGCTGTTCAAATGTTTGCAACAGCCTCTTTATTCATGGTAAAAAAAATTGGCAAGCATTTTATTCATGACAAGATGCATTGGCTTTCCAATGCATCTTGTTTATATATGCTACATTTTGATAGTGTTTTTGCTCTTTTTCGCTTGCAGCGCATTGGACGGAGAATGACCGTGATATTCCTTAAATATTCGACTAAAATAAAATACATCGGAAAAACCACAAGCATAAGCAACTTCATTAATCTTATATTCACCGCTACAAAGCATTTCTTCAGCACGATTCATTCGAATAGAAGTTAAGAATTTACGAAACGTCATACCGGTTTCTTTCTTAAATAGCCACCCAAAGTACATATCGCTTAAATTAACAAGTTCAGCCATTCCCTGTACGGTTAAAGCTTCGTTATAATGGTTGGACATATAGTGAAGCGCTTTTTGTATGCGTTTATCAATGTGATTCGTATTTTTGTGATACAGAATAAGTTGAAAGTAGTGATATAGAATCATCATATAGATGGTACGAGCTTTTAATATGTATCCTGGCTCCTTCAGTTGCCAAACGGTATTTAATTCACTGTAAAGATCGATGATATCTTTATGTAGACCTATGTTAGTGATGATAGGGAATGGTAGGGTGATATCTTCACCATCGATATTACGTATGACACCGTTAACGCTAAAACATTCCATAAGAGCATCAGGATAACTTGTTGCAAAACGACGGCTTCCGCCTGGTATCGTAATAAGATCACCGGAGGAAACAAGATACCGTTTACCGTTTATTATGTATTCAGCCTGACCACTGATTACATATGTAATGTCTACAAAGTCGATGTAACTATCTTCAATACACCATGTTGGTGTACATATCCTATGGTTGAAATAATCGACAGAAACAACGATATTGTTCAAAAATTCGGTATTCATATACTTCCCTCTTCCTATTAATAAATAAACTAGTAAATATCGGTAAAGATTAGTCATTTATCATATTTGCTATAAAAATAGCTTTATCCGATACTTTTATAATATAACAATAACCAACTAACGTCAATAAAATGGCAATTGCAATAGAAATTATGTGGATATTGCTAAGAAATGAGAATAAAACTATCCATAATTTATACATAATTTCTAGAATTTATCCATGTTTTTTTGTGTGGTTCATTGATATAATGATGATATTGGTTTAGTCATTGAATTTATTAGGAACACTAACCAATGCAGATTAGAGAAAGAGGTGCAAGCATGAAAACTAACAAGGGAAAACAATCTACGGTAAAAAGGTCTAATTTTCGAAGTTATATTAAGCGTTATTGGACACTTTATCTTTTACTTTTGCTTCCGATGACATATTTTATTGTTTTTAAATACATACCAATGACCTATATCCAGATTGCGTTTAAGAAGTATAGTATTGTTCAAAGTGTTTGGGAAATGGAATGGGCGAAAAATCATGGATTTGAATTTTTTATCAAGGCTTTTTCCAACCGAGATTTCCTTTATGCACTACGGAATACTTTATTACTGAACTTACTGGATTTGGTAGTAGGATTTCCTGCACCGATTATTTTAGCATTATTATTAAATGAGTTGGCATTTAAAAAGTTTAAGAGAATTACGCAAACCATAGTTTATATGCCACACTTCCTTTCCTGGATTATTATCTCAGGATTGGCATTACAACTTCTAGCTCCGAACAACGGTTTAGTGAATATATTCCTTAATCGTTTGGGATTTGATTCTATACCATTTTTGAATAGCCCCGTCCATTGGGTATGGACCTATATATTCTTGGGGATTTGGCAGAGTGCAGGTTGGAATACCATCATTTATCTGGCGGCTATTACAGGAATTAATCCGGAACTATATGAGGCTGCTTCTGTAGACGGAGCGGGCAGATGGAAAAAGATGATACATATCACATTACCGGGACTTCGACCAACCATTGTTGTGCTTCTTATTATGAGTCTGGGTCGGATCTTGGGCAGTGAATTTGATCGACCATATGCGTTAGGTAATAATTTGGTTAATAATGTATCCAATGTAATATCGATTTTCGTTTATAAGTACGGTATACAAGGATTACAGTTTTCACTGACAACAGCAGTAGGTCTGTTCCAGTCGGTAATCTGTGTTATCTTCTTGGTACTAGCGAATAATGTTGCTAAGAAATTTGGTGAACGTGGCATTTGGTAGAAAGATATTACTGGAGGAGGTTTAAAATGATTAAATCAAAAAGTACCCGAATTGGTGATTGGATTATAGCATTTATTTGCTTCATAATAATTTTACTTTGCTTATTACCGGTTCTTAACGTATTGGCAAGATCACTGAGTTCTTCTGAAGCATTAATACGTAATGAGGTAATGCTATGGCCGAAAGGTTGGAACCTGGAAGCTTATAAAACGGTATTAGGGGATACCAAATATGTTTGGTCACTTATTTGGACCGCAATATTAACAGTGATATGTACAATTGCATCCCTGTTTATGACTACCATATGTGCATATCCTCTTATCTTTAAAGAACTAAAGGGTCGGAGGATTATTAATACCATTATCATTTTCACTATGTATTTTAATGCGGGAACCATCCCTAATTACTTACTGCTGAAGGAACTGGGAATGCTGAATAAACCGATTGTACTTATCATTCCCGGCGTACTTAGTGTATTTAACATGATAATCATGCGAAGCTTTTTCTACAGCATACCGGATAGTCTCCGAGAATCTGCAGAGATAGATGGCGCATCCTATATTCAAATACTTCTTAAGATTTATTTGCCTTTATCTACACCGGTTATTGCTACCCTTGCACTATTCTATGCGGTAGGACGCTGGAACGGTTTCTCCGATGCTTTGATGTATATGAATGAAAGACATTGGCACCCGATACAGCTCTTGCTATACAACATCCTCAACAACATTTCCAATGTTGAGGTAGCAACGAAAGAAGGTTTCTCCAGTCCGGGCTTATCAGAAACCTTAAAAGCGGCAACCGTTATGTTTGCCACAGTACCTATTCTACTTGTCTATCCATGGTTACAGAGATACTTTATCACCGGTGTTACATTAGGTGCGATAAAGGAGTAATCTGTTATAGACCGTATAAGTTTGGACCCAATATTTTTACATAAATTTAAAGCCAATAAGTTAAATAGGAGGTTAAAGAGATGAAAAAAATAATTTCTTTTCTGCTCATTAGCTGTATGTTAGTTCTATCATTTACAGCTTGTGGCAAAGGCACGAAAGATAATGGCAAGGAAACATCCGGCCAAACATCTAATCAAACAGACACATCCAGTAAGGACTCTTCCGATAAGGATGAAACCAATGCAGAAATCGTAGATGGTAAATTTACTGAAACAAGAAAAATCACTGTAGAAGTTTATGATCGTGGTAATGATGGTGGTTCCAAACCGGAAGATAACTTCTATACCAATTACATCAAAGAAGGTATGCTTCGCGATCATAATGTAGAAGTTGAATTTGTTCCGGTTCCTCGTTGGACAGAAGTTGAGCAAATCAACAACTTACTTGCAGCCGGCGATGCACCAGATGTCTGTGTTACATACGATTATTCGACAATCCAGACCTATGCAAATATGGGCGGTGTTCTTGATTTGGCTCCTTATGTAGAGGAGTACAAAGATATGTTGCCAAACCTTTGGAATTGGCTTGGTGAAACCAATATCTATTGGGATAAAGATCCTAAGGAAGGTACCATCTGGGCACTTGAGGCAAAACTTGCGGTTATGAACCGTATTAATACATTCGTACGTGAAGATTGGCTCAAGAAGTTAAATATTCCTGAACCAACAACACTGCAAGAGTTTGAAGATATGTTAGTAGCATTCAGAGACAATGCTGAGCTTCTTCTTGGTAAAGATGCAGACAAGATGGTTCCATTCTCTATCAGTTACGATGTGGGCTGGAGATCAGACCACTTAACAGCAGCTTTCATACCAAATGATATTACAGATAAAGACTTTTATGTATATGGTTTCGATGATAGACATTTATTACTTCCAGGTTACAAAGAAGGTATCCGCGTACTTAATAAATGGTACAATATGGATCTCATCTGGAAAGACTTCGCGCTTTACGGTTCCGGTGATACAACAGAAGATAGCATGTTGAAAGCCGGTTATGTAGGTGCATTCATCCATAACTGGGATTACCCATATCGTAATGGTGAAGACAGCATCCATGCAAATTTACAGAGACTGGTTGGTCCTGAAGCCGGATTTATTGCAGTGGAACCGTTCCCTAATGAAGCTGGTATATATAAGAAATTCCTTTCCGGTCCTGTTGACCGTAAGATTTTCTTCCCTGCAACAAACGATGAACCTTTAGCATCCTTACTATACTTAGATTGGATTAGCAGACCTGAGAATATTAAGTATCTCCAGATCGGTGAGGAAGGCATCACTCATGAAGTTATGGAAGATGGTTCTATCAAGATCCTTGCAGCTACTGGTGAGCACATTATGAACTCTCCAAATAACATTGACTATACGATTACATGTAATGGTCTTAACTTAGGTGATGAAGATTTAACAATCAGATCCATCGCTTTAGGTTATGCCGGTGTTGATGCTCGTTATATTCAGAAAGGATTTGCAATTTCTACACATGACGGTAGAGTTGATAAAAACGTACAGGTAGGTCAGATTAAAGCAGAAGAAGGAATGGGACCTGCACTTAGTGATAAGCGTGACGTTCTTCTTGACCAGGCTGTAGTTGCTCCTGTTGATAAATTTGATCAGGTTTATGACGCAGGGTTACAAGATTATCTCAACTCCGGTGGTCAGGCTATTATAGATGAACGTAAAGCTGCTTGGGAAGCAACCTTTGGCGATGCAGAAATTCTTCCTTAATTTCCGAATACAATCATTGGATTATTATTGAAAGGGAATAATAAATTGAGAAAAGGGCTCGCAGTTTGCGAGTCCTTTTTCGTGTTTTACATTGCTATTCCTATCAATTTGTGATGAAGCTTTTGCAAAAACCTCATTTTATCTTAGAGCAATTAAGTAAAATAAGTATTTTACACTATAGTAATCATATATTATTATAAAAAGAATTTATGAGGGAATTATGATTATACATGTGGTTCAGCCTGGGGATACCATTTATTCAATAGCAGATCAATACGGGAAGAGCGCTGATGATATCATACGTGAAAATGGATTGCGAGACCCAAGCAATTTGGTTGTTGGTCAAACGATTGTAATTGCATTTCCGGATCAAAGGTATATCGTTCAAGAAGGAGATACCCTTTCTGGTATTGCAGAAAGATTTAATACAACGGTTATGGAGTTATTAAGGAATAATCCATTTCTTCTTGCCAGGGAAAATATTTATCCCGGCGAAACCATAGTAATCCGATTTCAGGATGAAAAATTGAGAACGATTACAACTTTTGGATATGTATTTCCCTATGTAGCTATCGATTCGCTAAGATTGTCCCTACCTTATTTAACCTATATAACAATAGATAGTTATACA
>Ga0207747_1001263_pt1 | contig 18971 bp, 19 predicted proteins | sample HigsolmetaGSP11D_FD_184839 | JGI IMG/M metagenome (GOLD analysis project Ga0207747, IMG submission 184839) | High solid enriched microbial communities from the Joint BioEnergy Institute, USA - SP1-1-D (SPAdes) | ecosystem: Engineered > Bioreactor > SSF (Solid state fermentation) > Aerobic >...
ATCGTCCTTTCTATGGAATGTTTTTTGGTCAATTTCATTCTATAAAAAAGGACGATTTTTTTGTACCCTAAAAACAGAAAAAAGGGCTGAGCCGAAGGTCGATTCAATCGACTTTTCGGACAGCCCCTTTTTTGATGTTCTGAAAATCGCCTACAACCGCAAACTCCTCATAGAAAACGGCGCAAAGAGAAGGGAGATAAATCTATTCTCGGCGAATTCCCCAAAGCCATATCTTTCAGCACTTCTCCTACAGCGCTGGAAAATTTGAAGCCGTGGCCGGAAAAACCACAGGCGATGGCGATATTTGGATAGTTCGGCAGTGTATCAATCACAAAATCGCTGTCAGGCGTCATTGTGTACATACAAACTTTTCCGTATTTTATTTTTCCTGTCTTTGGTAAAAACGTTTTTAAAAATTGATCCAAATCTTCTTGATCCCCTGGAACTTCACCAAATGGAATCTTTTCATCATCCGGATTGATTTCCTCTCCTAAATCGTGGCGTCCTACTTTCAAACCAGCCCCATTGATGCTTGGAAAACCATAGTAAGAAACGGAACCGTTGGAATAAGCAAATCCAGGAAACTGATCATCTCCATAAATAGCTTCATCCGCTTCATACCAAGCAAAGGTTTTACGAATCGGCGTAAGCGGCAAATTCACACCTAAAGAATCAAGAATTTGTTTAGCCCATGCTCCGGCAGATAAGATGAGTGAATTCGCCGTATATTTTTCACCATTTTCCGTTGTGACTTCCACATAATCCTGTTTTGGTTCAATTTGAACAACTCGATTGCTGCCAATGATTTCTGCCCCGGCATCTTTGGCTAATTCATAATAGGCTTCGATAATTTTTTCCGGCATTAACACACCAGAAGTCGGTTCAAAACAGGCAATCATATCTTTTGGCAAATTCAAGCCTGCCCAGCGTTGATTTGCTTCTAAGGCTGTCAGTTGCTCCAACGGCAAATGATATTGATGGGCGCTTTGAATTACATTTTCTATATATGGGTCCTTTTCTGGAGAAAAATTTAAAACCCCAACTCTAAGGAAGATTTCTTTGTTTGTCAATGTTTCAAGTTCTTCCCACAACTCTTTTGCCCGCAAAACAAACGGAACATATCTTGCCCCTTCGCCATAAGCAAATCGAATCAACCTCGTTTCCCCATGATGGCTCCCTTTATCATGAGGTGGATTAAAGGCATCCAAGAGCAACGTCTTTCTACCTTCTTTGGCTAAAAAATATCCTGCAGCCATCCCCATCGAACCTGCTCCAACGACGATATGATCGTAATGCATATGTACGCCTCCTAAATGCTTTTCTATACTAATAAGCTACTACTGTAAAGAAAAAATTTCAAAGTCCTTTGAGAATTCCCTATTTGGCCAAAAAAAGAGCGAATGGATTTCCTCATTCGCTCGCATTAATTAAGATTCTTCAAATTTTGGTTTATAGAAAGAACGATTATCCAACGCAAAAATCCGTTCCGTAAATTCCCCTGGCTTTGTTTTGTTTAAAGCCCGTGTCAGCATATTCATTTTGGCATCAATGTTGTCAATATAATGCAGGATTTCCGCTTCTTGAATCATCGGTTTTTTCGGGCTTCCCCATTCTTCCTTGCCGTGATGGGATAGAACGATGTGTTGAAGCACCATTACTTCTTCTCCTTCAATGCCTAATTCCTTAGCCGCCTGACCGATTTCATCCACCATGATGGTAATATGGCCTAATAAATTCCCTTCAACCGTATACATTGTAGAAACAGGGCCGGATAGTTCCTTTACTTTCCCCAAATCATGCAAGATGATGCCCGCATAAATTAAATCCTTATTCAAAGTTGGATACAATTCACAAAGGGCCTTTCCTAATCGGAGCATGGAAACTACATGATCCAACAGCCCTGAAACGTAATCGTGGTGGTTTTTTGTAGCAGCAGGATATACGGACATTTCCATTTGATATTTTTTCATCAAATAGCGTGTAATTCTGGAGATTTTCGGATTTTTTATTTCAAAGAAATATTGAGTTAATTCTTCAAACAATTCTTCCTTTGGTGTAGCGGCGGAAGGTATTAAATCCCTTATTTGAACGCCATCTTCTGGTCTTGCCGGCCGAATTTGTTTAATGCGCAGTTGGTTTTTCCCGCGATACTCATGGATTTCTCCGCCGATTTTGACAATGGTTTGGGGCTGGTACATTCTTTCATGTTCTTCATTTGTATCCCAAAGTTTTGCTTCAATATCGCCGCTTTTATCTTGCAAAATCAGCGTCATGAACGGCTTACCAACAGTTGTAATCCCTTTCGTCGCTTGTTTAATCAATAAAAATTGATTCACTTCATCTCCAGGTTGAAGTTGAGTAATTCCTGGCATTGTGTATCCCCTTCTTTCGTTCAAAACAATCGTTCCTTTCTTATTGTACCATTTGTTTAGGGAGGATTCGATGTTTGAATCGATATTCTTCATCTACTAACTTACTTTACTTTTGTTATATAATAAAATGGAATATTCAAAAAAAGGATGGGGATGTGGATGGAGAATTTTTATTTCACAGCTTTTGAAAATAATGGGGAAATTTTATTCAATGAAGTTTGGGAATTTGAAAACGAAAAAGAGGCAAAAATTGAAGGCCAAAAACGCATTGTAGAAAAAGGGGTGCAAAATAAACCCCATCGCCTTGTAAATTCTTCGGGAAAATTGATTTTATTCCATTCATCAAAGTTGGAGGTTGACTCATGATTTGAGTCAACCTCTCATGTTTATTGGCCGGCAAATTGAGGCGCACGTTTTTCTACAAAAGCTTTAATGCCTTCCAAATGATCTTTCGTTTGTCTCATTTTCGTTTGCGCCACTAATTCTTGGTCCAATATGTTTTTCAGTTCTTCTATGCGTTCCGAATGATAAATTTTCTTTGTTTCAAGCATTGCTAATATCGGACTGGATAAGAGTTTCTTCACCATTTCCTGAACGTATGGCTCTGCCTCTCCTTCTTTCACCACGACGTCTATTAGTCCAAGTTTTTGTGCCTCTTCGCCATTCATAATTTTTCCTTCCCAAATGATTTGTTTCGCCTTTGGTATGCCGACCCGTTCTTTCATGAAGAAATGTCCGCCACCGTCAGGAATCAGTCCGATGCCGATAAAATTCATTGCCAGTTTGCTGTTTTCTTCGGCAATCACAAAATCGGATGCAATGGCAAGACTAAACCCGAGTCCTGCTGCTGCGCCATGAACTTGCGCAATTGTAATCATCGGCAATTGATAGTAGGCGGTTGCCATCCGTGAAATAATATCCATAATGCCATGGAAATCCTCAATTTTATCCTTTTGCAGCATCATTTTAATATCGCCGCCGGAAGAAAATGCCCGTCCATCCCCTTTGAGGACTAATACTTGAACATTCTTTTCTTCTTGCAGCTGCTCAAAACAGTCAGCCAGTTCCTGAAGCATTACTTCATTCATCGCATTGAGCGCTTCCGGACGTTTTAACGTCAGCACTGCTTGGCGATCCTTAACCGTTAATTCAATTGTTTCGTAAGCCAATTTCTCCACCCCTTTATTTTTCTGTACCCTATTAACTTCGACCTGCATGAAAAAAATTCCTCTCCCCTATTGAAAATCTATTAAAATTGCAGTAGATTAATACAAATACATTTTTAAATAAAACACGAATATTAGATTATTTAATTTACTCTAATGTTCGTTATTATGCGCATGATTTAAGCGTTTTCATTTCATTTATTTAATTTTATTACGGAAATGAGTTGACAAACATGAACAATTCAGTTTATTATGTAGACACATTGAAATAAGAGTCAAAATATTATGACGGAGACATGCTCTTTCGTTCAGAATCTGTAGAGAGCTGATGGTTGGTGCAAATCAGCGTTTCTGGCGTTAGTAGTTCCACTCCTGAATAGAATGGCCGAAATGCAGTAAGCCATTTCCGGGTAATGCACGTTACGCATCACTTGAGGCTGTCGGAATTTTTAAAACACTTTCGGCAGTGAAAAAGGGTGGTACCGCGTAAAGTTGATAATCAGCTTTTCGCCCCTTACATTGTAGGGGGTGGAAGGCTTTTTTTAATACTTCGAAATGAAAGGAGTATTTTTATCGGAAACCTTTAACTAAATTGCCCAGAATTTTTCGATGTTTCGACGTTGTATTGACACCTATCATTCGAGAATAATTAATTAAAAAGCAAAAAGGAGTTTTTCAGATGGTAACAAAAGAAACTACAGCTACAGATGTAATTAAAGTATTTATTGCAGATCCATTAAGCGAAGATGGTATTTTCCCATTGCGTGAAGAAAAAGACTTGAACTTGGAAGTTATCATTGACACTGGCAACTCTCAAGAAGAATTGATTAAAAAAATTAAAGATGTAGATGCTTTAATTGTGCGCAGTGCGACAAAAGTGACACGCGAAGTGATTGAAGCGGCAGAAAATTTAAAATTAATTGGCCGCGCTGGTGTTGGAGTGGACAACATCGACCTTCAAGCAGCCACTGAACGAGGAATTATCGTCGTTAACGCACCAGACGGAAACACAAACTCTGCTGCTGAACATACAATTGCCATGATGACTTCTCTTGCTCGCCATATTCCTCAAGCTTATCTATCTTTGAAAAACGGCAAATGGGACCGTAAATCTTACGTTGGTGTTGAATTGAAAAACAAAACGTTGGGGATTATCGGTTTTGGCCGTATCGGTACAGAAGTTGCTTTCAGAGCAAAAGGTCAACGTATGAACGTCATGGCCTATGACCCATTCTTAACAGAAGAACGTGCAAAAGAATTAGGTGTGACAAAAGCAACAGTTGACGAAATTTGCAAAGAAGCCGATTTTATTACAGTGCATACACCTTTATTGCCTGAAACAAGAAATTTAATCAACAAAGAAAAATTCGCTTTAATGAAACCAGGCGTTCGCATTATTAACTGCGCTCGCGGCGGAATCATCAACGAAGACGATTTATACGATGCTATCGTAGAAGGAAAAGTAGCAGGTGCTGCTCTTGACGTATTCGTTGAAGAACCTGCCACTGACCATAAATTGCTTACATTACCGCAAGTGATTGCAACACCTCACTTGGGAGCTTCAACAGTGGAAGCACAAGAATCTGTAGCAGTGGATGTTTCTAAAGATATTATTAAATACTTTAAAACAGGTACTGTCACAAACCCTGTTAACATGCCATCTATTCCAAAAGAATTGCTTGCAGAAGTAGAACCATTCTTTGAATTAGCTGAAAAACTTGGGTCTTTCTTATCTCAAGTAACAACTGAGCCATTGAAAGAAATCAACTTGTTCTATGCTGGTGAAATCGCTAATTTCGATGTTCGCCCATTAACAGCGAATACATTGAAAGGCTACTTGAAAAAAACTCACGGCGAAAATGTAAATGACGTAAATGCTCGTTATTTAACAGAACGCGTGGGCGTAAAAATTAACGAAAATAAAACAACAACTGCTAAAGGATTTACAAACTTGATTACAGTTGAAGTGAAAACTGCCAATGAAACACATTCTGTAGCTGGTACTTTATTAAACGGCCTTGGCGCACGTATCGTAAAAGTAGAAAACTTTGTAGTAGATGTGATTCCACAAGGCCACTTATTATACATTAAAAACATCGACAAACCAGGTGCAATCGGCCGCGTAGCTACAAAACTTGCTGAAAAAGGCATCAACATTGCGACAATGCAAGTAGGACGTGAACGTGTCGGCGGTTCCGCTGTCATGATTCTATCTATCGACAACGAAGTCACTCAAGAAGATTTGGTGTACGTATCTCAATTAGAAAATATCGATGAAGTAAAAGCCATTACGCTATAATAAACAACAAAAGCAGGTAAAGGGATTTCCTTTGCCTGCTTTTTTATTTGCTTAATTTTCGAGGGAGCGGCGATTATTTCATTGATTCTGGCGATTATCCTTTGCTCGGTGGCGATTATTTTCCTCCATTCGGCGATTATCTTGATTTGGCGATACGATTTTTAATCGACTGGCGATTATTTCATCGATTCTGGCGACTATCCTTCACTCGGTGGCGATTATTTTCCTCCGTTTGGCAATTATCTTGATTTGGGGATACGATTTTTGTTCGACTGGCGATTATTTCATCGATTCTGGCGATTATCCTTCACTCGGTGGCGATTATTTTCCTCCATACGGCGATTATCTTGATTTAGGGATACGATTTTTGTTCGACTGGCGATTATTTCATCGATTCTGGCGATTATTTCATCGATTCTGGCGATTATTCTTCACTCGGTGGCGATTATTTTCCTCCGTTTGGCGATTATCTCAAATAATTGAATGGACTTTTCCTTCCCTTTAATTTCGATTTTTCTGTTCATACTATGTTCGAAAGGATGTGATGACGATTTTAACCGAAAAACAAATTGCCAAATTGAAAAAGCAGCTGATTGAAGAGAAACAAGCTTTACAAAAAAATTTATCAAAAGATGAAGAACCCTTTGATAACGGCAGCTTACGGGATTCTGTCGAGGAACTATCCACCGTTGACAACCACCCTGCCGACTTGGCAACAGAACTCTTTGAACGAGAAAAAGATTTGTCACTAAAAGTCCATCAAGAAGATGAATTGGCAAAAATCAACGCAGCTTTAGAAAAAATAGAAAATGGTACATATGGAATTTGCGAAGTTTGCAAAGAACCGATTCCATATGACCGGCTTGCAGCGATTCCTTATACACCGTTCTGTATTGAACATGCGGAAGCAAAAGAAGTGCCGGCAGATCGCCCAGCAGAAGAAGATTTGCTAAGACCGCCAGTCGAAAACTCCTTTGCAGAAAGGGAGCCGGATGGACCAATACAAGATTATGAAGATACATTCCAAGTAGTGGCGAAATACGGGACGTCAGAAACCCCATCGGATTTTGAAGGGGATATTGAAGATGTGAACGAGCTTTATGACGACCCTGAAGAATATGCCAATAATGATGAGCCACAGTCATTCCATGTATCTTTAAAAAATGAAATTCCGTTCCCTATATCAAAAAAGGAAATTGAAGAGGCCAGCAAATACGATTATTTGGAATAAAAAATGCGAGACAAAGGGCGTCTCGCATTATTTTCAATTATGAAATTTGTTCAAGTAGTTGCAAAAACTCCGTCAAAGATGTTACTTCATAAGTAGGCACGATTTCTGGATTTTTCGGCTTATTTTCCCGGTTAATCCAAACATTTCGCATGCCTACCCGTGATGAACCTAAAATATCCGTATTCAAATTATCGCCGACCATAATGCCTTCATCAGCTGTGATGCCGGCCTTTTTCATCATATATTCGAAAAGAGCAGGATCCGGTTTTCCTTTTCCAAAATCTCCTGAAATAATGACATGGTCAAAATATGGACGAATTTCTGGAGTCAACTCTAATTTTAAATTTTGCAAGCTTGGCGCACCATTCGTCAGAAGTACTAATTGGTACTTCCCTTTCAATGCATCAAGCACTTTATACGCATCTTCATATACAAACGGATGCTTTTTCCGTTCTTCCACGAAACGTTCTCCCAGTTCAGCACCGAAAGCTTCATCATCAATGCCTAATGCTTTTAAACCGTTTGTCCACGCATCTTTTCGATAAGTAGGCACAATATTTTTCATTTTTTGAAAGGATTCTGTTGGGTCATCAAAAGTTCCCCATAATCCTTCAAATGGGTTGATGCCAATTAATACAGTGTAATCATAAGTTTCATAAGATTCATACAATTTTCGAGCTTCTTGGCGAACCGCTTCCTCCAATTGCTCTGGATCGAGTTCGTATTTAGTTGCTGCATACTCGCAAGTTTTTTCAAAAGCTGTCTTAATGCTTTTTTTATCCCAAAGCAATGTGTCGTCTAAGTCAAAAACGATTGTTGTAATGGTCATTTCCAACTTCCCCTATTCGTTTATAGTCACATTTTCTATTCTAACAATCAAATGAAACTTTATAAAGGCTCATTCGTATGAATTATAGATATTTTTGAAAGGAGTTCCATCTATGCTAAAAAAATTTGCATCTGATGCCCTTGGTTTATCTGATATCGGAAAAGTGATAGGGCCACAAGATTATGATAAAACCGATTCCGATGATTATGTATTGCATGAAATTGGGGAAAAAATATATTTTCTCATTAAGACAAGAGCGGATGAATATTGCTTTACGAATCTAGCGTTAATTCATGTGGATGGAGATTCGGCTGTCAGCAAAAAGCGCACTTTAAGAAGATATGAGTACAAATGGAATCCCATCAGCAATGTCACTTTAGAAACTGCTGGAACCATCGATTTGGATGTGGAAATTAAATTTACGATTGGCCATACGCCATTCAGTATCGATATTAGCAAAAATGAATTGGACAAGGTGAAGGATTTATACAAAGCGCTTGTAGAAATGGAACGCATCATGAAATCCAATGAAAAGTATATGCAATTTGCCAAAGATAGCTTAGAGTATGCTCAAAAAAGTATTTCCAATGGGATGAGCCAATCTTCTCCTGCGGAATCTTTTAAAGCCATTGCAGAATTTTCAAATGAATGGTTGAAGGATGCGAATAAAAAATACGCTTATGACGACTATGGTAGCGTCTTTGAATTGTTTATTAATAATTAAAATTAAGGCTGCTGGAAAAGTAAATTTTTCCAGCAGCTTTTTTCATGTTCCAATAATCGCCATAATTATTTTGTTAAATGCAGGGCATATAACGCATTTAACACCTCAATCTTTTTCTCAATAGCTCCTTCAAAGGCAAGTATATATTGATAAGGCTCTTTCGGGTTATAATATTGAGTAATTTTTCCTGTTTCTGGATGAACAAATTTAGAAGCGGCGCCACATCCAATGCCAATAATCGTTTGCACTTCTTCCATAATCACAATATTGTAGATACTTTCCTCACCAAGCTTTGAGTATCCGACATTTTCTAAATTTCCTAAAATGTTTTTCTGCCGATACAAATAATATGGATAATAGCCATTTTCGCGAGTCCACGCTTGCGCCATCTCCATCATCCGTGCCACTGTCGCCCTGTCGGCTACCTTATACTTTTCCTTATTTCTCGTCATTTCGGATGCTCTTTTAAAAGACAAGGTATGCACCGTCAAAGATTCCGGCATTAGTTTTTCCGTCTCATCCAACGAATGCTGAAATTCTTCAATTCCTTCATTCGGCAACCCGATAATTAAATCCATATTGATATTATCCATGCCTGAATTCCGAGCTAGCCAAAACTTATCAATCGTCTCCTGCACTGTATGATGGCGGCCGATTGCTTTCAATGTTTCATCGGTATAACTTTGCGGATTCACAGAAATGCGGTCAATCCCCCATTTTTTCAGCACCGCGAGTTTCTCCGGCGTAATCGTATCTGGGCGGCCGGCTTCCACCGTGATTTCCCGGATATTTTCGGGATTTGGGAAAGATTCATACATCGTTTGATAAAGGGCATCCATCTCCTCTGCTTCAATGGATGTCGGTGTGCCGCCTCCCCAATAAATCGAAGTTACTTTCATATCATTTTCCTTCAGCCATTTTCCAATTTCTCTCATTTCAATATGCAATGCATCAAGGAACGTTGCCACCCTACCCGTTTTTCGATTCGGCGCGATGGCATAAGCAGGGAACGTGCAGTAAGCGCATTTCGTTGGGCAAAAAGGAACGCCGATATAGATGGACACTTCTTTCCCAATTTCATCTAAATCAGGAATGGTAGCAAGCTGCCGCTCTACAATTGATTCCAATAAAGAAATTTTCTCATCGGACACGCGGAAATCTTTTTTCAAAACCGCACGTATTTCATCGCGGGAAAGCCCTTGTTTTCTGAATTTATGATAAAGCTTTGTCGGACGGATGCCGGTTAAAATACCCCATTGCTGCTTGATGCCTGTATATTGTTCCAATACGTCCAACAGTACATGGGACAATGCCCGCTTCATGCGGATATTTTGCTCCCGTTCCGTTCCATCGGTGTCATATTCTTTTGAATATGTGCTGTCAAAAGTCTTTCCGTCCACTTCTAATTGGCATGCAGTGGAATAGACGTTGTTTTCTTTTTTATATTGAAAATGAACAGATAGATCGGGATTATCTATCGATTCATATAGCTTACTGTTTTCAAAAAACAAATTGGCGATATGGGTTAACACTTGTATCCAATCTTCTTTGAAACGTTCGTGAACTAAAATTTTTTTCATTCATAACCTCTTCCTTTGATTTGTCTTCAGCTGAACTTTATTTTAACAAGCATGCACCAATTAAGCCAATAAAAAAAAGACCACACCTTTTCGTGCGGTCAATGGGATGCTATTAAAGTCCTTCGTAAATAGATTGAATTGGTCTAATCAATGAACGGTTCAAATCGTCAATCAAACGGCTTAATGCCATTTCTGCATCAAACAACGCTTTAATTTTCTGATTTTGTTCCGCTAATTGAAGAACTTTTTGGAAGTATAAGTATTCTTCTTCCCGCAATTCTTCCCCTTGCATTTGCATTTGTTGCAATTTCAATTGGGCATTGCGGAATTGAGTGAAAATCGTTCTGGCTTCTTCATCATTGCGAACGACTTCAATCGCGCCCTTTAACTGTTGAAATTCTTCCGTTTGGCTAATGGAAGCTTCTACCTGTTGGATGGTTTCCATAAAATTGCTCATTTTATCATTCCTATTCATATTAATTTACCAATTGTACAATCAAGCCTTGTACGATACCAATCAATCCACCTAAAAACCCGCCTAAAAAAGTAATCATCACCAATTCTCGGCTGGCAATACCCACGACAATCTCTTCCAACTTTTCAATTGGGAAAGAATCCACTTGTTCGCGAACGACTTCTTTTATATCTAAACGTCTTAGTACATCTTCCAGATGAATTTCAGCGATTTCCAAAGCTTTATCCACAACTTTAGGCATTATCTCATACTTTACCCAATCGTGTCCATTTGGAAAGTAATAGTGGATAGTTTTATTTAGCCGATCTTCAATGGCTAATTCCTTTTTCGCGTAGGATTGGATATTCATTAGTATTGGTTCTAATTGTATATCATTTAAGTATGTCATGATAGGGCGTTTTTTAATTTTTTCCCATTCCTCATTTAGAATATTCACGATTGAATTTTTTGTTTCTGATGAACGGAGAATGCGGACAAGCTCATGCTGAATTTTGGCAACGATAGATGAAGAATCGCTTAAAAACATTTGAAAAATGCCGCCGAGTGTTCCTTTGGAGGCAAGGAAATCATCCAACAGATTTTTAATGGTGATTTCTCCTTGAGAAGATAAAATATAATCTTCTCCCTTAAGAAGCAAAGTGTCCACCAATTGAGGAACTTTTTGATCGACTGACTTCATAATCTCTTCCGGTACGACTTCTTCAATTGGTTTCGTGGACAGCTCCTGTTTAAAATGAAGGAACTGCTTTTCAATAAATTCATCCACTCGTCCTTCGATTTTTTCAGGCACATCTTTAAATCCAGCAATCCCTAGCCAATCTTTCAATGTTCGGTTGTTTAAGAAAATGATTTCTTCAGCTTTGGTTTGAGCAAACTGCAAAATGGCAAAACGAATTTCGGGTGAGAATAATTTATTTTTGATGACATCCGGCGTAAGTAGGTAATCATTGACGGTAACTCCAATTTGTCTTGCCAATTCCCCACGCCGTTTTGGAATTAATCCCGGCGTAAAAGGAAAACGCCATTTTCCAATATACTTTGCTTGATACGGTCTAAAAATCATTTTAATGGCGAGGAAGTTTGTTACACTGCCGATGATTGCTCCGATAATTGCCATAAAGAGTATTACGAATGCTGTCTTCATGTAAATCCTCTTTTCTAAAAACTATGATTTTCCATTATATCAAAAGGTTCTTTAGGAAAAAAATAATTGTACCTCTTTCAGTACGATTTTACTTTATAAATTGTTTCATTTCGCGGGATTTAAATTTTTAAAGAAAATTGCATACTATATAATGTAGAATGACTCACAATCTTCTGAAAATTTCAGAGACGATAATTTGTATTTTTACAAAAAATGCGTTATTATTATCTCATTGAAATAAATTTTTTTATAGGAGGTGTACTCCTCTATTCACCCCTCATTCGGGCGTGGTATGAGGAAAGTATTTGGACGGAGACATAGTAGGGCTGACCATTAAGTTAGCAATTTTTGTCTTATTAATTTTACTTTCAGGATTTTTCGTTTCCACAGAATTTGCCATCGTTAAAGTGCGGGCAACACGTATTGAACAATTAGTGGAAGAAGGCAACAAAAAAGCCATTAAGGCGAAAAAGTTGCTCGATAATCTTGACGAGTATTTATCTGCTTGTCAATTAGGAATCACCATTACATCATTAGGTTTAGGTTGGTTAGGGGAACCAACTGTACAAATTTTATTACATCCATTATTCGAATGGATTGGGTTATCAGGACCTATTACCGAATTTGTATCATTCGTTATTGCCTTCAGTATCGTAACGTATTTGCATGTCGTTGCCGGTGAATTAGCGCCGAAAACGTTAGCGATTACAAAGGCTGAATGGGTGACATTGAACTTTTCAGGTGCGCTGTATACATTTTATAAGGTCATGTATCCTTTCATTCACCTTTTAAATATGTCTGCTCGTGGTTTAGCGCGAATTTTTGGTATAAAATCTTTCAATGAAAGCGAATCTGCCCATACAGAAGAAGAGCTTCGTATGATCATGGCAGACAGTTTTAAAAGCGGTGAAATTAAATATTCCGAATTCGAATACGTGAACAGTATCTTTGAATTCTCTGACCGCACAGCGAAAGAAATTATGGTGCCACGTACAGAAATTACAGCAATTGATAAAGAAGTTAAATTAAAAGATGTATTTGAAGTAATGGGCGTAGAACAATATACCCGTTATCCCGTCATTGATGGAGATAAAGACCATGTGCTTGGACTGGTTAACTTAAAACATCTATTAACAGCATATATACAAGATCCTGAAAATGCAGATAAACCTATTACGGAATATATGCAACCAATCATTCGAGTAATTGAAACGGTTCCGATTAGTGACTTATTATTGAAAATGCAGCATGACCGTATTCACATGGCGATTTTAATGGACGAATACGGGGGAACTTCCGGTTTAGTAACCATCGAAGACATCATCGAAGAAATCGTCGGCGATATTCAAGACGAATTCGACGAAGATGAAATCCCTGAAGTTCAAGAAATCAGTGATGGTCATTACATTATAGATGCAAAAATGTTAATTGAAGATGTCAATGAATTGTTAAATATTCATATTAGTGATGAAGATATCGATACAATCGGTGGTTGGTTCTTGACTCAACGCTACGATGCTGTTGAAGGTGACAGCTTTGTATATGAGGGCTATGAATTCAAAATTAAAAAATTGGATGGTCATCACATTTTATACATTGAAGTCATCAAATTGCCAGAAGAACAAGAAACCAATTTATACTCAATTGCCGAATAACATACTTTAAATACCGAAACGACTTTCTTCTAGTTGGAAGAAAGTCGTTTTGTCGTGTTTTGGACTTTTGTAGGGAGGAAAAAAAGTGGAGCTATATACAAATTTACGAGCAGGGGAAAAAGGTGCCTGGCTCTCCATTGGAACTTACATTATTCTTAGCGCGGCAAAACTGATAATGGGATATGTTGGAGATTCGGAAGCCCTAAGAGCGGATGGACTGAATAACTCAACGGATATCATTTCATCGATTGCCGTTTTAATTGGCCTGAAAATTTCCCAGCGCCCACCGGATAAAAACCATCAATACGGTCATTTGCGTGCAGAAACGGTTGCATCCTTAATCGCATCTTTCATTATGATGGCAGTTGGTTTAGAAGTAATCTTTAATTCTATCATGAACATTTTTAACCCTGTTCGTGAAACACCATCCACTTTAACCATCTATGTTGCCCTAGGTTGCGCTTCTGTCATGTATGCAGTCTACCGTTACAATTTAGCGCTTGCCAAAAAAATTAAGAGTTCTGCACTTAAAGCTGTCGCCTTTGATAATCGTTCTGATGCCTTGGTGAGTGTTGGAACCGCCATTGGGATCGTCGCAGCCATTATCGGTTTTCCAATCCTTGATACGATTACCGCACTCATCATCGGAATAATCATTATTAAAACAGCGGTTGAAATCTTTTGGGAGTCTGTGCAAATGTTGACAGATGCCTTTGATACAGAAGATATTGAAACATTGTCTACCTTGATAAAAAATGTGGATGGAGTTATTAGTTTAGTGGATATCAAAGGAAGAACCCACGGAAATGCAACATTCATCGAAGTGACAGTCACGGTAAATCCTTACTTGAATGTATGGGAAAGCCACCACATTACAGAAAAAATTGAACAAACAGTTAAAAAATTTGATATTAATTGTACAGTTCTTGTACATATTGAACCTCATGAGAAAAAATAGAAGATGCAGTAGGTTGTTTAAAGCCGATACTTGCGGTTTTTGAACAACCTTTTTTATTTCGTTCGGGAATAGGAGTTATTTCTTCATTTGGTGTGGATGTGGCTTCATTTGGTGCGTATAGGACTCTATTTCGTGCGTTTACCTCCCCATTTGGTGCGGATACTTCTTCCTTTCGTGCGTTTGCCTCCCCATTTGGTGCGGATACTGCTCTGTTTCGTGCGTTTGCTCCCCTATTTTGTGCGGATACTTGCTCCTTTCGTGCGTTTCCCTCCCCATTTGGTGCGGATACTCCACCCTTTAGTACACTTGCTCCCCTATTTGTGCGTATACCTTCTCATTTAGTTCGGATAGTACTTCATTTCGTGCATTTCCTTCCCCATTTAGAACAGATGAGCCCATTCTATTTCCTTTAACTCAAAAATCCCCTTTGTCTACAAAAAAAGAACAAAACTAGAAACCGAATCGTTCCTGGTTTTGCTCTTTTTTCACTAAACTACTTCCCGCTTCCTTCTGTCAATCCGTGTTTAACGGCATATAATGCGGCTTGCGTCCGGTCTTGCACTTCTAGCTTTGCAAAAATATTGGAAATATGGGTTTTTACCGTCTTTTCGGTCACATAAAGGGATGCGGCAATTTCCCGATTGCTTTTTCCTTTTGTCAATTCGGCCAGCACATCTTTCTCTCTTGGGGTTAACGGATTTTTAATATGAGGCAAATTTTCTTCCTCTTTCAACGTTTCTTCGAGCTTTGTCGTCGCCGCCGGATGCATAATACTTTCACCGCGCATCACTTGCCGAATGGAATTCACTAAATCATCCGGTTCAATATCTTTCAACTGATAACCAGCCGCCCCTGCTTCAATGGCAGGAAGAACATGGTCTTTATCGGAGAAGCTTGTCAGCATTAATACTTGCACTTCAGGCCACTGCGCTTTGATTTTTTTCGTCGCCTCAATTCCATCCATCTCCGGCATCACTAAATCCATTAACACAATGTCCGGCTTTAATTGTTCCACTAATTGAACGGCTTCTACCCCGTTTTTTGCTTCCCCCACAACTTCAATATCCTTTTGGGTTTTTAAAAAAAACTGCAATCCCCTGCGAACGACATGATGATCATCCGCAATTAATACTCGAATCATCTACTTCCCTCCTTAATAAGGCAACCGAACGAATAATTCTGTACCTTTTCCTATTTCTGAAACCCATTCCGCCGTACCGCCGAGCGCTGTGGCCCGGTCGCGTATAGATTGAAGACCCATTGAAGGAAGTTTTGCATCTTGATCGATTTTAAATCCTCTTCCTTCGTCTTTAATCACAAGCAAAATATCTGTTTTCGTCACCGTAAGATAAATGGTTGCTTCCTGTACGCCTGAATGCTTCCGAATATTGTTCAAAGCTTCTTGGGCAATGCGGAATAGCGTTTCCTCCACCCTTGAAGGAAATTGAATAACGCCTGAAACATTAATGGTGAGCTTCAGCTTTAGCATTTCTGCATAGGCTTTGATGGCATCAATCAAACCGCTTTCCAATCCTTGAGGTCTTAACTGCCAAATGAGCGCACGCATTTCTGTTAACGCCGATTGGGTTAAATTTTGAATCTCTTTAAAAGTTTCTTTTATTTCTTCATCATCCGTCATTTCCACTCCTGCCCGGGCTGTCAATGTGACGGAAAACAACAGTTGATTGACCGAATCGTGCAAATCGCGGGCCAACCGATTCCGCTCCCGGACTAAAGCCATCTCCTGCTCTTGTTTCGTTAAGTAAATGCGCTTGATGGCCGAACCAATTTGAAAAGCCACTGATTCCAAAAGTTCCAACTCTTCTTCCGTATATTCAACGGTGTGGGGAGTCGCAACATTTAATATGCCAAACCGCTCATTTCCCGATTGCAATGGCACCGTTGCATGGTGGGTAATTCCCTCGGTATCCCCCACCTGTGCTTCAATGGCATTCTCGATTCGTTGGCATTCAATAATGTTTGATGCTTTTTTCAATTGATCGCGCCGGAATCGGGACACGCACCAACAACCACCTTTTTTCAAATATTGGCAGTCGTTGTAGCACAATCCATCCGGTAAATTTTCATGAACGACGAGGTCAATTTTCCCTTTTTCATTAATAAAGAAAATCCATCCAGTGCTGAAATTCGTTCCCTTTAATAGTTTTCTAAGCGCACCCTTTAACATGGGAATTAATTCCGTTTCTTCATTCAACAATTCTGCAATTTCTTTCAATAAAGTAATGTTGGAATGATCATTCACTGCCATAGCACACCTCGACAAATACTTTGTAATGTAATCATATCACTCCCCTTTCACTCTCGCATTTGTTGAATCCTCAGACTTTTGAATGATATCCATTTTCTTGAATTCGAAGGATTTCATTTACTTCGAAATCAAAACAATTTATAATTGAAACTGCATGGAAATTAAACTAGTAGGAGAGTTGCGATGAATAAAAAGTTAGAGAATAGTTTGCTATTTATATGGTTAGTATCATTAGTAGCAACGCTAGGTTCTTTATATTTTTCTGAAGTTCGAGGCTATGAACCATGTGAGCTCTGCTGGTATCAACGGATTCTAATGTATCCGATTGTGCTCATTACCCTTGTGGCATATATTCAAAAAAACGCACGCATTGCAGCAACCACAGCTGTATTTTCTTGCATTGGCGGAACCATTTCCCTTTATCATTATGGAATTCAAAAATTAGATTTTTTATCACAAACTGCACCTGCCTGTGGACGAGTTCCATGTACAGGGGAATACATTAACTGGCTCGGGTTTATTACAATTCCATTTTTGGCATTAACCGCCTTTGTATTAATTGCGATTACAAGCTTTTATATGTTGAAAACGTTGAAGGAGGACAAATAATTGAAGAAACTTGGAATTATTGCAGCCGTCGTGGTGATTTTATTCGGCGTCATCATCGTGCTAACAAATTTATCCAATAAAAGCAAATTGGAAAACAATCCATACGGCACAGACAATTTAAGACAATCTACAATCGATTTGTTAGATGATGAAAATTATCAAAATATCATTTTGCCGGATGCATTGAGAGAAAAAATTAAATCAGGAGAACCGGTTGTTGCTTACTTGTTCAGTCCGGAATGTCCGCACTGCAAAGAAATGACGCCAAGACTTATGCCAATTGCAGAAGAAATGGGAGTTCATATCGACCAATTAAATATCTTGGAATATGAAGAAGGCTGGGATGAGTATAATGTGGAAGCAACGCCAACATTAATCTACTTTAAGGATGGCAAAGAAGTAGACCGAATGGTTGGCTCCCACCCAGATGAAAACATTCGACAATTCTTTGAAGAAGTGGTATTAAAATAAAGAAACTGGAAATCGTGTCTTATCATGGACACGATTTTTCTTTGGAGGAAAAACAGATGCAGTTTTCATATGAAATTCCGCAAGATGGTTTAACGGTGGAAGCTTTGCTGCGGGAAAAATGGCGATTAGGCAAAAAACTGGTGCATGAGCTGAGAATGGCAAAGGCCGTGAAAAATGCAGATGGAGATTCAGTGAAATGGAATGAGCCTTTAACTAAAGGAACAATCCTCTATTTTTCAATAGAGGTGCCAGAATCTGATTATGCGCCTGCAAAACAATGCAACGTGGACATTCGTTACGAAGATCAACATATTTTAATTGTTTCTAAACCTAAAGGGATGAGTACCCATCCAAATGACGATTATGAAAAAGATACTTGCATGAATCATGTAATGGCTTATATGAAGGAAAAGGGTTTAGTGTACGCGGAGCATGTCCACCGGCTTGACCAAGGGACAGAAGGGCTTCTCATTGTAGCAAAGCATCCGATTGCCAAATCCGTTTTTGACCGCATGATTGAAGAAAAGTCCATTGTTCGAACTTATGAAGCAGAAGTGCAGGGGATTATAAAAGAAAACAAAGGTACAATCAATGCCCCGATAGGAAGAGACCGGCATCATCCAACACGGCGCATCGTTTCCAAATCTGGCCAGCATGCAGTGACCCATTTTCAAGTAGTGAAAAGAAAAGAACATTCAACCATTGTTCATCTGAACTTGGAAACGGGTCGTACCCACCAAATCCGCGTACACATGGCACATATCGGCCACCCGATTGTGGGGGACGTTTTGTATCATGGACGCAAATCCAAGACGGGGGATTACAAGCTTCACGCCATTCAATTAGAATTTGAGCATCCCTTTTTAAACCAAAAAGTCATTGTAAAAGATGAATAATAGGATTCTACTTCAACCACACTAAAAGAAAGAGAGGTTGGGACAAAACCCCCTCTAAAATGGAAACAGCCCATGAAATTTTGGAATGAAAATTCATGAGCTGTTCTTCATTTTTTCAATAAAAAATAAGGACCTCTTCTGTTAAAATTAAGTTACCACCAAAACTAACAGAAAGAAGGGTCCTTATGTTTAAATATTATAACATGAATCAATTAGTTTTACCTCTAGATTTAGAAATAAAATTACAAGAAAATGATATTGCCTTCCATATTCACCATTTAGTTGAAAGTATT
>Ga0207747_1001264_pt1 | contig 18952 bp, 15 predicted proteins | sample HigsolmetaGSP11D_FD_184839 | JGI IMG/M metagenome (GOLD analysis project Ga0207747, IMG submission 184839) | High solid enriched microbial communities from the Joint BioEnergy Institute, USA - SP1-1-D (SPAdes) | ecosystem: Engineered > Bioreactor > SSF (Solid state fermentation) > Aerobic >...
GTCGAAAGACGTCACGACGGGCGTGATTGACGGCATGATGCGAACACTACGTACCTCAAGACAGAACAGTCCATTAGGCATGGCATTGAAAGGATTGCGCGGATAACTGGAATAGGCCATCGATAGTGGAAGAAAAGAAAATTGAAGCGCTACCAAGATTGGAGCAGGAACATGAATTTCACCAATCTCAGATTTCTGCCCACAATTGCTTGACACACACCGTCTCATCAAAATACTTGACAAGGCATCTTCATCGTGGGATAATCCTATTGATCAAACAGAACCTTTAAATACAGTCCCGTGAGGCTGGCAAGGTTTGCGATAAGGTCGTGTTCAACGCATGACGATGGGATTGTCGTGCTTGCATGCGGTCATTTTGTGAAGCTGAGCATAAGCTCCTTGCCAATCCGGCAAGGAGTTTTTTTCATGCACGAACGCGAACAATTGCCGGTTAACGACGAGATCCAATTGAAGGAGGCGTCAATGGAATGGTAACGGAAGCCTGTCATGAGTTGATGGACGAGACGTCGATCAGAAGAGCGTTAACCCGTATTGCACATGAGATTTTGGAGAGGAACAAAGGCGTCACAGATTGTCAATTCATCGGGATTCGTACGCGCGGCATCTACCTGGCAAGGCGGATCGCGGAACGCATCCACAGCATCGAAGGCGTGCAGGTGCCGGTTGCGGAGCTCGACGTGACGCGCTACCGCGACGATCTTGGTGTCGGCGCGCAGACAGCCGTAGTCGAGAGCAGCATCGTCCCGCTTGATGTGCACAACAAGACGGTTATCCTGTTTGACGATGTGCTGTACACTGGCCGAACGGTCCGGGCTGCGATGGATGCGTTGATCGATCATGGCAGACCGAGGATGATCCAGTTGGCGGTGCTCGTCGACAGAGGTCATCGCGAGCTGCCGATTCGCGCCGACTACGTAGGCAAGAATGTTCCCTCTTCCAGGCAGGAACAGATCATCGTCAAGCTGCAGGAAAAGGACGGCATCGACCAGGTCGTCATTCAACAAGGGGGACAGAGGGTATGACAACGACGCAAATCTTGCAATCCAGAAGCTTGCTCGGGCTCAAGGGAGTCAGCAAGCAGGAGATTGAATCGATCCTGGACAGAGCCGCATATTGGGAGAATTTCCCATTCAAGGTGACCGGTGAGCTTGCCGGCAAGTTTGTCGCCAACATGTTCTTCGAGAACAGCACGCGCACGAGGTTTTCCTTCGAAGTGGCGGAGAAGCGGCTGGGTGCGGAAGTGCTCAATTTCTCGGCAGCCGTGTCCAGCGTGCAGAAGGGCGAGTCGATCTACGACACGGTGCGGACCCTGGAATCGATGGGCATCGACGCCGGCGTCATCCGACTGAAGCCGGTTGGCGTGCTGGAGGAGCTGGCGCAGAAGATCAAGATTCCGCTGATCAACGCGGGCGACGGCAATAACGAGCATCCGACCCAGGCGCTGCTCGACATGTATACGATGCGGAAGCATTTCGGTGAGATCAAGGGGCTGCATGTGGCGATCATCGGCGATATCCTGCACAGCCGGGTAGCCCGCTCGAATCTGTGGGGACTGACGACGATGGGAGCCAGGGTGAGCTTCTGCGCGCCTCCCAATATGACTGCGCCTGATCTGGAAGGACAGGTGGAGTATGTGTCGATGGAGGAGGCGCTTCAGGCGGACGTCGTCATGATGCTGCGCATCCAGCTCGAGCGGCATGATACCGGCCTGATCCAGAGCGCGGAAGACTACCGCGAGCATTATGGCCTGACGGTTGATCGGGTGAAGCTGATCAAGCCGCATGCGATCATCATGCATCCGGCTCCGGTGAACCGCAACGTCGAGATCGACGATGAAGTGGTGGAGCATGAGCAGTCTCGCATCTTCACGCAGATCTCGCACGGCGTGCCGATCCGGATGGCCGTTATCGAACGTGCGTTGCAAGGTTGATCGCGACATCTGCAGGCATGCATGGACGGAACCGCATGATGCATGCAGCGATGGCTGAGACCAGCCGAATCTGACGAATGGTATGCCGCAGATATACCATCTCCCTCGGGAGCAAGTAACCAGCGGCTGAATAAATATACGATTAGATACTCAGGAGGAAACCATGGGAATATGGATCAAGGGTGCCAAGGTGCTGTATCGCAACTCCAATGAGCTTGAACTTAAATCCGTATTGATCGAACAGGGCAAGATCGCGAAGATCGTGGATGCAGGCCAGGAGCCGGATACGGCTGGCCATGAGACGATCGATGCGCAGGGACATCTGCTCTCGCCAGGGTTCATCGACATGCATGTGCATCTGCGCGATCCGGGCCTGGAGTACAAGGAAACGATCGCTACCGGCACGCTGGCGGCGGCGCGAGGCGGGTTCACCACGGTGGCCTGCATGCCGAATACGAAGCCGGTCATCGATCAGCCGGAGACGGTCCGATATGTCTACGACACAGCCAGGCAAGAAGGCGCGGTGCGCGTCCTGACTTACGCCTGCATCACCAAAGGCGAGCAGGGCAAGAAACTGACGGATTTCGCTGCGCTGAAGGAAGCGGGCGCCATCGGATATACGGATGACGGCGTAGGCGTGCAGAGCGCGCAGATGATGAAGGATGCGATGCGCCTCGCTGCTTCGCTAGGCCAGCCGATCATCGCACACTGCGAGGACGATACTCTGGTTGCGGGCGCTGCCGTAACCGAAGGCGAGTTCGCGAGACGCCACGGATTGAAGGGAATTCCGAACGAATCCGAAGCGATTCATGTCGGACGGGATATTCTGCTTGCCGAAGCGACGGGAGTCCATTATCATGTATGTCATATCAGTACGGAGCAGTCGATTCGCCTCGTGCGCTTCGGCAAGGAGCTCGGCATCCGGGTGACGACGGAAGTATGCCCGCACCACCTGCTGCTCTGTGATGAAGATATCCCGGATACGCTGGACGCCAACTGGAAGATGAATCCGCCGCTTCGCAGCAAGCGGGATGTGGAAGCCTGCATCCGCGGCCTCGAGGATGGCACGATCGACATCATCGTAACCGACCATGCTCCGCACAGTGCGGAGGAGAAGGCGCGAGGCATGGAGAAGGCGCCGTTCGGCATCACCGGCCTGGAGACAGCCTTCCCGCTGCTCTACACGAAGTTCGTCGCCAGCGGACGATGGACGCTCGGTTTCCTCCTGGAGAAGATGACGGTGAAGCCTGCAGAAGTGTTCGGCTTGCCATACGGCAGATTGGAGGAAGGAGCAGTTGCCGATCTGACGGTGATCGATCTGGATACCGAGCGGGAGGTCAGAGCGGAGGACTTCCTCTCCAAGGGGAAGAACACGCCGTTCATCGGCTGGAAGCTTAGGGGCTGGCCGCTCCTCACGATCGTCGATGGAAGAGTTGTCTGGCAGCAGGCTTGAGATACGAGACAGATTTACGGTGACATTCCATATACACAAAGTGCAGGAACCAAGGAAGCAGATTGAGTGAAGGGATGATAAACATGCAGGCAAGACTGTTATTGGAAGACGGAACGCTGTTTGTGGGCAAGGCTTTCGGCAGCGAGACGGAGTCTTTTGGCGAAGTGGTATTTAACACCGGGATTACCGGTTATCAGGAATTGTTGTCCGATCCTTCCTATTGCGGGCAGATCGTGACCATGACCTATCCGCTGATCGGCAACTACGGCATCAGCCGCGATGACTTCGAAGCGACCAGGCCGCTCATTCACGGATTCGTGGTGCGCGAGCACGAGCTGGTGCCGAGCAACTGGCGCGCCCAGTACACGCTCGACGATTTGCTGAAGGAGTACGGCGTCCCTGGCATCTACGGCATCGATACGCGCATGCTGACGCGCAAGATCCGCCGTGCGGGGACGATGAGAGGTGTGCTGACGACATCCAACGCCAGAATCGAGGAGCTGGCTGAGAGGCTCGGCGCTTATCAATTCATGACGGATCAGGTGGCTCGCTCCTCGACGAAGACGATCTTCTCCAGCCCCGGCAACAAGGAGCGTATCGTGCTTATGGACTTCGGCTCCAAGAGTGGAATCCTGCGCGAGCTGACGAAGCGCGGCTGCGATGTGATGGTCGTTCCGCACGATACGACTGCGGATCAGATTCGCCGCCTGCATCCGGACGGCATCCTGCTGTCCAACGGCCCCGGGGACCCGAAGAACGTTGGCTACGCGGTCAAGACAATCGCTGCCCTGCTCGGCGAATATCCGATCTTCGGCATCTGCCTCGGTCATCAGCTGCTGTCCCTGGCCTGCGGTGCAGATACGACCAAGCTGAAGTTCGGCCATCGCGGCGGCAATCATCCGGTCAAGGATCTCACGACGAATCGCTGCTACATCACTTCGCAGAATCACGGCTTTACCGTCATGGAGAGCTCCGTTGAGGGAACCGGTCTGGAGATCACCCATATCAACAACAACGACGGCACGGTCGAAGGGGTTCGCCATACGAAATACCCGGCATTCTCTGTCCAATATCATCCGGAGGCGTCTCCAGGACCGAATGATTCCAGCTATCTGTTCGACGATTTCCTGGATATGATCCATGCACACCAAGCCAGCTTGTCCGAGTTGCCGAAGCAAGCGCAATTCGCAGCTGCTGCTATCCGGAAAGGAGAACTTGCATATGCCGAAAAATAAAGATCTGAAGAAAATCCTCGTCATCGGTTCCGGTCCGATCGTCATTGGACAAGCGGCGGAATTTGACTATGCGGGCACGCAAGCCTGCCAGGCGCTGAAGGAAGAAGGCCTGGAAGTTGTGCTCATCAACAGCAACCCTGCCACGATCATGACCGATACGAATATGGCAGATAAAGTATACATCGAACCGATCACGCTCGACTTCGTCGCGCAGATCATCCGTCAGGAGCGTCCGGATGGCCTCTTGCCGACGCTCGGTGGTCAGACAGGCCTGAATATGGCCGTTGCTCTTGCCAAGGCGGGCATCCTGGAGAGAGAGAACGTGAAGCTGCTCGGAACGCAGCTTAGCGCGATCGAACGTGCCGAAGACCGCGACCTGTTCCGCGCCCTGATGCGCGAGCTGGATCAGCCGGTGCCGGAGAGCACGATCGTCACCACTGTGCAAGAAGCCGTTGACTTCGCGAACGAAATCGGCTATCCGATCATCGTCCGTCCGGCTTACACGCTGGGCGGCACAGGCGGCGGCATCTGCCATGACGAAGAAGAACTGCTCGAGGTAGTGGCCAACGGTCTGCGCTACAGCCCGATCGGCCAATGTCTGGTCGAGAAGAGCATCGCCGGCATGAAGGAAATCGAATACGAAGTCATGCGCGATGCCAACGACAACTGCATCGTAGTCTGCAACATGGAGAACATCGACCCGGTTGGCGTCCATACGGGCGACTCGATCGTTGTCGCGCCGAGCCAGACGCTGTCGGACCGCGAGTACCAGATGTTGCGCTCGGCTTCGCTGAAGATCATCCGCGCGCTGAACATCGAGGGCGGCTGCAACGTACAGTTCGCGCTCGATCCGCACAGCTTCCAATACTATGTCATCGAAGTGAATCCGCGCGTCAGCCGCTCCTCGGCGCTCGCGTCGAAGGCGACGGGCTACCCGATCGCCAAGATGGCGGCGAAGATCGCGATTGGATATACGCTGGACGAGATCATCAACCCGGTAACCGGCCAGACGTATGCCTGCTTCGAACCGACGCTCGATTACGTCGTATCGAAGATCCCGCGCTGGCCGTTCGACAAGTTCACGACGGCGAACCGCAAGCTTGGCACGCAGATGAAGGCAACGGGCGAAGTGATGGCGATCGGCCGCACGTTCGAGGAATCGATCCACAAGGCGGTTCGCTCGCTCGAGATCGGCGTGCATCGCATCTACCTGAAGGATGCGGAAACACTGGACGATGAGACGCTGCGCACGAGACTGGTGAAGGTAGACGATGAGCGGCTGTTCCTGATCGCCGAGGCATTCCGCCGCGGATATACGGTACAGCAAGTGCAGGACCTGACGAAGATCGACTGGTGGTTCCTCACCAAGCTGCATGGCCTGGTGGAATTCGAGAAGCGCATCAAGTATGAGCCGCTCAGCGATGAGCTGCTGCTTGAAGCGAAGCGCAAAGGCTTCACCGACCGGGCGATCGCCGAGCTGCGCGCCTCGTCGAATCCGGGCGCACCTCTGACGACCGAGCAGGCGGTTCGCGAGCATCGCCTCGCGCAGGGCATCAAGCCGGTATACAAGATGGTCGATACCTGCGCGGCTGAGTTTGAAGCGTCCACGCCGTATTACTACTCGACCTATGAAACGGAAAATGAAGTCATCCATACTGACAAGCAGAAAGTCGTCGTGCTCGGTTCCGGGCCGATCCGAATCGGTCAGGGCATCGAGTTCGACTATTCGACGGTCCATGCCGTCTGGGCGATCCAGCAAGCCGGCTATGAGGCGGTCATCATCAATAACAATCCGGAGACGGTATCCACCGACTTCAACACATCGGACAGACTTTACTTCGAACCGCTGTTCTTCGAGGACGTGATGAACGTCATAGAGCAGGAGCAGCCGATCGGCGTCATCGTGCAGTTCGGCGGCCAGACGGCGATCAACCTCGCTGGGAAGCTGGCGGCAGCTGGTGTGCGCATCCTCGGCTCCAGCCTCGAAAGCATCGACACGGCGGAGGACCGCAAGAAGTTCGAAGCGCTTCTGTCCAGCCTGAACATCGCGCAGCCTCCAGGAACAACGGTCACTTCGGTCGACGAAGCGGTGGGAGCGGCAGCGAAGCTCGGCTATCCTGTGCTCGTGCGCCCATCCTATGTGCTAGGCGGACGGGCGATGGAGATCGTGTACAATGACAACGAGCTGCTGAGCTACATGAAGGAAGCTGTCAAGATCAATCCGGAGCATCCGGTGCTGATCGACCGCTACATGCTTGGCAAGGAAGCGGAAGTCGACGCGATCTGCGACGGCGAGACGGTGCTGATCCCGGGCATCATGGAGCATGTGGAACGAGCAGGCGTTCACTCCGGCGACTCGATCGCGGTCTATCCGCCGCAGACGATCTCGGAAGACATCAAGCAGCAGATCGTTGACATCACGGTGAAGATCTCGCGTGCGCTGAATGTCGTGGGTCTCGTCAATATCCAGTTCGTCATCTACCAGGACAAGGTTTATGTGATCGAGGTCAATCCGCGTTCGTCGCGTACGGTGCCGTTCCTGTCCAAGGTGACCAACATCCCGATGGCGAACCTGGCAACGCGCGCCATCCTCGGTGCGAAGCTGAAGGATCTCGGCTATGAGACCGGCCTGTGGAAGGAAGACAACTTCGTCTCGGTGAAGGTACCGGTATTCTCCTTCGCCAAACTGCGCCGCGTCGAGCCGACGCTCGGACCGGAGATGAAGTCGACCGGCGAGGTGATGGGCCGCGATGTGATCTTCGCCAAGGCGCTGTACAAAGGTCTGATCGGCTCCGGTATGAAGATTCCGCCGAACGGCACGATCATCGCCACCGTGGCGGACAAGGACAAGGAAGAAGCGGCAGAGCTGCTCAAGGGCTTCGCGAACCTCGGCTACCATATCATGGCGACGAGCGGCACGGCCGATGCCCTGGAGAAGCAGGGCATGTACGTGACGAGAGTAAAGAAGCTGAGCGAAGGCTCGCCGAACATCCTCGATCTCATCCGCAGCGGCGAGGCTCATCTGATCGTCAATACGCTGACCAAAGGCAAGACGCCGGAGCGCGACGGATTCCGCATTCGCCGCGAGGCGGTCGAGAACGGAGTCGTCGTCATGACTTCGCTCGATACGGTTCGGGCGCTGCTGCAGATGCTGGAGACGATCAACTTCTCCTCTGCGCCGATGCCGGTTCAAACGGCACTAGTGTAAATCGGTCACGATATCTCCATGCCGTCAACGCATCACAGCGCAGGCTGATGAGTTGGCGGCAGGAGCTTAGTTGGAAAACATCCAATGATCATCACGGTTGGTTGATCGTATAGAAGGGAGTTCCCATCTTGAACGAAATCGCGGCAGGACAATTGATCGTGGCGCTCGATTATCCGAACGCCCAGGCGGCTGAGAAGCTGCTGGACGAGCTGCGGGGCATACCATGCTACATGAAAGTCGGGATGCAGCTGTTCTATGCAGCGGGCCCGGCTTTTATCGAGCGCCTGAAGCGGGATGGTTACCGGGTTTTCCTCGACCTGAAGATGCACGACATCCCCAATACAGTCAAAGGCGGAGCGCAGAGCATCACGAGCCTGGGGGTAGACATGTTCAACGTCCATGCGGCAGGCGGCCTGAAGATGATGGAGGCGGCCTTGCAGGGTGTAGAGGCAGCGCGCCAGGCGGGCACCGCGCAGAGCGAGCCGGTGGTGATCGCGGTGACACAGCTGACGAGCACCGATCAGCGCACGTTGAATGCGGAGATTGGCATACCTGGCACGGTTGAGGATGCCGTTATTCACTACGCGTCGCTGGCCAGCAAGACCGGACTGCACGGCGTGGTGGCATCAGCGCAAGAAGTGTTGCGGATCAAGGAAGCTTGCGGACGCTCATTCATCACGGTAACGCCGGGGATTCGTCCGCAAGGCGCAGACATCGGGGACCAGTCGCGCGTCATGACTCCCGGCGAAGCGATGCGCCAGGGCACCGACTACATCGTCGTCGGCCGGCCGATCACCGCCGCGCCGTCGCCGCGACAGGCGGCCGAAGCCATACTGGCTGAGATGGCAAGTGCTTCAGCAGAACTGAGATAAACCTGCTATATATACATTCACGCAAGGAGTGTGGAGAGATGCAAGCTTCAGAATCAAGAGCTCGTGACATAGCGCAAGCGCTGCTTAGAATCGGCGCGGTCAGCCTGAACCCGAAGCAGCCTTTTACATGGTCGTCGGGCCTGAAGTCGCCGATCTATTGTGACAATCGACTGACCATCTCCTATCCCGAGATCCGGGAGATGATCGCGGACGAATTCGTCAGCCTCATCAAGGAGCATTATCCGGATGCCGAGCTGATCGCTGGCGCAGCAACAGGCGGCATCCCGCATGCGGCACTGGTCGCAGACCGGTTGAAGCTGCCGATGGTGTATGTGCGCAGCAAGCCGAAAGGGCACGGTCAAGGGCGCATGGTGGAAGGGGTGCTCCGCGAAGGCGCGAAGACGGTGGTGATCGAGGACCTGATCTCCACCGGCGGCAGTTCGCTCAATGTGGCGAAGGCCATCAACGCAGAAGGCGGCCATACGCTCGCAGCAGCTGCAATCTTCACTTATGAGTTTGAATCCGCCGTCCAGGCGTTCCGTGATGTCGGCATCGCCTTGCATACGCTGTCCAATTACTCCACACTCATCCAGGAAGCGGCAGCGAGCGGATCGATCGACCAGGAAGAGCTGGCGCTGCTTAAGCGGTGGAAGGAAAGTCCGGAAAGCTACGGCAACGATCTGTAAGAATACATCCTCACAGATCGCCGTCCTGTCAGGGCGGCTTCGTATTATCAGGTTAGCCAGGTTTTCTGGTTGGCCTTTTTTTTTATTCGGTCCGGGCGGATGAAAGGGCAACAGTCCGTTTGTTCAACTTTTTTTTCATGAAAGGTGTAACTTTTTCCTGTCGCTGTTCGTCATACATAAAGGTTGAATATTTATAGGGGAGAGTTGGGAATGGCCTGGTTTCGTCGCAAGGGGAGCAAGTCTGACGAATCGTTACATAAACACGAAGCTGCAGCAGGCGCTGCCGGCACGGCTGTAGTCACCAAGTCTGAATGGAAGCCGCCTTCCGAGAAGCTTCTGGAAGTTCGGGAAGTAGAACGAATCTTCCATGTCGGCTCCAGAGAGCTGCATGTTCTGAAAGGCATCAATATGGAGCTTGGCTGGAAGCAGCTCGTCATGCTGCGCGGCCGCTCTGGTTCGGGCAAGACGACGCTGCTGAATCTGATCGGGGGATTGGATACGCCCACTCGCGGCGAGATTTACTTCCAGAATCAACCATTTCATGAATGGAACGACGATCAGAGGACAGCCGTCCGGCGCAAGGAGATTGGATTCATCTTCCAATCGTATGCCCTGTTGCCTCTGTTGTCCGCTTATGAAAACGTGGAGCTGTCGCTCCGCATGGCTGGAACGCCGCGCAGTGACTGGGACAAGAGAATCAAGCATTGTCTGGAGCTGGTAGGCTTGGGCAAACGCATGCACCATCGCCCTTATGAACTGTCCGGCGGTGAGCAGCAACGGGTCGCCATCGCCAAGGCGATCGCGCATCGGCCGAAGTTGATCCTCGCCGACGAGCCGACTGCCGAGCTGGACTCGCAGATGGGCGCCCAGGTGATGCGTGTGTTCCGCGACATTATTGAAACGGAGAATATCACGATCTGCATGACTACACATGATCCGACTATAATGGAGGTTGCTGACCATGTCTATCAAATGGTGGACGGAAAATTCGTCTCGTAACGCACTTATCAGAAAAGGATCGATCATGGTTCTGATACTTGTCATGATGATGTTCAGCGGCTGTGCGCTTCTGCCGGAGGAACAGCTGGAGGAGCAGCTTCCGACGATTACGCCGCCAACGATCGCGAAGAAGCCAGAGTATACGGTGACAACCGGAACGATCGAGATCAAGGTAAGAGCTGTTGGCAAGATCATGTCGATGCGCGAGGAAGAGCTGTTCTTCGTCAGTGATGGTTATCGCATCCGTGACATTTACGTGCAGACGGGCCAGGAGGTCCAGGAAGGCCAGGTATTGGCGGAGCTGGATACGACCCAACTGGAGAACCAGTTGCGCCAGAAACGCCTGCAGATGCGCAGCGAGGAGCTGGCGATGATCGAGATCCTGCGCCAGGCCGACGAGATTCCGCCGGATCAGCTTGAACAGGCGAAGATCGACTTCGAAACGAAGCGTCTCGAGCTGGTCGAGTTGGAAGAACAGATCGAGCGGGCCAAGCTGGTCGCTCCTTTCAGCGGCACGATCGTCTCGGTGCTGTACAACAAGGGAGATCAGGTGCAGGCTTATCAGCCGGTCATGGTGATCTCCGACCTGAATCAGCTCGCGGTTGCCGCCGAGCTGAGCTCCAGCGACAAGGCGAAGGTAGCGGTCGGCATGGAAGCGATCGTCGATATCAACGCCAACGGCCAATTCAAGGGCAAGGTTGCACGCCTTCCTGTAGAGAAGCAGGAGCAATCCTACAACCCTTGGGATCCTTGGCGCGGCGAAGGCAAGTCGGATCGGGAGACGATCGACGATTATATGGTAGTGGAGCTTGAAGAATTCCCGGAAGGTGCCGCACGCGGCACGCCGCTCAGCGTGCAGGTGATCACGGAGCGCAGGGAGAACGTGGTCGTCATCCCTCCGTCGGCGCTGCGTACGCTGTCTGGCCGCTATTATGTTCAGGTAGTCGAGGAGGACGGAACGAAACGGGAAGTGGATGTCGAAGTCGGACAACAAACCTCGACGCAAGTAGAAATTATCAAAGGATTGGAACCAGGACAGAAAGTAGTGGGTAAATAATGGGTATGCCGTTGTTACGTTTTTTGTTCCGCAAAATGTGGAATACGCGATGGATGACATTCACCACGTTGCTCGGCCTGATTATCGCGGTGGCGTTTACGAGCGGTATTCCCATGTACTCGGACGGGGCGCTCAAGCGGCTGGTTTCCGAGTCACTGGAAGAGCAAAACGCCGGCCTGCCTGCCGGTTCGCTGCTGTTCCGTTACCAGGCGGTGGGCAACGCCCGCACAGATCTGAACGCGTACAAAACGGCCGTTTCTTATATCCAGGATGACGTGCCTGAGATGATCGGCTTCCCGTATTACACATTCGTCGAGACGACAGGTCTCCGCGCGACGAGCGTGACGCCTGTAGATCCGACGACGGTTGACAACAGCCGGAAGCGCAATATGTCCGTTGTATCGATGAACAATATCAGCGAATTCGTGGACCTTACGAATGGCAAGATGTTCGCGGATGAGATGACGGACGGCGCGTTGGAAGCGATCGTCTATGAAGAAGCGCTCAGCCGCAACAACTTCCGCGTCGGCGATGAGTTCTACTACCAGGTGTCGACGAGCAAGGGAGTACAGATGCTGCGCATCAAGGTTGTGGGCTCCTTCGAGCCGCTGGATGTGACGAATCCTTACTGGTATCAAGGCTTCGAGCCCATGGCCAACTACTTCATCATCAGCGACAAGGTGATGCAGGAAGACATCCTCGAAGGCATGGGCGCGCAGCTTAACGCATCGAACTGGTTCTACGTGTTTGACCTGCGGGACATTACGACGAGTCAGCTCGCACCGCTCAGTTCAATGTTGGATCGGATCGACATCGAAGTGTATCAGAAGCTTGAAGGAACGCGCATGACAATCTCTTTCAAGGAGATGCTGAGCGAGTTCCGCTTACAGAGCATGCGGCTTCAGATGCTGCTGTTTACGCTTGCGGCGCCGATGATTGCGATGGTCTTCTACTACATCGCGATGAATTCACGCCAGTCGCTCGATCGTCAGCGCAGCGACATCGCCGTGCTTCGCAGCCGCGGCGCCAGCACCGGACAGATCGTCTGGATCTATCTGCTGGAGGGCTTCCTGCTGGGCGGCCTGGCGCTGATCATCGGCCCGATGCTTGGCTGGTTCGTCGCGAAGAGCATCGGTTCTTCGGATGGCTTCCTGACATTCGTCAACCGCAGGGCGATTCCGGTGGACGTGTCTCTGAACACGCTCATCTATGCCGGTCTGGCGGTGCTCATCGCCGTAAGTTCAGCGATGATACCGGCGATCATGTTCGCCCGTTCGACGATTGTCGGACTCAAGCAGCAGATGGCGAGAGCCGATCGCAAGCCGCTGTGGCATCGTTTCTATCTCGATGTGGTGCTGCTCGCGATCTCGGCTTACGGTTGGTATATGTTCTATGAGAATCAATACATCTCGATGATGACAGGTTTGACCAACGACCAGCTTCAGGTGGATCCGCTCCTGTTCTTCGTGCCTGCGGTCAGCATATTCGCCCTGGGGCTGTTCTTCCTGCGCCTGTTCCCATGGATCCTGAGACTGCTCAGCTGGCTGGGCGGCAAGTGGCTGCGCGTGCCGCTCTATCTGACGCTGACCCAGCTGTCCCGATCGGCGAAAGCCTATTATCCGCTCATGATCCTGCTGATCCTGACGCTCGGCATGGGGGTCTACAACTCTTCGGCAGCGCGGACGATCGACCTGAACTCGACCGAGCAACTGCTGTACCGTTACGGTTCCGATGTGATCGTCAAGACCGTATGGGAAGGGTACAGCGCCAGTCTACCAACGGATCCGAATGCAGGCGGAGGAAGCGGCAACGGCAACGGCGGCAGCGGTGGCGGCAATGACGGCGGGGACGGCGGAGACAATCCGAATAATCCGAACAACCCGAATAACCCGAACAATCCTGGCCAGCCGACAACTACACCGCAGATGTTCTATCGGGAACCGCCGTTCGAGATCTATAAAACGCTGGATGGCGTGAAGTATGCCGCCAAGGTGCTCAGAACCAATGCCAGCGTCGTCGTCTCCGGACGTTCCAAAGGTCAGGGCGAGCTGCTAGGCATCCAGAATGACCAGTTCGCTCCTGTTGCATGGTGGCGCCTGGATATGTATCCGAAGTATCATCCGTACGCTTATCTGCAAGCATTGGGACAGTTTGAAAATGCGGTCGTTGTGTCACAGAAGTTTGCAGATGAGAATCTGCTCAAGCCAGGAGACACGATCTCGCTGGTGATCCAGCAAAACCGGCTGGAATTCGTTATCGTGGGTACCGTGCCTTACTGGCCGACGCAATATCCGGATCAAACGCCGTTCTTCATCGTGAATCTGGATTACATCTACGATCAGATTCCGATGATTCCGTATGAGGTATGGCTCAAGATGGAGGATGGAGCACTGCTGACACCAATTATCGAAGGGCTGCAACAAAATGGCATCCAGATCTCGTCTATTAAGGACGTAAGGAGAGAATTGGTAACAGAGGCAAGACATCCTTCTCGCGGAGGGGTATTTGGCATCCTGAGTCTCGGTTTCCTGATCTCGGTCATCATCTCCTTGATCGGCTATCTGTTGTATTGGTTCTACAACCTGTCCAGCCGCGTCGTGCAGTTCGGCGTGCTCAGGGCGATGGGCTTGTCGCGAAGGCAATTGACCGGCATGCTGCTTCTGGAGCAGGTGTTCACCGCCGGTTTGTCGATCGCGCTCGGTCTGGGCATCGGACGGCTGACCAGCCACCTGTACCTGCCATTCCTGCAGACCAGCGAGAATGTGCAGCAGCAAGTGCCGCCGTTCAGAGTTGTCTTCGATGCGAAGGACGATATCGCCATCTATATCGTCGTCTGCATCATGCTGACGATCGGCGCAGCGATGTTGTTCATGCATATCAGGCGGCTCAGGGTACACCAGGCTGTCAAACTTGGAGAGGAGCGGTAATCGATGATTTATTGCGAAGGTCTCGTCAAGATCTACAAGACAGACGTCGTGGAAGTCGTCGCTTTGCAAGGCCTGAACATCGAGGTCAAGGAAGGCGAGATGATGGCGATCATCGGCAACAGCGGCAGCGGCAAGTCCACCTTGCTCAATATACTGGGCGGACTGGACCGCCCGTCTGCCGGCCAGGTGCGCGTCGGCGAGTGGGATTTGCTCAAGATCACCGACAAGCAGCTTGTCGAATACAAGCGCCATACTGTCGGTTTCATCTGGCAGAACAATGCCCGCAATCTGCTTCCTTACCTGACGGCTCTTGAAAATGTTGAGATGCCCATGATGCTGAACGGCAAGTATGATCGTGCCTATGCGAAACAGTTGTTAGAGTGGGTAGGACTCAAGGATCGGATGAACAACAAGCTTCACCAATTGTCCGGCGGTGAACAGCAGCGCGTTGCCATCGCGATCTCGCTGGCGAATCGGCCGAAGCTCCTGCTCGCGGACGAACCAACTGGCTCGGTAGATACACAGACGAGCGACATGATCATGGGAATCTTCCGCAACCTGAATCGGGAACTCGGAGTTACGATCGTTATCGTCACGCACGACTTATCTCTGGCCAGCAAGGTGGACCGTGTCGTAGCGATACGTGACGGTCTGACGAGTACGGAATTCGTCAAGCGCAATCCGAATCTCGATCTGTCAGCAAGCAGCGAGAGACGATCGATACGGGATGTGCATGAAGAGTACGTCGTTGTCGATCGCGTAGGCCGTCTGCAGGTACCTAAGGAATTCCTGGCGGCACTGAATGTAGAGAACAAGGTGTCGATGGAATTTGATGGGGAGAAGATCATTATCAAAGCGCCTAATCAACTGGAGGGGAATGGAAATGAGGAATCATAGGGGTTTGAAACGATTCGTGATGATCGGCGTGGTGCTGACCATGCTGATCCCTGTCCTGGCCGCTTGTACGAAGCAGGCTCCGGCAGATGAGAACACGGTGCGGACGTTGCGATTCGCCAGCAGCAACGGCTACACGGGAACGAACGGGGAATATTTCCGCGAATATACGGAGCTGTTCGAATACGAGCACAAGAACATTCAACTGGAATTCATCGAAACGGTTGATCAGAGCAGGTATTATTATGGAACCATCAGCGAAGAAGAGCAGGTGGATCCGCTGGAAGCCCTGAAGGAAGCGATGACAGGGCCAACTCCTCCGGATGTGATCATGGTGGATTACAATCATCTGCCTGAGTTGATCAACGATAACTTGCTCGTATCGCTCGATGAGCTGATCATGAAGGAGAAAGAGTTTAACGTCGACAACTTCGTGCCTGCAGTGATCGAAGGCCTCAGGAAACCGGGGAATGGCACGCTCTACGCGCTTGCGCCAATGTTCTACTCCTCGGCAGTCATCTACAACAAGCAGTTGTTCCTGAACAAAGGCGTCGAGTTCCCGACGGATAACATGACCTGGGAAGCAATGTTCGACCTGGCACGCCGCGTGACGGTACAGGATGATCAAAATCCGGTATTCGGCTTCAGCTTCAACAATTATTACGGCGGCGTCTGGGATCTGTTCTACAACATGTCCGTATACACCCAGCCGCTTGGCATGAGCTGGATCGATGTCGATACGCTGCAGATGACGGCGAATACTCCTCTGTGGCAAGAAGTATGGACGACTTTCGTTGATCTGTACAAGGAGAAGGTGCTTCCGCAAGAGCCGGACTACAGCCAGCCGCGCAACGGTCCGTTCGATTGGGACGTATTCCTCTCCGGCAAAGCTGCGATGGCCATCGTGCCTTACAACTATCTGTATCAAGTCGTTGAAGCCAACAATAGCGCAGACCGCATCGAAAACTTCGAAGCGATCGACTGGGATGTGGTCACTCTGCCGACGCATGAGTCTGCTCCTGGTATAGGCAGCAATGTCTCCTACCAAGGCATCTTTGCGATCAATGCGAATGCGGAGAATATGGAGGATGCCTGGGAATTCATCAAGTTCATCACGGGTGAAGACTATGCTCGGGTCAAATCCAAGAGCAGCTACTACCTGTTGGCAAGACAAGAATATATCAAGCCGATCGATGGTGTTGAGTACAATCTGAACGCATTCATGGCATTGTCTCCTCCAGAGTATTCCTCGACCGAGCAAGAATTGTACGAGAAGTTGCCAGATTACTGGAGCGTACAAAGCATTGGTCAGCAGAAGCTGTATGATGTCCTGACCAATGGCAAGGATGTTCAGCTCGCCCTGCAAGAATGGGAGACGGAAGGACAGATGATGATCCAGCAATTGCTTGAGCAGAGAGAAAACGGCGAAGGCGGTGAAGTTGGCGTCTTCGGTTTGTCGACGGAAGACATGCTCAAACTGGCATCCGGAGAACCGGTCAGCGTAACAACGGATGCATCTGCAGAGGAAGCTGCAGAGGAGACTTCAGAGGAAGCTTCAGAGGAAGCTTCAGAGGAAGCTGCGGAATAACCGGGTCTGCATCAAGCCGTGTTCAGGTTCGCCTGGACGCGGCTTTCTATTGGTTGTTGGCACGAAGCAATGATAGCAGCGAAGGAGAAACCAGTAGAAAATCACAGCAGCATGAGTGGATGGATGATGATCGGTCTGGTATGGACGATGCTGATTCCGGTATTGGCAGCATGTACGAAGCAAGCTGCGGAAACAGACAATACGGTGCGCACGTTGCGATTCGCCAGCAGCATCGTATATATCGGTACGAATGGAGAAGTTTTTCGCGAATACACGGAGATGTTTGAATACGAACACGGCTTCAGTTTTACCAATTATGCAAGCGGCATTTCGAATCTGTTTGCGAATATGACGGCCTATGTTCAGCCGCTTGGCATGAACTGGATTGATGTCGATACTTTGCAGATGACAGTCAATACGCCGAAGTGGCAAGAAGTGTGGACCACATTCACTGACTTGTACAAGGAAGGAGTATTGCCGCTAGAGCTGAGTTACAAGGAATATACCGGTCCGTTTGATGGTGACTTGTTCCTGTCAGGAAGAGCCGCTATGGTTAGCGTACCGTACAACTATCTGTATGAAGTCGTGCAGGCGAATCCAATCAGGTTCGTCCTGATGCGGCTTTACTATATATGAGACAGGCTGATCTGTGTCAGTACATTTAGTTGAGTCATTAACGGTAGCGCAAGCATTAGCATATACAGACGAGGAGCAACCTTCGCGTCGACAATTTCAGCGGCACCTTTGCGGACAGGTGTGATATAATAGGATGCATATGGGGAGAGTGATCAGGTGAGAAGAAGAGTTCATAGTGATGAAGTGAAAGCAGCAGCTCTGCAGAAGCTGGCGGAACGCGGGGTAACCATTGAAGATATTGCAGAGATTGCCTATGTCATGCAATCTCCGTACAACAAGGGATTAACGATGGAAGACTGCGTAGCCAGTGTGCAGAAGGTGCTAGAGAAGCGGGAAGTGCTGCATGCGCTGCTGGTCGGCATCGAGTTGGACACACTCGCGGAGAAGGGCCTTCTGTCTGAGCCGCTTCAGTCCATCGTGGAGTCAGATGAAGGTCTGTTCGGCTGTGACGAGACATTGGCACTTGGTTCCGTGCTTGGGTATGGCAGCATCGCCGTCACCACCTTCGGTTATCTGGACAAGGACAAGATCGGCGTCATCAAACGCCTGGACACGAAGATCGGCAAAGGTGTTCATACGTTCCTGGACGATCTGGTTGCCAGCATCGCGGCATCGGCCTCCAGCAGAATCGCGCATCGCATGCGCGATGAGGAGGAAAACGGCAACGCGCAAGTGAATGCTGGTTAATCGTGGCGTGAACAGGTATGGCTTCCAAGATTCGACTGCCATCCATGCTGCAGGATGTCGGGGAAAGTCTCCGTCGGCATTGTTCTCCGATAATCCGATGAACACCAGCAAGTTGATGCTGATCAAGTTCGAGCCAGTCAAGTGACGAATATGTTTGTTTGATCCGGTCACAAGATGAAGCCTGAACTTCTATGCTAAGATGGGCAGCAAATGGGTATACTTATCTCATAAGAACTGGTCAACGGAGTGGTCAAGTCCATGAGATGGGTATACTGGAGCAAGCTTTACGACAGCAAGTTTCAAGCGTCCTGTCTGGCGAAACGGATGGAAGAGGACTGGTGGATCTACGGATATGAATGTCCGGACCATGTCGAGGTTTTCCGTTCGCGCAAAGGTCGTTTCGGAGTGCGATTCATGGTGTAATACAGCCGGCAGAGCTGCTGTCACATGCCACAAGCCTGCCTGCGGCAGCAGCTCTGATCCTGGACGATCTCGTGCCAGGATTCGGGTTCGGATAAGCGCCAGCAGGCGCTGCTGATGTGCTGTTCGTCCGATAATAATGAGCCTGCCTCTTGACCAACTGGGTTATTGTATAGTAAGATATTTGTTGTCGCCGTTTAAGGTGATGTTTTCAATGTCGCGGGGTGGAGCAGTCCGGTAGCTCGTCGGGCTCATAACCCGAAGGCCGCAGGTTCAAATCCTGCCCCCGCAATTAAGGGCCTTTAGCTCAGTTGGTCAGAGCGGTCGGCTCATAACCGA
>Ga0207747_1001266_pt1 | contig 18943 bp, 16 predicted proteins | sample HigsolmetaGSP11D_FD_184839 | JGI IMG/M metagenome (GOLD analysis project Ga0207747, IMG submission 184839) | High solid enriched microbial communities from the Joint BioEnergy Institute, USA - SP1-1-D (SPAdes) | ecosystem: Engineered > Bioreactor > SSF (Solid state fermentation) > Aerobic >...
CCCCGCCGCAATGGGCCGGGCTGCGTTTCTTCAACGTCTACGGGCCGAACGAGTACCACAAGGGCCGCATGGCCAGCGTCGTCTTCCACAAATTCCAGCAGATCCGGCGTGGCGAGCCGGCTACGCTGTTCCGCTCCGACCGGCCGGACATCGCCGATGGCCAGCAGAAGCGCGACTTCGTGCATGTGGATGATTGCGTGGCCGTGATGCTCTGGCTGCTGGACAACCCGCAGGTCTCCGGCCTGTTCAACCTCGGCTCCGGCCGGGCGCGCAGCTTCCTCGACCTCACCCGCGCCGTCTACGCCGCCCTGGGGCAGCCCGAGGCCATCGAGTTCATCGACATGCCGGCCGACCTGAAGGGCAAGTACCAGTATTTCACCGAGGCGCCGATAGACCGCCTGCGCGCCGCCGGCTTCAATGCCCAGATGACGCCGCTGGAGGAAGGGGTGCGACGCTACGTGCAGGACTTCCTCGCGACAGACGATCCGTACCGCTGATGCTCTTCGCCATTCCCTTCCCGGTGATCGACCCGGTCCTGGCGCAGATCGGGCCCTTCGCGATCCGCTGGTATGCGCTGGCCTATATCGCCGGCATCGTCATCGGCTGGCGTATCGCGCGGCGGCTGGTCACGCTGCGGCCGGTGGCGGCCAGCCCGCAGCAGATCGACGATTTCGTCACCTGGGCCACGCTCGGCATCATCCTCGGCGGGCGGCTCGGCTATGTGCTGTTCTACCGGCCGGAATATTACCTCTCGCATCCGGCGGAGATTCTCGAGGTCTGGCACGGGGGCATGAGCTTTCATGGCGGGGCGCTCGGCGTCATCCTCGCCATCTTCCTGTTCTGCTGGCGGCAGCGGTTGGAGCCCCTGGCCTTCGCGGACCGCCTGACCTCGGTGGTGCCGATCGGGCTGTGCCTGGGACGGCTGGCGAATTTCGTGAACGGGGAGCTGTGGGGCCGCGTCACCGACGTGCCCTGGGCCATGGTCTTCCCGAACGGCGGCCCGCTGCCGCGGCATCCGAGCCAGCTCTACCAGGCCATGCTTGAGGGCGTAGTGCTGTTCCTCCTGCTGCAGATCCTGGTGCGGCGGCCGGGGCTGCGCGCCCGGCGCGGCTTCGTCTCCGGCGCCTTCCTGGCCGGCTATGCGGTGGCGCGCTCGATCGGCGAGTTGTTCCGGCAGCCGGATGCGAATCTCGGCTTCCTCATCGGCGGCGCGACCATGGGGCAGTTGCTCTCGGTGCCGATGCTGCTGGTGGGCATCTGGCTGATGCTGCGGGCCAAGCCGGCGGAGAGGGAGGCCGCAGCCTGAGCGCCCCGGAACGCCTGGACCGCTACATGGCACGGGCGGTCGCCGCCTATTACGCGGCGCGCGACCCTTTCGGCCGCGCCGGCGACTTCACCACGGCGCCCGAGATCTCCCAGGCTTTCGGGGAATGCCTCGGCCTCTGGACCGCGGTGACCTGGCAGATGATGGGGCGGCCCGATCCGGTGCTGCTGGTCGAGCTCGGCCCTGGCCGCGGCACCCTGATGGCGGATGCGCTGCGCGCCATCGCCCAGGTCGCCGGCCCCTTCCGCGCCGCGCTGCGGCTGCATCTGGTGGAAGCCTCGCCGGTGCTGCGGCAAGCGCAGGGGATGCGGCTGGGCAATGTCGTTGCCGGGTGGCATGACGATGTCGCCAGCCTGCCACCGGGCCCGGCCATCATCCTCGCCAATGAATTCCTGGATGCGCTGCCGATCCGGCAATTCGTCCGCCGCGGTGCGGCCTGGATGGAGCGTTTCGTCCAGGATGGCGCCTTTGTCGAACTGCCGGCCGAGGACGCGCCCCCCCTGCCTGAGGATGCGCCGGAGGGTGCGGTGCGGGAGATCTCCGAACCCTCCCACGCCCTGGCGGCCGCCCTGGCCGGGCGCCTCGCGGAGCAGGGCGGCGCAGCGCTGCTGACCGATTACGGCGCGGAGAAGGGCGGCTTCGGCGACACCCTCCAGGCCATGCGCGCCCATGCACCGGCCGATCCGCTGGCGCCACCAGGCAGCGTGGACCTCACCGCGCATGTGGATTTTGCCGCCGTCGCCGCGGCGGGCGCCGCGGCCGGGGCAGCGGTCTATGGCCCACTGCCGCAGGGCCTGTTCCTGCAACGCCTGGGGCTGATGAGCCGCGCCGCCATGCTGGCCCGCGCCGCGCCGCGCCAGGCGGGCCTGATCCTTTCCGGCGCCGAGCGGCTGGTGGCGCCAGAAGGCATGGGGCGGCTGTTCAAGGCGCTCTGCCTGTGCCATCCCGCCCTGCCCGCCCCGCCGGGTTTCGAGCCGGACCCGCCAGGCCGGAGATCCTGATGACCAAAGCCGAATTCCTGACCACCCCGGCGCTCGCCGCCATCCCCGGGCTGTGCCACGGCTTCTTCACCCGCCGCGGCGGCGTGTCGGAGGGGGCCTTCGCCTCGCTCAACTGCTCGCTCTCGGGCAAGGACGACCGGGACCGGGTGCGGGAGAACCGCCGCCGCGCCATGGATGCGCTCGGCCTGCCCGCCTCGGCGCTGCACGGCCTGATGCAGGTGCACGGCATCGCCGTGGCGGAGGTGGATGAGGCCGGCTGGACCGAAGGCAACGGGCCGGAGGCCGATGCCCTGGTCACGCGCCGCCCTGGAGTCGCACTCGGCATCGTCACCGGGGATTGCGCGCCGGTGCTCTTCGCCGATCCCTCGGCGGGGGTGATCGGCGCCGCCCATGCCGGCTGGCGCGGGGCCGTCGCCGGAGTGCTGGAGGCGACCGTCGCCGCCATGGAACGGCTGGGCGCCGCCCGCGACCGGATCCTTGCCGCTATCGGCCCCTGCATCGGTCAGCGGAGCTATGAGGTCGGCGCCGATCTGCGCGATGCCGTAGTGGCCCGTTCCGCCCAGGATACCCGCTTCTTCGCGCCCGGCCGGCGGGAGGATCGCTGGCAATTCGACCTGCCCGGCTATTGCGCCGCCCGCCTTGCCGCCCTCGGCCTGCGCGGGGTGGAGCAGAGCGGCGCGGATACGCTGGCGGACGAGGAGCGGTTTTTCAGCCACCGCCGCCGCACCCTTTCGGGCGGCGGGCCGATCGGGCACCAGTTGTCCGCCATCGCGCTGCTTGCCTGAACCTCCCGGCCGGCGGAGGCCCCAATGCCCTATCTGATCCAGTTCATTGTCCTGACGCTGCTCACGATCCTGGTGTCCTGTGTCCTATTCTAGGCTCCTGCTGATCCTGCCCCTGCTACTCGCTGCCTGCGGCGACCTGCCGCAGCCCTTTCGCAACCGCCCTGGCCTGCAGGCACAGCGGCTGGCTATGCCGCTGGCGGTGCGGCTGGCCGTGCCGCCGCCGCAGCAGGCGATGCTGCAAGACACCGCCGCCCGCAAGCTGGCCGATAGTGTCGCCTCCGCGCTCCAGGCGCAGGAGGTCCCGGCCGTGGCCACCGATGCGCCCCTGCCGCTCGACTGGCGGGTGGACATCCAGGCGGAGCGGCAGGGCCAGGTCGTGCTGCCCCGCTTCCGCCTGCTGGACGCCGATGGCCGTCCCCAGGCCGCAAGCGATGGAGAGCCGGTGCCGCTGCGGGACTGGGCCAGCCCCACGTCGGAATTGCTGAACCAGGTCGCCAGCCAGGCGGCCCCGGCCCTGACCAGGCTGCTGCTGCAGGTCGAGGCGGCGCAGAAGGCCACCGATCCAGACTCCCTGGCGGCCGGCCCGCCGCGGGTGCGGCTTGCCGGGGTGCGCGGCGCGCCGGGCGACGGCAACACCTCGCTGGCCGCCCGCATGCGGGAATTCCTGGGCAACGAGGGATATGTCGTCCAGGACACGGCCGAAGGCGCCGCCTATGGGCTGGAAGCCGAGGTCAATGTGGTGCCGGCCGGGCGCGGCCTGGACCGGGTGGAGATCCAGTGGATCGTCAGCCGGCGGGATGGCGAGGAACTCGGCCGCGTGGTGCAAATGAACGAGGTCCCTTCCGGTAGGCTGAACCGGTTGTGGGGCGACATTGCCTATGCCGCGGCGCAGGAGGCTTCGGGCGGGGTAAAGACGGTCATCGTCAACGCCCAGGCCGCGCCGCCCCCCGAAGCAGCCGCCTCGCCGCCGCGGTCCGAGACGGCCGCCGCGCCGCGCTGACCGCTCAGCTGCCGCCGTCCAGGCTGCGCACCGCGTCGAAGCCGACCGTCAGGCTGCCGAGCACCAGCCGCAACTCCCCGCCATTCGGCCCGGAGCTGCGCTCCGCCGCGGTAGCGCGGGCGCGGACCGTGACCTCCACCGGCTGCGGCGTGCCATCGGCGTCGCGGCCGGCGACGACGAAGCTGTAGGCGCCATCCGGCAGGGAGCGGCCCATGGCGTCGCGCCCGTCCCATTGCCACTCCGTCGCGGTGGGGCCAAGGGCGACCGTCTCTTCCCGCAAGGTGCGGCCGAGATTGTCGAGGATGGTGATCGTCACCTCCCTGGCGGCGCCGGCGGCGGGCAGGCGCAGGCGGGCGGTGCCGTCCTGGAGGGAGAGCTGGTCGCTCGCCACCTCCACCATCTTCCCCATCAGCGACGCGGCAGCGGTGAGCTGCGCCGCCTGCTGCAGGCCGATCAGCTTCGTCATGTTGTCGTTCATCGTGATCGACTGCTCGACCTGGGCGAACTGCACGAGCTGCGCCGTCATCTGCTGCGGATCCATGGCATTGGTCGGATCCTGGTTCTTCAGTTGCGTCGTCAGCAGGGTAAGGAAGGTGTTGAAGTCGCTGCCGAAGCCGGAGCTGCGGCTGCCAGTGGTCGGGCTGGTGGCGGCGGTGGCGGCCGGGGTGGCGATGCTCATGCGCGGTCTCCGGTCAGATGGCGATGTCGAGCAGGGAAAGGACGGAGCCGGCCGGCCGCGTCGGCGGATCGAGGCTCCTGTCCGGCGGGGCAGGGCCGCGGCGGGGATGCCCGCCGCCGCCACCGCCGCCCTGCCCGTCCGGCTGGTCCTGACCGGAGAGGCCGAAGCGCAGCGCCCCTTCCTCGAGCGGGATCCCGGCCTGTTGCAGCGCCCGGTCCAGCTCCCGCGCATCGCGCTGCAGCAGGGCGAGGGTCTCCGGGCGAGCGGCGGTCACCTGCACGGTGGCGGTGTCGCCCTCCGCATCCCGCTCGATCCGGATCTCGACCGGGCCGAGTTCCTCGGGCTCCAGCGCCACGGTCAGGCGCGGCGCCTGGCCGGGGCCAAGGGCAAGAGCGACACAGACCGGGGCTAATTGCCGGACCGGCAAAATGGGCATGGGACGGGGCGGAGGCGGCGGGGCGGATGGCTCCGCGGGCGGCGCAGGACTGGCGGGTGCGGGCGCCAGGCCATGGGCCTGGGCCATCTGCGGCACGGAGGTATCCGGGGCTCGCAAGCCGGCGGGAGTGGCTGCACCTTCCGGCAGCGAGGGCGCCCTGCCCGGCACTGGGCTGGGACGGTCGCTGGGACGGTCCGGTCCGGGCGCCGGATCCGCCAGCTTGGCAGGAGGAGGCGTCTCAGCCCCTGCGATGGCGTTTGGAGCGGATTCCGGCCGATCCGGCGGGTTGGCCGGCGCAGGGTTGCTCGCTTTTGCGTGGCCGCCCGCCGATGCGGCCGGGTCCGGGAAGATGGCCCGCCGCGGGCTGCGGTCCCGGGCCGCCGGGGTTGCACCCTCCCCGGGCAGTGCGGGCGCGGCCGCATCAGCGGCGGCCGGGAAGGCCGCCGCTGATGCGAGGGGGGCACCCCTTGTCCCGGCCGCCGGCATGACCCCCTCCGCTGGCGGCACGGTAGGCGTTTCGGCCGGAACAACCTTGGCCGGCGGCGCCGGAATGCCTGGCCGGGCGGCAAATCCCGCCGTCGTGGGCGCCGGACCACCGGCCGGCGGCTCGGTCGTGGGGGCCTGATCCGGCAGGACCGGCAGGGGCACTGCCGCCGAGAGCGGGAGGCAGAGGGGCATGGGCTGGTCGTGCTGTACCGGCTCGGCCGGCCGATCCGTCTCCTCCTCTGCCTCCGCCTGCATCGGCCCAAGTCCATCCGCCTCCGCCGGTACCGGACAGGAGAGCGGCCCGGCGACGGGATTCGCGGCGGGGGCTGAGCCGGCCTCCTCCGGCGCCTGACCGGGCAGTGGCGTAGCCTGAGGGAGCGCAATGGTCGCCGGATCGCCCTGCGGAATCACCCCGGCGGCCCGCAGCAACTCCGCCACGAAGCCCCCCTCCCCGCCGGCCATGGCGGGCTTGCCCGCCAGTGGTGGGGATAACGGGCTGGGGCTGGCGACAGGAAGGGAGGTGTCCATGTGGCGATGCGATCCGGGTCCGCCCGCCGCCTTGCGAAAGCCACGCCAGGCGCCGGGCCGGGTGTCGCGGCAAGCCCGGCCGGAGGTGCGGCAGAGTCTGCCGGGCAGCCGGCAGGGCCGGCCGGTCCGCCGCGCCGCCAGGCTGGCACGGCGGCTGCACCGGGCCGCTCATCCCGCCGCGCCGATGCGGCCCGCAGCCCCCCTCCGCAGGAGCACCGCCCATGTCCCTGTTCGGCTCCCTCACCACCGCGATCAGCGGCCTGACCTCTCAGAGCCGCGCGCTCGGCAACATCTCGGACAATGTCGCGAACAGTCAGACTGTCGGCTACAAGCGCGTGGACACGAATTTCATCTCCTACATCACGCAGTCCAGCGCGACGAGCAACATGCCAGGCGCCGTCGTTGCCCGGCCCGACTACACCAATACGGTGCAGGGCACGATCGAGCAGGTGGAATCGCCGCTCGCCCTCGCCATCGGCGGCCAGGGCTTCTTCAGCGTCGCCGCCGCCAGGGGGACCCAGAACGGCCTGCCCCTATTCGACGAGCGGCAATTCTTCACCCGCGCCGGCGATTTCCGCCTGGACCAGGACGGCTATCTGGTGAATGGCTCCGGCTATTACCTGCAAGGCTGGCCCGCTGATGCAGCCGGCAATCCGGACCGCACCACGCTGGTGCCCATCCGCGTCAACCAGCAGGTCTACAATCCGGTCCCCACCAGCAGGATCCAGCTCGCCGCCAACCTGCCGGCGGATGCGACCACGGCGCCGATCAGCACCCAGGCGCAGATCTATGACACGCTCGGCCGGCTGCATACGGTGAACCTCACCTTCACGCCGGGTGCGGCAAACACCTGGACGCTCGCCATCGACGTGCCGGACGATGTCGGCAGCGCCGCCCGCGGCACGCTGGACCTGCAATTCGGCGGCGCCGCGGTGCCGCCGGTGGCGGATGGCACGATCGGCAGCTTCACCAATGCGACGGGCTCCGTCTCCCTGCCCGCGGGCGGCGCAGGCAACCCTGCCGATTTCACCTTCAGCGCCGATTTCGGCCAGGGACCGCAGAGCGTTACTCTTTCGCTTGGCATCTTCGGCCTGGCGCAGGGGCTGACGCAGTATGCCGGCAAGGAATTCGCGGTGCGCAATCTGGCGCAGGATGGCGTGCCGCTCGGTGCCTATGCCGGCCTCACCATCCACGAGAACGGCGATGTCGCGGTGAATTACGACAACGGCCAGAGCCGCGTCATCGCCCGCGTGCCGCTGGTCGCCTTCAACGATCCGGACAAGCTGCAGCGCCTGGACGGCCAGGCCTTCATGCGCACCATGGAATCAGGGGAGGCGCGGGTGACGGATCCGGCGTCGAACGGTGTCGGCAAGCTCGTCACCAGCTCGATCGAGCGGTCGAATGTGGACATCGCCTCGGAATTCACCAAGCTCATCGTCGCGCAGCGCGCCTATACCGCGAATACGCGGGTGGTGACGGCCAGCGACGAGATGCTGCAGGACACGCTGAACATGCGACGCTGACGCCGCCCCTGAGAGTCCGGAGAGGCTATGAGTCTCGACCTCGCGCTCAGCATCGCCCGCAGCGGGCTGCTGGCGGTGCAGCGCAACCTGGTGCAGGGCGCACAGAACGTCGCCAATGCGGAGACGCCGGGCTACACGCGCAAGACCCTGCCGCAGCAGTCCCTTACGGCCGGCGACAGCCCCGCCGGGCTGCGCACCGGAGAGGCGCAGCGGAAGGTGGATGCAGCCCTGACCGCGCGCCTGGATGCCAACCGCGCCGCCCTGGCGGCGGCCGAGCTGCGTGAGAGGCTGCTCTCCGGCATCGAGCAGGCGCATGGCACGGCCGAGGGCGGCTCCCTGGCCGATGCCCTCTCCGACCTGCGCAACGGCTTCATCGCGCTGCGCGAGGATCCGGCCGATTCGGGCAAGCAAGCCCAGGTGATGGATGATGCGCGGACCATGGCGCAGCGGCTGAACGGGATCTCGGAGGCGATCGGCGCAGCGCGGCAGCAGGCGCAGGACGGCATCGTACAGGAGGTGGCCGCCGCCAATGCCGCGCTGCGGGAGATCGCCAGCCTGACACTCCGGATCAAATCCGCCGCCGATGGCAATACCGCGGCGCTGGAGGATCAGCGCGACGCCGCCATCGCCCGGCTCTCGGAGAGCCTGGAGGTCCGGGCGGTGCGCCAGCCCGGCGGCGACCTGCTGCTGGTGGCACGCGGCGGGCTGGTGCTGCCGCTCGACCCCGACCGTGACGTGCTGGCGACCCAGGAGGCCACTGTCGCGCCCGGCAGCTTCTATGGCGCCGGCGGCACCTTGCCCGGGGTGACGCTGAACGGCATCGACATCACGGCGCAGATCGCCGGCGGCAGGCTGGGCGAATACATTACGCTGCGCGACCGCACCCTGCCCCGCTTCCAGGCGGAGGCGGATGTCGCCGCGGCGACCCTGGCCCACCGCTTCGCCGCGGAAGGACTGGCGCTGTTCACCGACACGGACGGTACGGTGCCGGACCCCTCCCTGCCCTATCCCGGCAGCGCGCAGATCGGCTTCGCCGGGCGCATCGGCCTGAACCCGGCTGTCGAGGGCAACCCGGCACTGCTGCGCGACGGCACCCATGCGGTCGCGGCAACCCCCGGCGGTCCCACCGCCTTTACGCCCAACCCGCCTGGCGGGCCGGAGGGCTTCACCGTCCTGCTCGACCGCGTATTGGATTTCAGCTTCGGCGACAGCGCCGCCGCGGGCGTGCCCTGGCCGTCCATCCCGACCTCCGGGCTAGGGCCGGATGGCAGCCTCGCCTCTCCCTTCGCGGCGCCCCGCACCCTGGCGGACTACGCCGCCCGCCTCACCGCCGCGCAGACCGGCGACCGCGCCGCAGCGACGGAGGCGAAGCAGCAGGCGGAAGACCTGCGCAGCCTGCTGGAGGACCGCTTCGCCAGGGTCTCCGGCGTGGATGTGGACGCGGAGATGGCGGCGATGATTTCCCTGCAGAATGCCTATGCGGCGAATGCCCGCGTGCTCGGGACGCTGCAATCCATGTGGGATTCGCTGCTGGCGGCGGTGAAGTAAGGAGACGCGCGCATGGCCGGGATCACCTTGCTCGGGCGGCTGGATGCCGACACGGCGATGCTGCGGCTGCGCCTGCAGACCCTCACCCGGCAGCTCGCTACCGGCCTGCGGACGGAGGCGCCCGGCGACCTGGCGCCGCAATTGCCGCAGGCGCTGCAATTGCGCGCCGAGGCGGCGCGGCGCGACACCTATGGCACGGCGATCGGCGAGGCGCTCAGCCGGACCCAGGTGATGCAGCAGGCGCTGAGCCGGCTGGCCGAGATCGCCCGCGAATTCGGCGAGGGTGCGGCCGTGAAGCTCGACCCGGCCGATCCGCAAACCATATCGCTGACCGCCGAGCGCGCCCGCCAGGCAATGATCGAGGTCGGGCACCTCCTCAACACCCAATATGCCGGCGAATACCTGTTCGGCGGCTCCGATTTCGGCAACCCGCCGGTGCCGGATCCGGAGGGGTTGCCCAGCAGCGGCTTCGCCAGCCAGATCGCAGCCGCGGTCGGCAGCCTCGGCGGCGGCAATGCGGCGGCGGTCGCCGCGGCCACCCGCGCCGCGGCGCAGGATGACAGCGCCGGGGTGACGCCCTTCTCCGCCTTCCTCTCCGACCCCGCCACTGGCCTTGTGGAGCCGCGCCGCAGCGTGCTGGCGGAGGACGGGACGCTGGTGCCCTATGGCATCCTGGCCAACCGCAACGCGGCGGCGCGTTCCAGCGGGGAGACCACCGGCTCCTGGGCGCGCGACCTGCTGCGCGGCCTGGCCAGCATGGCGGCGCTGACCCCGGCGCAGACCGCTTCGCCGGGAGATTTTTCCCAGTTCGCCGCCACCATCCGCGACGGCCTGAAGAGCGCCATCGCAGGCCTGGCCGACGAGGCCGGCGCGCTGGGCCTGACCGAGGCGCGGCTGGAGGGAATGCGGAGCCGGCACGAGGCGGTACAGACGACCCTGCAGGCGCAGCTTGCCGATATCCAGGAGGTGGACATGGCGGAGGTGCTGAGCCGCCTGCAGGCGACGCAGACGGCGCTGGAGGCGAGCTACGCCGCGATCGGCCGGATCGGCGCGCTCTCCCTGACCCAATTCCTGCTCTGAGCGCCCGGCAGGGGCCTGACCGCCCCGAAGCGGTGGGGCGATCCGCGGGATACCGGCGGAATTGAAAAGGGCCGCCCGAAGGCGGCCCTTCCCATAGGCATCCCGGGGAAGCCTGGCTCAGTGCACGTCAGCCCAGACCTTGCGCTTCACCGCATAGGCGAGGCCGCCGAGGATGGTCAGGAAGATCACCATCCGCACGCCCAGCGCCTTGCGCTGCTCCATCTCCGGCTCCGCCGCCCAGGCGAGGAAGGTGACGACGTCATGCGCCATCTGCTCGACCGTGGCCTTGGTGCCATCGTGATATTCCACCTGGCCCTCGCCGGTCAGGGGCGGGGGCATGGCGATCTGATGGCCGGGAAAGTACTTGTTGTAGTGCATCCCCTCCATCAGGGTCACCCCGGCCGGCGGGTCCGAGTAGCCGGTCAGCAGGGCGTAGATGTAGTCCGCGCCGCCCTCCCGCGCCTTGGTGATGACCGAAAGGTCCGGCGGAAGGGCGCCGTTGTTCGCCGCCCGCGCCGCCTGCTCGTTCGGAAAGGGGCTGCGGAAGCGGTCGGAAGGACGCCCCGGCCGGTCGTACATCTGGCCCTCGTCATTCGGGCCGTCCTGCACCTCCACCGTCGCGGCGATCGCCCGGACCTGGGCCTCCGAGAGGCCGAGCTCCCGCAGGTTGCGGTAGTAGAGCTGTTGCATGGAGTGGCAGGCGGAGCAGACCTCCTTGTAGACCTGGAAGCCGCGCTGGGCGGCCGCCCGGTCGAAGGTGCCGAACAGCCCCTCGAAGGAGAAGTTGGCGTTCGGGATCTCGATCTCCCCCTCGGCCGCCAGCGCCGGGGCTGCGGCCAGCAGGCCACCGGCGATGGCGAGGGCCCTCAGGGCCGAGCGCCCCCCGCGGAGCGAAAAACGCAACCCGAACATCAGGCCTTCTCCATCGGCTTGCTAGTCGCGCCGGCCGGCAGGGGGCCGCCGCCGCGCAGAACGGGACGGGCGATGCTCTCCGGCAGCGGCAGCGGCCGCTCCAGCCGGCCGAGCAGCGGCAGGATCACCAGGAAGTAGGCGAAGTAGTAGATCGTCGCGGCCCTGGCGAGGACGACGTAGATCCCCTCCGGGGGCTTGGCGCCGCAGTACATCAGCACCAGGAAGGCGATCGTCCACAGGAACAGGAACCACTTGGCGATCGGCCGGAAGCGCATGGAGCGGACCGGGCTGGTGTCGAGCCAGGGCACCACGAACCAGATCAGGATGGAGCCGAACATCATCAGCACGCCGCCCAGCTTGTCCGGCACCGCACGCAGGATCGCGTAGAAGGGCAGGAAGTACCATTCCGGCACGATGTGCGGCGGCGTCACCAGCGGGTTGGCCGGGATGTAGTTGTCCGGGTGGCCCAGGTAGTTCGGGAAGAAGAACACCAGGATCGAGAAGACGATGAAGTACACCACCAGCCCGACGCTGTCCTTCACCGTGTAGTAGGGGTGGAAGGGCACGGTATCCTGCGGCCCCTTCGGGTCGATGCCGAGCGGGTTGTTGGAGCCCGTCACGTGCAGCGCGGCGACATGCAGGAAGACCACGCCGAAGATCACGAAGGGCAGCAGGTAGTGCAGGCTGAAGAAGCGGTTGAGCGTGGGGTTGCCTACGCTGAACCCGCCCCAGAGCCAGGTCACGATGCCCTCACCGATGACCGGAAAGGCGCTGAACAGGTTGGTGATGACCGTGGCGCCCCAGAAGGACATCTGGCCCCAGGGCAGGACGTAGCCCATGAAGGCGGTGGCCATCATCAGCAGGAAGATGACCACGCCGATCATCCACAGCAGCTCCCGCGGCGCCTTGTAGGAGCCGTAGTAGAAGCCGCGCCAGATGTGGATGTAGACCACGATGAAGAACATGCTGGCGCCGTTGGCGTGCACGTAGCGCAGCAGCCAGCCGTAATTCACGTCGCGCATGATGCGCTCGACCGAGTCGAACGCCATGGAGACGTGCGGCGTATACTGCATCGCCAGGAAGATGCCGGTGGCGATCATGATCAACAGGTTGACCATCGCCAGGGCGCCGAAGTTCCAGAAGTAGTTGAAGTTACGGGGCGTGGGGAACGTCCCGTACTCCTTCTCCATCATGGTGAAGACCGGCAGGCGTGCGTCGATCCAGCGCACCACCGGGTTGGTGAAATCGCTCTTGTGCTGGCCGGCGGCCATGGGGCGCTCCTTCTTTGCGGGGCCGTTGCTCGCCTCGGGCCGGGCCCTTGGCGAGCGGGCCCGCTCAGCCGATCCGAATTTGCTTGTCGGAGGTGAAGGTATAGGGCGGCACCGCCAGGTTGGCCGGTGCCGGCCCCCGCCTGATCCGCCCCGAGGTGTCGTACATGCTGCCGTGGCAGGGGCAGAACCACCCGCCATACTCGCCCCGCGGATCCGTGGGCTTCTGGCCCAGCGGCACGCAGCCGAGATGCGTGCAGATGCCGATCACGACCAGCCAGGGATCCTTCTTCACCCGCGACTGGTCCGTTTCCGGATCCGGTAGGGCGGAGAGCGGAACGGAGCGCGCCTCCTGGATCTCCTTCTCCGTGCGGTTGCGCACGAAGATGGGCTTGCCGCGCCACATCACCGTAATCGCCGCGCCGGCGGCGACCGGGGAAAGGTCCACATCGGTGGTGGACAGCGCCAGAACGTCACGGGCCGGGTTCATCGAGTCGATGAAGGGCCAGACGACGACGCCCACGCCGACCGCGGCGAAGGCGGTCGTCACCAATTTCAGGAAGTCCCGGCGGGTCTCGCCGGTCTCGGCGGCGGGGGGCGACGTGTGGGGCGCCCCAGGGGGCGCCAAGGTATCGGCCATGCCTCTTCGTCCCTGATCCCGGCCACGCCCGCATCCCGGGGCGGGACCGGCGACGGCCGAATGCAACTGCCCGAGCGCCCGCCGCGACTCGCCCATGAGCGGGCCTCGCCAGGCACCCTTTCGCGGCGGGGGAGAGCAATCCAGCCAAGATGGAACCCGCGCTCCCCCATCGCGCCGCGGCGCATATAAAGCTAGGCCGTGCGGGGTGGCAATCCGCCGCCCCCGCAATCAGCCCCATGCCGCGCAGGAGCATGCCTTGACCGACGCCGCCCGTGCCGCCCCTCCCGCCCCCGGTTCCGCCGCGCCCGAGGCGCATCCCTTCGCCGAGCCGGCCCGCATCTGGTTCGAGGAGCTGCGCGACCGCCTCTGTGCCGCCTTCGAAGCGATCGAGGCGGAATGCGATACCGGCCCGCACGCCGCCATGCCGCCCGGCCGCTTCGAGCGCAAGGCATGGTCCCGCCCGGGCGGCGGTGGCGGCGTGATGAGCATCATGCGCGGCCGGGTCTTCGAGAAGGTGGGGGTGAACGTCTCTACGGTGCATGGGGAGTTCTCCCCCGAATTCCGCCGCCAGATCCCGGGGGCGGAGGAGGATCCGCGCTTCTTCGCCACCGGAGTCTCACTGGTGGCCCACATGCGCAGCCCCCGCGTGCCGGCGGCGCATATGAACACCCGTTTCATCTGCACCACCCGCGCCTGGTTCGGCGGCGGGGGGGACATCACCCCCATGGCGCTGGATGCCCCCGAGTCGCGGGAGGACGCGGACCGCTTCCACGCCGCCCTCCGAGCCGCCTGCGACCGCCACGACCCGAGCTACTATCCCCGCTTCAAGGCGTGGTGTGATGAGTATTTCTTCCTACCCCATCGTGGCGAGGCACGGGGCCTTGGCGGTATCTTCTTCGACTGGCTGGGGGACCGGACCCCCGGGAAGGGGACGGCCGCCGATTTCGCCTTTGTCCAGGATGTCGGCCGCGCCTTCCTGGAAGCCTATCCTGCCATCGTCCGCCACCGGATGCGGGAACCCTGGACCCCTGCCGAGCGGCAGCACCAGCTCATCCGCCGCGGCCGTTATGTGGAGTTCAACCTCCTCTACGACCGTGGCACACTGTTCGGCCTCAAGACCGGCGGCAATGTGGAGGCGATCCTGATGTCCATGCCGCCCGAGGCTGCCTGGCCTTGAGCGGCGGCGAAGCGATCCGCGCCGCGTGAGCCCGACCTCGTTACTCGGGAAAGGCTTTGCCCTTGGTGGCGCAATCCATATCCTCTGGCCGCGCGCGACGGCCGGGAGACACAGCAGCGATGATCGAGCTTACCATCAACGGGGAGAAGAAACGGTTGGAGGTCGAGGCCGATACCCCGCTGCTCTGGGTGCTGCGCGACACCCTCGGCCTGACCGGCACGAAATATGGCTGCGGCATCGCCCAGTGCGGCGCCTGCACCGTACTGGTGGACGGCCAGGCGACCCGCTCCTGCTCCGTGCCCGTGGATGCGGTGAAGGGCGCCCGCATCACCACCATCGAGGCGATCGAGCAGGACCCGGTCGGCCGCCGCGTGGTGGAGGCCTGGGTGGCGCAGGAGGTGCCGCAATGCGGCTACTGCCAGTCCGGTCAGGTGATGGCCGCGACGGCGCTGCTGACCGCCACGCCCAAGCCGCAGGAGGCCGACATCCAGGCGGCAATGACCAATATCTGCCGTTGTGGCACCTACAACGCCATCGCCGCCGCCATCCGGCAGGCGGCTGACGCCGCCTGAGCGGGAGGGGCCGGCAATGCACGTCGAGGACGCGCTGATTTCCCGCCCCGAGACTGGGGAGATCCTGAACCTCTCCCGCCGCGGATTGCTCGGCGGCGTGGCGGCCGGGCTGCTGCTCGGCGCGGGCGTCCCCGGCCGCGTGGCGCGGGCCCAGGCCATGGGCGGGGTGCAGCACGCCACCAAGGTTGCCGCCTATCTCAACATCCGCCCGGACGGCACGATCCGCCTGCAAAATCCCTTCGTCGAGGGCGGACAGGGCGTGGACACCGCCATCGCCCAGATCATCGCCGAGGAGCTGGATGCCGATCCGGCCCGCTTCACCGTCACCTGCGCCCCGCCCGGCACCGACTATATGGTGGTGGCGAACGGGCGGCGGCGGGTGACCGGCGGCAGCCTCTCCGTCCGCTCCTCCTACGCGCATTTCCGCAAGCTGGGCGCGACCGCCCGCGCCATGCTGCTGCAGGCGGCGGCGGCGCGCTGGTCCGTGCCTGTGGGCGAACTGACCACCGAGCCGGGCCAGGTCCTGCACCGTGCCAGTGGCCGCGTCGCAACCTATGGCGAACTGGCCGAGGCCGCCGCCGCCCTGCCCCCTCCGGCCGATACGCCGCTGAAGGATCCGAAGAATTTCCGCCTGATCGGCAAGCCGGTGCCGCGGCTCGGCATGCGGGAGCGTGCGACCGGCCGCGTGCAATATGCCATTGACCTGAAGGTGAATGGCATGTTGCAGGCCGCCGTGGTCCATGCCCCACGCGCCGGCGCGCAGCCCGGCGAGTTCGGCAACGAGGCGCAGGTCAAGGCGATGCCCGGCGTGCATTCCGTGCACCGCCTGCCCGGCGCCGTCGCGGTGGTAGCCGACAGCTTCTGGCACGCCCGCAAGGCGGTGGAGAGCCTGCAGGTGATCTGGACCGCGCTCTCCGGCCCGGTCCTGGCCGAGGATTTCTCCAACGCCACCATGCTGGCCAGCCTGAAGGGCGCCAAGGGCCGCCCCGGCAACGTCGCGGAGCAGGCCGGCGATGTGGAGGGTGCCCTCGCCCGCGCCGCCCGGGTGATCGAGGCGGAATACGACGCGCCCTATCTCGCCCATGCGCAGATCGAGCCGCCCTCCGCACTGGCCCGCTTCAACGAGGACGGCACGCTGGATGTCTGGGTGCCCAACCAGACGCCGGAGGTCTTCCAGGGCGTCGCGGCGCGGGAGGCGGGGATCGAGCCGGCCAAGGTTCGTATCCATTCGCCGCCGCTCGGCGGCTTCTTCGGCCGGCATTTCTCCTATGGCCCGGGCAACCCGATGCCGCAGGCGATCCGGCTGGCCAAGGCGGTCGGCAAGCCGGTGAAGGTGATCTGGACGCGGGAGGAGGAATTCCGCCGCGATGCCTATCGCCCGCTCGCCTTCGCCAGCTTCCGGGCCGGGCTGGACAGCCAGGGCAGGCTGGTGGCGCTGCATGCGGCGGGTTATGGCGAGGGGCCGGTCACGCGGCATTTCGGCGCGGCGGCGCTCGGCAATCCGGCAATCGACGGCTCGATCATGGAGGGGCTGCGTGGCAAGCCCTACCGCATCGCCAACAAGCGCGTCGAATTCGTGCCGGTGCCGCATCCGCCAGGGGTGAATTTGGGCTTCTGGCGCTCGGTCGGGCATTCGATGAACGATTTCTTTTTCGAATGCTTCCTCGATGAGGTGGCGCAGGCGGCGGGGCGCGATCCCCTTGCCTTCCGCCAGGCGCTTTTGCAGCACAGCCCGCGGCACCTGAACCTGCTGAAGGCGGTGACGGAGCTTTCCGGCGGCTGGCGCGGCCAGCCCTTCGAGGCGCCGGACGGCTCGCGCCGCGCCCGCGGCCTCGCCATGGCCTCCCCCTTCGGCAGCGAGGTGGCAACCATCGCCGAGGTATCCGTCATGGAGGGCGAGGTGGTGGTCCATGACGTCTGGGTGGCGATCGATCCCGGCCAGGCGGTGAACCCGCGGATCATCGAGCAGCAGGTGCAATCCGCGGTCGCCATCGGCCTGTCCTCCGCCCTGGCGGAGGAGGTGGTCTTCGAGGGCGGCCAGCCGCGGACGCGGAATTTCGACACCTACACCGTGCTGCGCCGCGACCGCATGCCGCGCGTGCATGTGCGGATCGTGGAGAGCGGCGCGCCCATGGGCGGCATCGGCGAGCCGGGCGTGCCGGGCGTGCCGCCGGCAGTGGCCAATGCGGTCGCCGCCCTCACCGGGCAGCGCATCCGCAGCCTGCCCTTCAGCAAGACGAGGCTCGGCCAGGCATGAAGGCTGTATGGTACGATCGGAATGGCCCGGCCGCTGAGGTCCTGACCTATGGCGACCTGCCGACGCCCAGCCCCGGCCCGGGTGAGGTGCTGGTGCGCCTCGCCACATCCGGTGTGAATCCCTCGGACTGGAAGACCCGGCTCGGGCGGACACGGCCGAAGGTGTTTCCCCGGATCGTCCCGCACAGCGACGGCGCCGGGCGCATCGAGGCGGTGGGTGAAGGCGTGGACCGCGCCCGCATCGGCGAGCGCGTCTGGATCTGGAACGGCCAGTGGAAGCGACCCTTCGGCACCGCCGCCGAATATATCGCCCTGCCCTCGGCCCAGGCGGTGTGGCTGCCGGACAATACCGGCTTCGATGCCGGCGCCTGCCTCGGCATCCCGGCGCTGACGGCGCTGCATGCGGTGCTGACGGATGGCGGCGTCACCGGGCAGCGCGTGCTGGTGACAGGCGGCGCCGGCGCAGTCGGGCATTATGCCATCCAATTCGCCCGGCTGCTCGGCGCGGCGCAGATCCTTGCCACCGTCAGCAGCGAGGAAAAGGCGGCCCATGCACTAGCCGCCGACGCCGACGCGACGATCAACTACCGGCAGGAGGACGTTCCGGACCGCATCGCGGCGCTGACCGGCGGGCATGGGGTGGATCGCGTCGTGGAGGTGGACGTCGCCGGCAATGCCAAGATTCTGCCTGCTATCCTGGCGCCGGGCGGGATCTGCGTGGCCTATGGCGCGAACCAGGCCGCAGCGACCCTGGAATTCGGCCCGGCGATCCTGAAAGGCATCGCCGTACGCTTCTTCATCGTCTACGAACTGACCGAGGCGCAGCGTCGCACCGCCATCGGTGCGATGACGACCTGGCTGGAACGCGGGCTGCTGCAGCACGCCATCGCCGCCCGCGTGCCGCTGGCCGATTGCGCCCGGGCGCATGAGGCGTCGGAGCAGGGGCGCCATATCGGGAATATCGTGCTGGACTGCTGACTCCGGCTGCGGCCGGGCATCCGGCGCGGCCGGACAGGCCCGCAGGCAGGCGTTGAGGCCGAACCGCAGCGACCAGCCGAATGGCGGTGGGTGGCGATCAGCGTCTCCGGCGCCGCATCGCCGGCGGCCCGTGACACTTGGTTCACCTTTTGCCGCCATCATTCCTACCGGCCAGGTGGCAATGCGCCCACGGCGGCGCTGCCCGCCCAGTGGACGCGGCGATGCCGGTCGCCTATGCCCCCTTCAACACGAATCTCCGGAGGAACCCATGACAACTCGCCGCACCTTGCTTGCCGCCACGCTCGGCGCCACCGCCGCGGGCCTGGCGCGGCCGGCCCTCGCGCAGGCTTCCTGGCCCGACCGGCCGCTGCGCATCGTCGTCGGCTATCCGCCGGGAGGATCGCTGGACGTGCTGACGCGGGTGCTGGCGGAGCAACTCGCCGCACGCCTCGGCCAGCCCGTGGTGGTGGAGAATCGGCCTGGCGCCGGCGGCAATATCGGCGCCGATGTCGTCGCCAAGGCGGCGCCCGATGGCTACACCATTGCCTGCGCCGCGGTCGGCGTCTGGGCCATCAACCAGTACCTCTACCGCAATATGCCCTTCGATGCGGAGAAGGACCTGGTCCCGCTCTCGATGACCTGGGAATTCCCGAACGTCGCGGTGGTGCCGGCCCAGCACGTGCCGGCGAAGACCATTCAGGAATTCGTCGCCTGGGCGAAGCAGCGGCGGGAGGGCATCAGCTACGGCTC
>Ga0207747_1001267_pt1 | contig 18924 bp, 18 predicted proteins | sample HigsolmetaGSP11D_FD_184839 | JGI IMG/M metagenome (GOLD analysis project Ga0207747, IMG submission 184839) | High solid enriched microbial communities from the Joint BioEnergy Institute, USA - SP1-1-D (SPAdes) | ecosystem: Engineered > Bioreactor > SSF (Solid state fermentation) > Aerobic >...
TTACTTTGATTACTTTTTGTTACAACATAATTCTATCACAAAGAACAAGTAGTGTCAATTATTTGATAGGATACATGTATAAGTAATATATGTTTGATATGTACTTCATGCTTCTGGCAAGTCGGGGAATTCCCTCCATATAATGTCCATCCCTTTTTTCGCGCATGAGAAGTTTGATTACTTGTTCTTTCGTCACCGGATTGATGTCGTTGGGGAAACCGTTGAACTAATCAAATCGAAAGAAAAAGTCGAGTACAGGACTTGTGCTCTGGTTGCAAACGACGAAGTAATTGCCGTTCTTTGTCTTGTATAGGCTGTACCACCCAGGCGGGAAATCGGCTATAAATATGGCTTTGTCAACATCGTATACAAGATCGTCGATGACTGCTATTCTTGATTTTGGCGTGTCCATGCTTTTGATCATGGACATCCCTCCAATGAATGTGTGTATCCGAATACGAAAGTGGGACCGGAATTTGTCCGGTCCCACCCAGTGGTCGGCTGTTCGATTTCGCGCCGCCGTCCAAATCAATATTCATCTTCGTCCCCGTTGGACACGTTGAACGGGTCCTCTGCGCCTTCCTTCGGCGGCAAGACTTCCTTGACACTGTTGCGCATCTTGCCGTTGTATTCTTCCTGACCGACCACGAGCGTGCAGCGTCGGGTCAGCAGGTCTTCCGTGTCGAATTCGACCTTGCCGTCTTCCGGAATCGGAACACCGAGAGCCAGCAGGACGTCGCGCAGCCGGAACAGAGCGTTCTCCTTCAGGCTGGTGATGAGGTACAAGGATTTGCCCTCATGCTCGCCGCCGACGACTTTGAAGTGCCAATTCAGGTTGAACCCGTCTTGTGCCTTGTTTTGACGTTGGGCAACGTCAAACACGATGGCTTGGTATTCGCCTTCCGGAATCAGCAGGTTCGAATCCACGTTGCTCAGATCGACAGTGATTTTTGCCATCTACATCTCTCCTATTCATGAATTTCTGTACTGATTGTACTATCAATTGTGTCCGCCAGTCAATAAATTTCGTCCCGATTACGATGCCGACGAAGCAGAAGAAGATTCGGACTGTTGACCGGCCGTGGTCCGTCCTTCGATGAGGTCCAAGATCATCGGGAAGTTCGGGTTTTTCAGAACCTTGCCGAGTCTGCCGGAACGGTCCTTCGCCATGTACTTGCCCGTCGGTTGGAACAGCATCTGCCGCAGAATGCCGTCTTCTTTTTCCTTCGCAGACATATGTGCGATGATGTCCAAATACCCCGCCACATCGCTTTGCAGCTTCGGAGTCAGGTCCGGACCCACGCGCAGAGCACCTGTCTGCTCGTCCTTGACTTCTTTCTCCAGAGCCGTGAAGATGACGTGCATCGGCAGATCGCGGAAGTACCGTACTGCCTTGCGCAACTGTGCCGTGTTCTTGCTCCAGTCGCGGAGTTCGGCGATATCCGGGTCACGCTTGAGCGGGTCTTTGCGGTACGCCTCTTCGATGATGCCGTCGAGGGATTTCTTCTGCAGTTCCGTTAGGGAGTCCACGATGACGGTCTGATAATTGTGCTGACCGGACATGAGGAACTTGTGGATTTGGAAGATGTCGGCGAACTTGTTCACCTTGACGATGTCGATGTTGCGGCCGGCATTCTTGATGGACAGCGTACCGCCTTCCACGTCGACGAAGAGTGCCTTCGGCGCGGAACTGGAAAAGTACGTCTTCCCAACACCGGGTTGACCGTACACAAGCATCTTCACGCCTGTCTCTTTGTCTTCAAGCTTTTCGATGGTCAGACCAGCAATGGTGGCCGTCATTTGAAAAATTCCTCCTTTGCACATATCGGTATGTAGGACCAGCCTTACATACATATCTTACCATATGTGTGGAAAATAGGTCAATGTATATCAATACATGCTTTCTTCCACAAAGTCAAAGAACTCCGTTTCATCCATGGGGTCCGGAGCACGTTCGATATACGTATGGCGGATATATTCCTCCGTATCCAGACCCTTGAAGTCCATGATGCAGAGTTCATGGAATTCCCTGCAGTCCCACGAACATTCCCTGCGCGGAGATCTGTAACACAGTTCTGCCCGTTGTTCGGAAATTTCGTTCATGACGATTGCAAGTTCGGACAGAAAATTGTTGATTTCCCGGTTGATCCTGTAGGTGTAAGTCCTGTCGAAGAACTTATTCCCTTCGAGCTTGTCTTTCATGTCGGCGTAATCTGCCGGGTTGAGACCGTTTTTCAGAAGTTCTGCTTCATAGATTTCCCACGTGGTGTCGATAGCGGCCTTCGACATGGTTCCCTGCTTGGTCATCTTGGGTACGGACGGCTTCTTGGTGCGGATGAGATTGTAAATCATTCCCTTTACGCGGTCGGATCCATATTTCGCCTTGAGAACTGCGATATACATGGTGGTCTGTTCGCTCAGGGAAAGTTGTTCCACCATGAAGAACTGTTCTCCGGATTTGTGTTCTACACCCCAAATATTGCCGTTCGGGTCCTCCACCACCATGTCGATGAATCCGTAAAGCTGGTCTTTTGCACCGTCCACGTCAACCAAGAATTCCTGTTCCACGGCAAGGACTTTCCATCCTTCCGGCAAAAGCGGGTCCTTGGCGTCGTGTTCGATGTACCTCTCCACGACCCCTATGGAGTCGGCATAGTGTTCTTCAGCATCCGTAACGTATTGAATCATTTCTTCTTCGGACAGCGACTTGGTATTCTTGATGTCTTCCACGTTTTTCAGATGCGCTTCTTCCATTGCCTTGCGCCAATCTTTGTTTGCGTAATAGTGCCCGATGCCAACGTGTACGAGTTTCCCCACGTTCATGGGACGAGGCGAATAGATTGGCTTGAGGCCGAGTACGTAACGGAAGTACCACTTTTTCTTGCATCTTTTGTAACAAGTAATTTGCGAATAGGATACTCGCTTCCGTTCGATAGTCGCAATCGCAGACATTTGTCCACCTCCCACTAAGTACATACAGTTTACCGCAGTAACCGAAAACGAGTCAATATATGTATGTTTTATTCTTTTTAAGATCGGATTCGGCATGCATGGAATATCGGTCAATCATGTATTCAAATGTCGATTGGAAACTCTTTCCACTATTATACGAAATATTGTGGAGAATAATTTCGTTATGTTATAATAGTGATAAACGGACAATAGGAGGACGACCGATGAATGAACAGATGTTTTGGCAACAAGTGAACAAAGAAGACTTCGAAAAAGTCGTGCGATATTTGCACAATGCATACGATCCAACCGACTACAAACGATCTCGCATTCTGAGGGAACAACTTATTGTCGACGTATTCGGCGAATATGGTTCCAAGGAAGATTTCGACCAAAAACGGCATTTGCTCGAAACGATTGCTCGTGCCAGCAAGACGGAGTGGGGACAAAAGCTGTACGAACAGGTGACTGGAAGCTGCGGTTTCATCCAAGCTACGGCCGTCAACAAGAAGTCCTATTACGAAGCCGTGGTCGGGAAGAACTTGGAAAAATACAACCCACGAACGTATGCGGACATTCTCAAACTTGTGGAACGGGCCATTCCGTATATCGTGCAGAATCCGAACATGTCGGCAGAAGAAGTGGCATCTCGCCTAAGCCAGGAATACGGCTACGTGGTGGGTTCCATCCTGCCGAGCGTGGGTACGATTCGGGCGTTTTTCAACAAACGCGTACAGGATTTGGCTGAAGCTCTGTCCGAAGCCGTGCAGATGGAAAAGAACGCCATTTTTACAAACGACAAGGCGAAATTCTTGGAGACAGTTGGACGCTTGTTTGACGAATATATCGTCGAATATGCGCCGGAAGACGTCGCCAAGGTCGTTTCCGACAAATTGCGCAACAAAAATTCGGCAAAATGATGGACAAAAATGGTCAGGGGGCAGGTGAAATACATCTGCCCCTTTTATACAACCATTGACATCATTTATGACAGAAGACGCTTTGGCACCCTTTGTATTGTCGCAAAAATGCAGTGGGGGACGCATACAACCATGCGTCCCCTTTAATTTGTATCAGATATGTTTTGTCTCCCAAGCCATGCACTGTACATTTTCTTCTCGTTGGGAGCGTCCTTCGGTTTGTAGAATTCGACGCCTTCGTAGCGAGAAGGAAGGTACTGTTGGTCCACCCACCCGTTTGGATAGTCGTGCGGATACTTGTAGCCTATTCCCTGTCCGATCAGGCGGTTGAGCGGACTTCTGTCTGCAATATGTTTGGGGATGGGGTCGAGGTTCCCCTGCCTGACAAATTCGAGAGCATTTTTGATCGCGAGGTAGGTACTGTTGCTCTTGGGTGCCAACGCGAGATATGCGGCCGCCTGCGCCAAGATAATAGATGCTTCTGGGAATCCCACATCGAGCGCTGCCTGCACGCAGTTGTTTACCACGACCATGGCCATGGGATCGGCAAGCGATATGTCTTCCGCAGCGAGAATCTGCATCCGTCTGCAGATGAATTCGAGAGGAACCCCAGCTTCTATCATCCGAGCGAGATAATACATGCTGGCTTGTATGTCTGAACCGTTCGTAGAATGTATCCACGCCGCAATCAGGTTGTAGTGCTCATCGCTTTTTCTGTCCATTTTGATAATTTGCGTGGAAATAACTTGTTCCACGAGGTCCAGAGTAATCTTGCCATCACCGAATATGTGGCATTTCTCCAGAATGTTCAGTGCAATGCGAGCGTCACCGTTCGCCGCTCTGACTATTCTTTCAATGGCTTCCTTCGTCCACTTCAGCTTATACTTTCCGAGGCCCCTTTCTTCGTCGTCCAGCGCCCTCTTCAGGATTCTCTTGATATCGATGTCCTTCAGAGGTTCCAGACGAATGACCATGCATCTGGACACAAGTGCCGGCTGCAACTCGCGGAATACATTCTCCGTAGTTGCTCCAATGAGTACGATGTCCCCTTTTTCTACATGTTCGAGAAGAACATCCTGTTGCGTGGCGCTGAATCTGTGTATTTCGTCAATGAAGAGAATGGTGTTTTGACCAGTCCCTTCCTTGATTTTCTTAGCTTCTTCGAATATGGCCCGGAGTTCAGCCGTCGTGGTAGATTTTCCGTGTTCAAACAAGAATCTGCTTCCTGTGCTGTGGGCAATGATGTTGGCCAAAGAAGTCTTGCCTACACCCGGCGGTCCCATAAACAGACAGGAAAACAGCATGTCCTTTTCGATCATCTTTTTCAGGAGAGAGTGCTTTGCCAAGGCAAGCTCGTGTCCGAAAAATTCTTCGAGCGTCCTCGGTCTCATTCTGTAAGCCAATGGTACAGTATTTACCACCTTGGTCACGTGCATTCACCCCTCTTTCATTGCACACATATTTTACAGCAGAAGAAGCATTTTCGTCAATCCAAGGCATCTTTGTCTTTTTCCACCGTACACTCCGTACATATGTTCAAAATTTTGCATATATCATATACACAGTTGAGACAGATATGTTTTCCAAAATGGCTTTCTCTGATAGGCGAATAAATGAAATCAGGAATTTCTATATGTGCCGTGTGATCTAGACGATTTTCCATACCATCAAAACTATACGTGCCTATAGAGCATTTGAAATCAAATGTTCCAACAGTGTCCCACCCCACATCGTGTTCCGAGTTCAATGCATATAGCGATTAATATGCATACTGCAAGTTGTACATGCTACGTCCAGCATTATGAGTCACCGAAGTATTATCACGAATGGTACTTTCCAACAAGGAAGTACGGTATCAGTCCAGAATATGCTGTGGCAGACTAATCTTTGTTAGCAAAAGAGTCACCGGAGCCTACAATTCAGCACACCATGTTATGTTCCGTTAACAATTTGACTAAGACATGTATATACCATTTGTTCTGAGTCACCATTGAGTCACCATTGAGTCATTTGGTGACTCAGATCTGCCAAATGCATTATAAAGATATCTTAGTGTAAGTATAGACAGAGCAAACTTTACTATTTCACAAATATGTATCATAAATGTACCCGAGTCACCGTGTGACTGCAATTCACAGCCCATTTCCAACGGAACTTTCGTTTTTTAGATACGTATGCCGAAATATACTTTCGTCGGGGTAATATATACATACGTACACGTACACGTACGCGTACGCGTACATGTACGTACACATATACGCACACGTTTGTATATATTTTTCCTTTTTCTTTTTTTCTTTTTATATTTTTTATTTTATTTTTATTACGTTGGGAAAAGGGCGACGATATGAGTCACCAGGTGACTCATAGATATCTACAGAGAAAACGGTTGCAACATTCCTTCCATTCTTATATAAACGAGACATGAGAAATATCGACAGATCTGAGTCACTTGGTGACTCATAGATATCTACGCAGAAAATATATACAACAACATTCGAATTCCGTCAGTATAAAGATTTGATTGATATGTGAATACATGAGTCACCAAGTGACTCAGGTTCCCAAATATGGCAAAAAGGGTCAAAATTATTTAGCAATACTTGTGTGAAAATACTTCGACGCATGAATCCACATTCGTTTGGCGGTGACTCCGCATGTATGTTTGGTGAAGTTGTTTGTGACCAAGACATGCTGAATATCGTTTTTGTTTTTTCTACAATTAGTTTTAGAGCACTTTGCGATGATTTTATTGATTCCGATCGATAGCGTTACACATGGTTCGTTGGAACGGGATCTCCCAATTCTATTGTACATTCATGGCGGGATACGTATCGGATACGTATCCCGCAGGTGAACGGTCCAATCGTGCGTTCAAAAATATCCCGAGTGATTCTGGAAATGGAGTTTGCAACCATTTTGACCACGTTGGCGGTGTAGGATACGTATCCGATACATATCCGTCGGGTGTCCAAAACCGTGTAGGGCACGTTGGGAACGAAACAAAGCATATCTGTTTCATATTTATTCATAAATGTGCAAGGATAAATTCGGTATACGTTACGATCTTTGTAGAAACGTTATTCAATGTATATGATGCAACATTCGGAATCCCAGACACTCGATCTGCCACATGTTGCAACAATGCCGTATGGTTCGTCGCTAAAACATACTGATGTCGCTTGAATCGTTTGACATCCCCGTTTGTAAACTATATATTGACCGTTTGAATATGTATATAGTAAAATTATAAGCGGGGGTGTCTTATATGTTTGAACAAAAGGTTCAGACAGGCGAGAATCACCTGGACAAACATGAAAGGGAAAAGGCCAGAAAGAGGAAATATAACGAATATTACAAGAATTCCCACCCATATGTCAGACAAATGAAAACAATAAGTTCCATGAAATACGTCGCACGTCTTCGCGGCGACAAAAAACGTCTGAAGGAATTGGAAGAACGGTATGAACAACTTCGGAAACTGCGAGACGAATGGAGGAAGGCGCAACATGAATCAAGACCCAAACCAAGTAAAGCAACAAAACAATCCGACGCGCAAAAATCCTCCATCGACAGCTAATTCTGCTCCTATCATACATACGAAAGGTGGCACCGTTGTACATTCGTCTACACTTACTCTGCAGTTTACATACCTGAACGACGCCATACAGCTTTTGGGTCCATACGTGCTGTTCGATAGGCAACTTGTGCAGAGGATTGTACACCACGAAATAGACGTGGATGAGAACACGGGGGTAGACAACCATCTGTACACACTGGCGCAGCTTCTCAAATCTCATTCCCTGAAGGAAACGAAACCCGTGGGCAGTCCATCGCTGAAAAAGGCGCACGAAGCTGTAGAATGGCTTCGCGACAACATCGCTACAAATTCACCGAAAAAAGCTGACATGATTGAGCAGTTCAAGGCCAACGTTACCGTACAGGATGTCTATGACATCTTGTACAGAATATTCGACAACGAATGGTTGGGGTATGAGGACGTAAAGATATTCGAAAAGAACGGTGCCTATTGGATAGTCGAATCCAAGCCGAATGGCAAAACGGGGAAAGAAGTGGAAGTCACGAACTTTGTGCTCCGTCCGGTATCTAAGATCACCGTGAAGAACCAGGACATCAGTCGGGTGTATAACGAATTCCAACTCATTCCGAACAGCAAAAAGCACAAACCAATAACGGTGTTTCTCAACACCGACAATTTGAGCACTGTGAAAAACTTCCAAGACACCATTTCCTTGCAAGCCGGAATCGTCGAACCCAGAACCTTCGTACCGCAGTCGCACATGAGGGGGCTTTCATACAAACTTACCGATCTTGACTGGCGACATGTGGAGTATGCAACCAAAAAAGGTACGACTGTGCTCGGATACGAACGGTTCGAAGGGGACCCGAACAAATATTTCTGTACCCCGGACGGAAAAGTCTACAAACAAGATGGCACCATTGCTGACGATGTTGTGTTCGTGCACCCAAAAATACGCTTGGAAGACGACGATGAATCTAGCACGGACATGTACGGTAACATGGATTACGATCCGAAGAAGTGGCCAGAAATTCTCAAATTCATAGCTTCCAACTTCATCAAACTCAACAAGAAAGATGTCATGCTCAAGATCGGCGGATTCTTTTTTAGCACCATACATGAATACAACATTCGCAAAGTCATCAACGAATTTCCGATATTCCACGTCGCAGGGCAGCCGGGTTCTGGCAAAACCTTGACCGTAGGTTCGCTTGCACCGTATTTCGGATATGCAAGTCACACTATCCAAAACTTTCCGCCTAACACGCCGGCCTTGTCCAAGATGCTCACTGTATCCTATACTATTCCTCTCATTCTCGACGAGTACGGTGGGGGAAACTTGGAAGACGGTTGGGATGCAGAAAAGATGCGGAGAGTGCACGCCATCATGAAAAACGTGTACATCAAAGGTGTCGAACGCAAGCTGGGACGTGGCGAAGGCGGTCAAGGTCAGTTTCGCTACAAAATGCGCAATCCGCTTCTGTCTCTCGGACAGAGGTTCATCCAAGCAGATTCCGTGACAGACAGAACCATCCAAGTCATTATCGACGGTTCCCTCAAGGGAACTCCAGAAGGGGATATTGCCAAGCGGACTGCCGATGCATTCAGAGATTTTGAGGACAAAAACTTCATCGTCGGATACAGCCTGTGGAGTATGAACATCGACGATGAACATGTACAGAACGTTGTAAGACATTACTTGAAAGAAAACGAAAAAAGAAAACGCGAACTCCTTCTCAGCATTTCGGAACGGCAGCTTTCCATGCTGTGTGCAATACAGACGGGGTTGCATTTCTTCCTGGAATTGTGCAAGGAATATAATCTCGAAGACGTTGTGGGTTACACGCAAGAAGACATCTACAATCTGGTGGTATCCCAGTCGAAATTCAACGAGGAAATTGCAACCAAGGCGAGCAGAAACCCGCTCGAACACTTTCTGCAGGATTTTGCGACGCACATCCGTACGAAAGCGCACATTTCTTCCGGCGTATATGGCGTAGGTCAGATTGTCATGGCGGGACAACGTCGCGGAGAATCGGCGAAAGAACCCGGTAAGTTCGGTGCAAAAGTATTGACCGAAGAAGCCTGCGTATATGGCCATCCGTTCATTGCAGTAAAGCTGGACCAACTCATAACCATACTCAATACATCGTTGCACAATTCGCGCCAAGTACACGTCTATTCCAACATTCAACCTTACCTGTATTCTTCCTTCGAACGTGCCAAAAAGTCCGGTGGCGACGATTTGGTTCTCGCTCCGCAGGGCTTCAAGTTGAATTTCAGCGTGGACAATTCGAGAAGTACGGGAAGATACACGATATTCAACATGAAGAAGCTCGGAGAATTAGATGAAGTGTTCGTGAACCACGAAGTCATCCGAAAAGCTGCAATGGGACCGATCGACTATCCGACAATAGAATCGGAATCAGATTCGGAAGAAGAATGAAGCACCTAGTTCGGGTGCTTCTTTCATTTGACGGCATATCGGTTGTAGTCCGCATTTCGCATTCTTTTGTACAGCAGGGTTCGTCCGACAAAATCTGCATCTGCATTGACGTCTCTGGATTCAGTCCATCTTTGACCATTCCATGTTAGGATAAAACATTCAGACTCGCCAAAAATACCGTCTACGCACAAGAGACATATTGTCCGATTCACTGTATATATATAAACCTGCGGGTATCGTTCCAACAGACTGCATATGTATGGCATGAAGTCTTTTTTCTTCATGTCATCGAAACGAGTTACGACTTTTATGAACCGCTGGATTCCAAGTGCAGTGTTGAAAAGTTGCGTTTTTTCATATACAGTTACGATATCGTCCAAACTGTTGTTTAACTTGTGAGAAGTCACGATATTGGAAAAATGGAAAATATCATGTTGTTTATTTCTTCCTTCATCGTGACATTCGAATACATCATGTGCTTTACGGTGGTAACAACGTCTACATGTGCAGTTTTTACGTTCCAATAATCGGGAATACAATATTCCTCCTAAATTGTACGCCAATGCCCAACCATATGGGTATGGGGGCGAATAATGTCCTACCTACGGAATCCAACTGTATGGGAGACGCACATAGGATTTTCATGGAACCTTTCATGGCTACAAATGTGGACGATGATATATCCAGGCATACTGACCATCTGTTTTTTGCAGTTATCTTTTTATAACTTTTTCTACAAATTGTTGAATGTCTTGTTGGCAGTTTGATAGTATCATATGTACAGGAACACTCCTACAACACTTGGTTTCATTGGGTAGTCGGAATCCCCGACACACAATCGGTTTTTTCCTATTCTCAACATCCATCTATATGCCTAAACCAAATGAAGTCATTGAATCAGAAACAAGAGAATGGCGATCGGAATAGGGATGTTGGGCGTAGTTTCGCATGCATCTGGTGCAGCTTGTCAGTTATTATTGAATTTTCGGTACGATTCCAAACACGTCGCGAAGTATGCTTCTGTAAAATTGGGAAGAACAAAAATGACCTTCAAGGTGGTGCTTGACTTTGTTCCAATCTTCGTCAGTAGGCATCCACCCGATAGACATATGCTTCTGCGGTTTTTCGCCTTCTTCTGCCCAAGGTACGTCTGCCATCATGTCGATAAACTCGACATCCGTTCGTTTCGACAGGATGCGCACGACTTCTTCCAAGTCGTAATTGCCGTCGTGCAACTGTCCTTGTGCCAAATTGAGTTTAGTGTACCTGGGAAGAAGCTGCTTCCCTTCATAGTACAGGTTGTGGAAGTTGTGGACCAACATCACCTCGTTTTTGTCGAATCCGTATTTCTGCATATGGGTAAACGGTTTGTCGATGTGGAACGACGCCAATTCCTCCAAATTGTCTGGGTCTTCGATGTCGTTCGTACGGTACCACTCCACAAAAGATCTTTTGTATAGTCTTACGTGACAGGGCGAAATCTTCGTGAACATATCGATTTCCATTTCTGCAACGTCTTCTTTGGCAATACCTTCCATCTCGCTGTAGGGACGGCCGTCAATCAACACGACATCGCGGAAAGCATACAGACCGTTTTCCAGCGGAGTCGTGGATACCTTGCGTTCATATGCGTAGGCAACAGATTTCGTTTTCATGTCCGATTTCTCCTTACACGGTATTCGTATTTTTATTATACCACAAGAGAGTTATTCTCGACAATTAATTTCCGAAAAATGGTAGGACGATTATGGGTGCATATGGAACATACATAATAAATATAAAAATGCCGACCGAGAATCGGTCGGCATTTTATATGCGTCACCTGGATTGCTCCGGTACGATTTCGTCAGTTTCCGGTCCTGTAGGGAGATTCAGCACCTTCGCCACATATTTCTCAAGCTGTTCTTTGGTGTTTCGTTCCGGACTGTGCCACACGAGTTCCAAACACAGATCAAGGACTTCGCCTATCTGTTTGCCGTACTTTTTGGGGTCAAAATTCGGAATGAGTTTCATAACGTCGTGTCCGCCTATGGCGACTTCGTGCTTGTAGACGATCGTTTTGTCGATGTTCCTGTCATATGCATTCTTAAGATCTTCAATGATCGTCAGGTCTTTTGCAAGCTTCCCGGCAAGCTGATCGTATTTTTTGTGGCGAATGAGGTCGGAAAGCACGCTTTTCAGTTCTTCTTTGTCCCTACAGTCTGCAGCTACCTTTCGGATGAATTTGATGAACGATTTGTCGTTTTTGGGATCGCAACGCATCATATGATGACGCACCATGGTTGCCACATATTTGGCCACATTCTTGCCAAGGAGAAGTTTGTTAAGACATATGTCATGTGCGATTTCTGCCCCACGTACATCGTGGTCGTAGTCATTTTCCGGCAGATCGTGTACGTTGTATTTGAATTTGTAGTAGTCGTTTTTGTATATGCCTTTTGCAATGTCGTGAAAAAATGCGGCTACACGGAATGGAAGACTTTCGTTTGCATCCACGGCATGTTGCACGACTTCCTTCACATGGTCGTATGCTTTCAGGCTGTGGTATTTTGGATTCTGTTCATGATCGGGAAGATGTGCCATTTCGGGAAATACGTGATGAAGGACGCGGGTTTGTTCCATGGCGGTCATTGCATGATTCACGCGATTGCCGCCGAGCATCCGCAGAAATTCCCTGCCTATCATTTCATATGGTACGGCACGGGAATCTTCGAGCATATGGGCACAGTCTCTCATGGCCGCTTTCGTACCTTCATCTATTTCAAATCCGAGCTGGGATACCAGACGTATACCGCGCATGATGCGTATCGGACTTTCGGAAAATCTGTTCAGACCGTTCTGATAGGGATCTTTGTACCCGACAGCAGAAATTGTCCTTTCAATCAAGTGACCATATCCGCCGAACGGGTCCACGACATACTTTTCCCATTCCTCCGGCGTGTAGTCCACATGAAGTGCAATGGAATTGATGGTAAAGTCTCTGCGGGCAAGGTCGTGTTCGATGTCGTCGATGAATTCCACTTTCTCCGGACGAAGCGATCCGCCTTTGGGATACCTTTCCGTCCGAAATCTGGCAATTTCATATTCGATTCCGTCATGCTTCACCTGTATGACATGCAAGTCGCGGTTTATCACTGTAGGTCGAAGACCTGCCGACTTGAGTGCGTCGTACACAATGTTCGCATCTGCGTCGGCAGCAATGTCCACATCCTTCGATACAACGCCCAAGAACTTGTCGCGTACATAACCGCCAACGTAATACACTTCATCGGACAGATTGCGCAGTGTTTGCACGACCAGGTTTTGGTTCATCAATTCCACCTCGCCGTCAGCCAATATAAGACTGCCCCCGATGCCTGGGGCAAAGGGGGGCAGACTTTCACCATTCGTTTTCGTGTACGAGTTCGTACACCTGCTTTGCGATGTCCTTCACGACGTCCGAAAGTTCATGTGTCGGAGTGGATCGGATGGAACTTGGGTCCACCGTTTTCGAAGAGAACGATTCCCATTCATTGTCTTTGGCATTGAATTTGCCGCTGAAATCAACTTTGGCATCTTTGCCTTCCCCGTATGCCGTGCCTTCTACCGTGATAATGCCATTTTTGTTTGTCGTGACTTTTTTGATGTCGATCTTGGTTCTGCTGGTGTTGGACATGTCGTTCCTCCCACAAGTGTAGTATTGGATATTTTGATTATAACACGGAAGATTCGTTGCATTCAATCATTTATATGGTAGATTTTGACATCTGTGACGTCTTTGCTTTCCACCAGTCTTCCAATTCTGCCAAGGTGTATATAACGTTCTTCGTGGGCAGTGCATCTATAAAGTATTCGCCGTACGTTGCCGTGCGAATCCTGGCATCCAGAATAGTTATTATTCCGAAGTCCTTTTCGTTGCGAATAAGACGTCCTACGCCCTGTTTGAACTGCATGACGGCTTCCGGAATACTGTATACCCTAAAAGCATTTCGGAAGTTGGCTTCATGGTATTCGCAAGTAGCTTTTACAATTGGATTGCTTTGATTCGGGAACGGCAGCTTGTCCAATATCACAGATGCGAGGGACATGCCGGGAACATCTATGCCTTCCCACATGGACTTCGTTCCGAACAAGATGCTGTGTTCGTCCTCCCGGAAGGTACGGAGAACTTCTTGCAGAGATCCTTCGCCTTGCATCAGACATGTGTACGGTACCCTGTTCCGCATGCGTTCGTAGAAGTTCTTCATGGAATTGATGCTTGTGCAGAGTACAAGTGTTCTGCCCTGCGTCATGCGGATAAGTTTTTCCATTTCCTCGCATGCTTTGTCGAAGAATTCTTCTTCATTCGGATTCGGTATGTGTCCCGGAATGTACACCCGAACGTTTGCATCGTAATCGAAAGGTGAATCGAAGCAAGTAAAGCTGGATTCATATTGTTTCGGGTCGAATCCGAGAATGGATTGGAAATAACTTGCCCTGCCACCTATGCCAAGCGTGGCGGAAGTGATTACGACGGATTTCTGACCAAACTTCGACTGATACAGGGAACCCACGTCTATCGGAGTGTAGTTGAGAATCGTGTACGGTTTTGACGTCTTTCTTTTCGGCGTCTTCACTTCTGCCCAGAAAGCGAAGTGATTATGCATTTTATTGATGAATTCCAGGTCTTGTTTCAAGGTGGTGAATTTGTCTGTCAGTTTGTATGCCACGGCTACGCCTTCTGCATCGGAATCCTCTTCCGATTTACCCCAAAATAACCCCACCAATCTGTTTGGATCGCCATTCGAATCCGTCACGATGCTTTCGCAAATTTCTGCCATATGCGCGGCCGACTGTTTATCATAAGCATTTTTGTCAACGAGAAAAGGTGCACTTGTATCCGGTCCCATGCCGTCTACTTGGATAAGAGACTTTGGCTTTGCCGAGGAAAAGACTTTGTGCGTCAGATCTTCCAATTCGTCGAGCAAATGCCGTACGTAGTTCGCACCATAGTGCCCCACATATTCGATGTGATTTCGCGTTTCTTTGATGAGATCGTTTACCGCCCTTTGGGACACCTGCCTTGTATAAACGTTGGCAAGAACTTCTGGCATCGAATGACCTTCGTCGAACACAATGTACTTGTATGAAGGCAGAATCCGAGCTTTCGGATACCTGATGTCGTACATCACCACGTGGTGATTGGTGACAATGAGGTTAGCAGTTTTCGCTTTCCGTCTCGCAGCGAGCATGGGACAGTTTTCGGCTCTCGGACACCTTCTCCCCAGACAATCGTCGTCCGCATTGACGAACCTTACGACGTCCGCTTGTACAAGAGGAATCCGAAGATCCTCCACTTCCTTGCTCGACTTGCATTGAAGATACAAAAAATGCGGAATGCGTCCTTCTGCATACGCCTTTTCGTACTTGTACGGACACAGATAGTTGCTCTTTCCCTTGAGGATGGTATATTTGATGTTGGAAAGTCCGAGGTCCTGCAAAAGTTGCGGAATGTCGCGGGCAAGTTGATCTTGCAAAACCTTCGTAGCTGTAGATACGATTATGGGTTTACCATCATTCACATCCATGCCGAGCAATATGGGCACGAGATAGCCGTTGGATTTGCCCACGCCGGTCTTGGCTTCTATAAATGCGTGTTGTCCGTTGGCAAAGTTGGAATACACGGTGGATGCCATCTGAATTTGCGTCGATCTCACGTTGTATTTCGGGTTTGCTTCTGGCAGTGTCTGGGAGAATGTCTGATGGACTTTCAGGAAACCGTCCAATTCGTCGCCAAAGTGTGCCATGTACGTTTCGTCCTCCTTCTGCAACTTGCAGTCTGTTATGTCCGTCGTACCGATCAGGCGTCCGTGCTTTGCAGGACTTCGATGATTTTTCGCGCATTGATGACTTCATCAAACAGGTCTTTTTTCTTGCGCAGGAGCTTCCAAACGTAGGACTCAACCGTATTTTTTGCTATAAGGTCCACGACCAATACGTTATTTTTCTGTCCAGTACGGTGGAGTCTGTCTTCCGCCTGCTCGTTGAGGGCCGGATTCCACTCGCGATCGAGGAAGAAGATAGTGGAAGCCCGAGTCAGCGTAAGTCCTACACCGGCCGCCCGAATGGTGCCGAGGAAAAGCTTGATGCTGTCGTCAGTCTGGAACTTCTTGACGATTTCTTGACGTTCCGGGATAGGGACGGAACCCGTGATTTCCACGTAGCGGATTCCCATGGCGTCAAGTCTGGGCTTGAGCATGTCGAGTGCTGTCGCAAACTGCGACATAACAACTGCCTTCTTGCCGTCTGCAAGGTATTCGGGCAAGATATCGCACAAAGTGTCGAGTTTGGGTGCGTCAGCATTTATGTCGTTCATGAGTAGACCTGCAGAGATGGCAATCTGACGTAGCCGCGTAGTCTGTGCAAGGAGAGTAGAAGCCGATAGATTGCCCACTTCGTCCATGGCCTTTTTGAACGGTTCCGACGGTGCGACGATTATAGCCACACGTTCTGCACGGTCGCGGAAATCATGCAGGATTTCAACCATGCAATTGTACATGGTTTTCTTGCCTTCTGCGTCTTCTTCGTTTTTCGGTTTGTATTTTTCCAAGTCGTAGTCTTCGATGCGATACATTTGGAAAGGTTCGCCCAATTGTTTCAGCCGTTCGACAAACAGTTCTGCTTGCAGTACATCCCCGTCTGTGTCGAACTGGATGATGCTCTTTTCTGCCAGACGATTTTGCCGTATTTGGTCGAGCAGATCGTCCGGTTTGACGTTCATAATGGGTTTCATGTAACAAGCGACAAGATTGTTTTTCATTTCGTTGTACAGCCGTTTTTGAACCGGGGTCATTTCTACCATAATTCTCTGATAGGACTTGTCCGGCAAATCGGCGATGAGTTCTTCCTTCATGCGTCGAATCATGATCGGTGCAAGTTCCTTTTTCAGGGCTTCCATATCCTTCGCACCGATTATCTTCTTGCCGAAAGGCGTTTCTTGAACTTGGCAGAACTTGTCCACGAAAGTCCAATAGGAGGAATATTTCACTGGGTCGAGACGGTGCAAGATGGACCAAAGTTCGTCCACCTGGTTCATGAACGGCGTACCGGTTACGGCAACGATTTTCTTGGCACGTATCGCGTTCACGGCTTCCGTATACATGCTCTTCCGGTTCTTGATGCGGTGTGCTTCGTCGATGATAAGAACGTCCCACACCCTGTCCGGCACGTCTTCTTCCCATATCTTTTTGCTTTTCGGTTTGGGCGGAAGTCCCGCTTTCACACGTTTCTCATTGCGACTTTCGATGAGCCGGTTGAGTCGTTCGACGTCCGTGAAGTACACTTGGGGAGCCGTAGGCAACGATTCGTAGTTGATGATCGTGTATTTGCCGGGATTTTGCCACAGCTTTTCTTTCTTTTTGGGCGTGCCGTCGATAACTTGTACGCACCCGTCTTTCCAAGTGCCGGCCATGCTCTTCCATAGCTCGATTTCTGCCGCCCATGTCCATTTCAGCGTGTTGGGGCACACGACGAGGACGGCGAGGTCCTCATAGCTTGCGCCTTCGTTGAGTTCTTCGCAGAGACATATAGATTCCAACGTCTTTCCAAGTCCCATGTCATCGGCAAGAAGAGGGTTGGGGATTTCCTTCATCAGTTTTACTGCTACCCTCTGATAATTTGCGAGATGTTTGGAGAGGTTCGATTTCAGTTCCACGTCTTCCATGTTTTTGAGGTTCTCAATGGCTTCATTTTCTGCATAGATTTTCTGCACAATGGCGAGGGTTTCTTCATCTGCAGATTCCGGGAATTTGGTCTGTATTTCTTCAAACGTGGTGAGGCTGAATGGATACGTCCAAGCCGATTTCAACTTGCTGAAGTAATACCCAGGTATGCTTTTCGCCAAACTGTTTTCAGTGAAATCGCAGTACAAGTTTATCTTAACTGGCTTACCATTTTTGTCCAAGTCGAACGTGATTCGTGCCAATTCTTTAACCTCCTTGCCAGCAACGTACACAACGTCATGACATTATTGTACCATGAACTTGTACAAAACGTCAATACAGTGTCGGGAACCTTTCCGTGCAAGGATTTGTTCTTTATGACAAAGACGATTGCCACAAGATGTCACTGTCGGAAATTGACATATACATACATGTATGTGATACAATAAAAATAACTGATCATATACATATGTGTTCGCAGTCAAGAATTTGAGAAGGAGGTGACTCGATCTTGCAAATAAGCGGTCTGGGAATTTCGATGGAATCTATCGACATGCAGAAGGTGAAAGAAAAGTTTCGTACCTTGAATGCAAGAGAACGCACGGTCATTCGACATCTGACCGGATTCGAAGGTGTCGAAATAAAATCGCTGAATGCGATTGCAGAAGAACTTGGCATATCAAGAGAGAGGGCCAGACAAGTGGCAATAATCGCCATCGGCAAGATGGATGCTGCTCTTCAGGAAGATAAAGACGACGTAGTCGAACAACTCGCCAATCTGGCGGAAAAAGAATACGGCGGGGAATTTCCGAGCAGCTTTGATGTGAAAATCAATCACGCAAAACTCTATTGGAAAATACGTGGAACGTTCGGGGAATACAAAAAGGTGCAAGCCCTGGCAGAGAAGAAGCTGCGGGAAAAGCATGCTACAGCATTTGACTTCTGAGCCAGGACTCGAAATTGGGGAGAGACATGACGGAGGAATTCAGATTCCATTCGTCAAGGGCGTCCTTGATCATCTTGTGTCTGGCAGAATTGGAATTGCCCACGAGAAACGTCAGATGAGGAAATACAATGGCGGATGGCGAGTGGGAAGCCACGTGCTGTTTGTACCACGAAGCATCTATCCACGCCCTGTAGGTCTTCAACATATAGTAATGCTTTATCTTCGATTTTATCAATTCCTTTCCTTCATTCCCCAAATCTACCTCCAGAAATAGGGAAAAAATATTCCCAAATTTTATGTCCGCAAAAATCGCTACAACATCTGGCACTATCCCCGACTTCTTTTTATAGGCGATGGGCATAAAATTTTCTTCTTCTATGCCCACATGGACCATATCCCATCCGGCATCTTCCGCAGTTCTCTTCATTATACACACCACG
>Ga0207747_1001268_pt1 | contig 18921 bp, 20 predicted proteins | sample HigsolmetaGSP11D_FD_184839 | JGI IMG/M metagenome (GOLD analysis project Ga0207747, IMG submission 184839) | High solid enriched microbial communities from the Joint BioEnergy Institute, USA - SP1-1-D (SPAdes) | ecosystem: Engineered > Bioreactor > SSF (Solid state fermentation) > Aerobic >...
AGACTTTTGATTGGACCCCTTTAATGAGTTCTTCTGCACAAAAATTTTCATCAAATGTGATATTTTTATCTTTTATATTGAGTAGGTTTCGTATAGAATGATGGTGAGACATGTGACACAACTCCTTGTAAATGTGGTTTTGGTCGATTACATTTTACCAGAGTTTTGTCACTGTCTCATTTTTTTGTTCAAAAAAATTGGTGCTGGTTTATACTCACCAACACCAAATATTATAGAGCCCAAAATACTTGCGGGTTCTTTTTTAAATATTTTAAAATGAACTTTAAGTGATAAAAGCTACTATATGAATGTACATTAAACCCATAGTAGCATGGACACTGAAAATTTGACGTGAGGTGGGAAGTTATGGATTTTTTAACTAGTTCGACACATTTGCACATTACGGCTTGGTTTATCGGAATTATCTTGTTCTTGATTGGAGCCATGAAGCCAAATAAAGGGTTACATATGGTATTGCGTTTATTTTATATTTTAATCATCATCACTGGCGGCGCTTTATTTATCAAAGCGATGGATTACGGACAAGGCATGGACTATGGCATTAAACTTATATTGGGCCTTTTAGTCATTAGCATGATGGAAATGGTGCTTGTTAACCAATCTAAAGGAAAATCCACTACCGTATTTTGGATTTTATTTGTCATTTTCTTATTCTTAACATTGTTCTACGGATTCAAATTGCCAATGGGCATGAACTTCTTGGGATAATGAAAGAATCGCAAAGTACAGCTGCTCGTACTTTGCGTTTTTTTATTGCATAATGGGAATAGAAATTCTTTCTGTTTTCCTCTACAATGGATTCAACTGAGAAAAAGGAAAGGAAATGGGTCATCATATGGCAGTTTTTATGCTTGTATTTGTAGGGGTATTAATGCTGCTCTTTCTTGTCTTTACTTTTTTACAAAAACCGTTTCATCATATGAATGAAAATGAGTGGATGGATTTAGAAGAAAAGCAGGACGGACAGGAAAAATGGCTGTAAGAGGGATTGTCACAATATTGTCAAAAATAGTGGTGGATTTGATAAAAGTTTTTTGATTTATTGATAGCTGCGCCCATATTTTTGGTAAAATGTCGTTGATTGGTTCTAAAGGAGAGGGATTATTTTGAAACTCAAAAAGTGGATTCGAACAACAGCAATGGCTACATTATTATTTGCAAGCGTCATGACGCCTGTAGCAAGCGCTAAAGAAACGCGTTCAATTGCTGATGAAAGCATATACGATGTATTAGTGGACCGTTATTTTAATGCGACAAATGAAAATGATGACAGTTCCAAAACCAATCCAAAAGATCCATCGCAATTTGCCGGTGGGGATTTCCAAGGAATAAAGGATAGACTTTCACAAATCCAAGATATGGGATTTACGATTTTATCCCTTGGCTCTGTTTTTGCCACAGAAACTTATGATGGTTCTTCTGTAACAAGCTATCAAACAATTGAGCCAAACTTTGGAACAGAAAAGGAATTTAAGGAATTAGTCAAATATGTGAAAGATCACGGCATGTCCGTGATGGTGGACTTCCCAATAACGAATGTCAGTGAAAATCACGAATGGGCAAAGGACGCCTCCAAAGCTTCTTGGGTTTTAAAAAGAGAAAATGGAAAAGTCCAATGGGATTTAAGCAATAAAGATGTGCAACAAGCTTTAATCGATGCGGTTGTTGATTTTGTTTCTGCCTATGATTTAGATGGCGTTCGTTTAACCAATATTGATGGAGCGGATACGGAATTTTTAAATAGCATGATTGACGCCATCAAATCCGTTGATGATTCCATTTATGTCATTTCCAATAGTGAAAGCGATGCAAATTTTGATGCAAAATATTATGAAGAAGTGAGCGACATTTTCCGTAATGCTTTTAAAAACGTGGACGAGGATACGTCCAATTTAATGAAATATTTTGATGGATTTGCAAAGGGCGAAACAGATGTCCCTACACAAATTATGATTGATCATCTCAATACAGACCGCTTTTTATATACAGCGGAAATTTATCCGCCAACCCGTTTGAAAATGGTGTTGGGAGCATCTTTGTTGCTTCCAGGGGTTCCGGTGATGCAATATGCAACGGAAATTGCGGTAAACGGTCAAAAAGGTCCAGAAGCCCATCAACTTTATAATTTTAAAACAGATTCGGAATTGAAAGATTATATAGGAGATATTTTAACTTTAAGAAATGAATCGGAAACTCTCCGCAACGGCGAGTTTAATATGATTCAAAACGAAGATGGATTACTTGTATTCCAACGTAAATCCGATAAAGAAAATTGGATTATTGTTGTCAACAATACAAGCGAACGGAAAAAAATTGAAATTCCGAAAGAACTAGTGGGAGAAAATAAAGAAATTCGCGGAACAATAGAAGGTGAAATTTTCCGCGAAGGCGATGACGGCATTTTCCGAATTATTCAAGACAGGGAAACAGTTGAAATTTATCAAGTCATTGACGAACAAGGCATCAACATTTCCTATATGATTGCGTTGGCATTAGTTTATATCATTTTCATTGCCTTTGTAGTAGCGTTAATTAAACGCGGAAAACGCAAACGTACGAATCAATCTAAATAATCGTAATTGCAGCGAAACCGAATGATTTGGGTTTCGCTGTTTTTATTTTTCCTCTATTTTGAATGGATGATAGTTAATGTTTTGAATCATCCATTCATACACTTCATTAAAATCAATTGCAAGGAAAGGAGACTCTCCCAAATGGACTTGTTGACTGTTCGAAATTTGCATGTCGGATTCCGAATCAACGATGAATTTTATGATGCAGTGGATGGGGTTTCCTTCACTTTAAAAAACAACGAGATTCTTGCCATTGTTGGGGAGTCGGGCTGCGGGAAAAGCACCCTTGCAACTTCTATTATCGGGCTTCATCATGAAAGAAATGTGAGAGTAAGGGGAGAAATCCTTTTCAAGGAGCGTAATCTTCTGGAATGTACCGAAGAGGAAATGAATGAGATTCGCGGCGCAGAAATTGCAATGATATTCCAAGATCCTTTATCCGCATTAAATCCATTGATGCGAATCGGGGAACAAATTGAAGAAGCGTTGACCTATCACACTGATTTCACAAAAGAGGAGCGGGAAGAGAGAGTTTTACAGTTGCTAAAACAAGTTGGCATCTCAAGAGTAGAACAAGTGGCAAGGCAATTTCCCCATCAGTTGTCAGGGGGAATGAGGCAGCGGGTGATGATTGCCATGGCGATCTCATGCAAACCGAAAATCATTATTGCCGATGAACCGACAACGGCTTTAGATGTAACGATACAGGCGCAAATTTTAGATTTGCTGAAAGCACTACAAGCCGAAACGGGTGCAGGTATTATATTAATCACCCATGATTTAGGGGTGGTGGCAGAAATGGCCGACCGAGTAATGGTTATGTATGCAGGTGAAATCATAGAAGAAGCCCCAGTGAAAAAATTATTTATCCAGCCAAAACATCCTTATACACGTTTATTATTCCACTCCATGCCACAACTTCACTCCACAAACGAACACCTCCATGTCATTGAAGGAATGGTTCCATCGCTGATCCATTTGCCGAGAAATGGATGCAGATTTGCTCACCGCATTCCATGGATTCCAAAAGAAGCACATGAAGAACATCCAACATTCCATCAAATTTCAAAGGGCCATTTTGTCAAATGCACGTGCTGGAAATACTTCCGGTTTCGGGAAGAAAAGGGGGAAGCAAGTTGAGCTTCATGCAAGTCGTTGATTTAAAAGTGCATTATCCGATTCGCGGGGGATTTTTTAATTCCGTCATCGATTGGGTATATGCAGTAGACGGCATTGATATGGAATTGGAACAAGGAAAAACATATGGCCTTGTGGGAGAGTCGGGCTGCGGGAAATCGACGACAGGAAAGGCAATCATAGGACTTGAGAAAATCACATCGGGAAAAATCCTATTTGAAGGGGAAGATGTAACAAAGGAAAGGAAATCCCGCACCTCCCATTTTCACCGGGAAGTGCAAATGATTTTCCAAGATTCCCATTCGAGTTTAAACCCGAGAAAACGGATTCGTGATATTTTGGCAGAACCAATACGCAATTTTTTAAATTTATCGCCGCATGAAGAACGGAAAAAAATTGATGAACTCCTTGAAATAGTGGGATTGCCGAGGGAATCGAAAGAAAAATACCCCCACGAATTTTCAGGAGGGCAAAAACAGCGGATAAATATTGCAAGAGCCCTTGCCACCAATCCAAAGCTAATCATTGCCGATGAGCCGGTTTCTGCCCTTGATTTGTCCGTACAGGCGCAAGTTTTGAACTTCATGAAGGATGTACAAAAGGAATTTGGATTAACGTATTTATTCATCTCCCACGATTTAGGCGTTGTGAAGCATATGTGCGACTATATTTACATCATGTATAAAGGAAGATTTGTAGAGTGCGGCACGAAAAAAGACATTTACGAAAATCCGAAACATCTTTATACGAAGCGATTGCTTAATTCCATTCCTGCACCCACACCTGTCGGAAGAGAAAAACGGAAGCAGGCTCGGCAAGAGTTTGAAAAAGTATATGAAAAGCATATTCATAAAGCCTTTGATGAAAATGGACGAGTGTTTGATTTAATTCCGATTTCCAGCACCCATTACGTTTCGGCGCCGAGTGCAAAGGAGGTCGTGTAAATGTGGAAAACGATTGTGCGGCGCTTGCTCCTGATGATTCCTCAATTGATTGCCCTAAGCATCATCGTGTTTGTAATGGCGAAAATGATGCCGGGGGACCCGTTTACAGGCATGATTACGCCGGAAACAGACCCTGAGCGGATAGAAGAAATAAAGGAAGAGTTGGGATTAAATGATCCGCTGCTGGTGCAGTATGTCCGCTGGGTGAAAAATGCGCTGCAAGGGGATTTTGGCAAAAGTTATACCTTTCAGCGGGATGTGGCTTCTCTAATTGGGGAACGGGCGTTGAACACCTTTTGGCTGTCTTTTGTGAGTGTCATTTTGTTGTATCTCATTGCCATTCCATTAGGGATTTTGGCGGGGCGATACCAACAATCGAGGCTGGATAAATTCATTGTGTTTTATAGCTTCATCACCTATGCCATTCCAACTTTTGTGCTTTCCTTATTGTTTTTATATATGTTCGGATACAAATTGCAGTGGTTTCCAACAGGAGGCAGCGTTGATGTGGAAGTTGAACCAGGAACTATCCAATACATATGGAACCGATTCTACCACATCCTCCTTCCGGCTATTACTTATGCCATTTTAGGGACAACCGGGGTTATTCAATATTTGCGTTCGGAAATCATTGATGCGAAAACGATGGATTATGTAAGAACCGCTAAAAGCAAAGGGGTGCCAATGAGAAAAATTTATACGAAGCACATTTTTCGGAATTCCTTTATTCCGATTGCGGCATTTTTAGGATTTACTATTACCGGTCTACTTGGCGGGTCCATTTTTATCGAAACGATTTTTGGCTATCCCGGAATGGGGCAATTGTTTGTTCAATCCATCGCTTCAAGGGATTACAGCGTGATTTGTGCTTTAGTTATGCTCTATGGGTTTTTGACGTTGCTTGGAAGCCTTCTTTCCGACATTATTTTAAGCATTGTGGATCCTCGCATTCGCATTGAATAGAGAAGAGAGGATGGTGGAACAATGAGACGTAAGAAGAAAGGCTATCGCAAAAAAGGCCGCAATGTGGTGTTCCGAGAATTTCAAAAGGATAAAATTGCTACAATCTCTCTCTTTTTATTAGTTTTCTTCATTCTATTTGTTTTTATCGCTTCTCTTTTCATCGACCAAGAAGCATTGATGCGCATTAATTTATATGACCGTTATAGTCCGCCGGGGGAAAAGTTTCTACTTGGCACAGACCAGGGTGGTAAAGATATTTTAGGTCAATTAATTATCGGCGCGAGAAACTCCATTCTCATCGCCCTTGCTATTACCCTTTTGACGAGCTTGATTGGCATTGTGGTAGGGCTCATTTGCGGCTATTTCGGCGGATGGATTGATAATATCATCATGAGAATCATTGATTTTTTCGTTACAATCCCATCACTGTTATTCATTATTGTTTTTGTGACCCTTGTACCGAAATATACAGTTACATCTTTCATATTGATTATGAGCCTCTTTTTATGGACAGGTACGGCGCGGCTTGTTCGGTCTAAGGCTTTGTCTGAAAGCAAAAGGGATTATGTGAGCGCATCAAAAACTCTTGGTACAAGCGATTTTGTCATCATTCGGCGGGAAGTGGCGCCGAATTTAAGTTCTTTATTAATTGTCGAGATGACGTTGAATTTTGCCGGCAATGTCGGTATTGAAACAGGCTTGTCTTACTTAGGTTTTGGATTGCCGCCAACGACCCCGTCATTGGGAACTTTGGTAAGTTACGCAAATAATCCAGCCGTTTTGCAGCAGTATTGGTGGGTATGGCTTCCGGCTTCTTTAGTGATTTTATTTATGATGCTCGCCATCAACTATATCGGCCAAGCATTAAGAAGATCTGTAGATGTGAAGCAGCGGTTAGGTTAATGAAATATCGACAGCATCAAGGGAGGACATCATGAGACGACTACTTTCACTCTGCATTGTAATCATACTAATGACAGCACTAACAGGTTCGAATGCGTATTCCAAAAATGTGATGTTGCCGACTTCTGTCACAAACGAAGGAACACCTATCAAAGGAGGCATTTTAAAAGTAGGAATTGTAAAAGACGAGCCTTTCCAGGGAGTGTTTTTGGCGGAACTTTATGAAAACCGATATGACGCGGCGATTATGGGCTATGCTTCCAATTCCATATTTGAAATGGATGGGGATTTTTTAATCAATGATGAAGGCATTGCATTTATGGATGTGGACCAAAAGGAGAATAAAGTGACCATTACCATCCGGGAAGGTGTGCGATGGTCCGATGGGGAGCCGCTGAAAATAGAAGATTTAATTTTGCCTTATGAAATCATTGCCCATCCCGATTACACGGGTGTCCGCTACGATACGGAATTTAAAAATATCATCGGGGTGGAAGAATACCACGAAGGAAAAACCGATACCATCTCCGGCATTCAGAAAATCGATGACCGCACGTTGGAAATTCGATTTAAAAAGTTGTCGCCTGCCATATTTTCCGGCGGGGATGGATTATGGACTTATGCGGCGCCAAGCCATCAGCTGAAAGGCATTCCTGTGAAGAAGCTGATAGAATCTGACGCCGTGCGAAAAAATCCTGTAACATTGGGGCCTTTTAAATTTCATAAAATTGTTCCCGGCGAATCGGTGCAGTTTGTGAAAAATCCATACTATTGGAAAGGCGAACCGAAATTGGACGGCGTATTTGTAGAAGTCGTTCCATCCAGCTCTGTGTCCGTTGCCATTGGTTCAGGAAAGTATGATATTGTCACAGGATTCAGTGCAACGAAATGGCCGGAAATCCAAAAGTATGACAATATCGATATTTTAGGGCGGTCTGAATTATATTACTCTTATTTAGGATTCAAGCTAGGAAAATGGGACCCGAAAACACGGGAAGTGGTGACGGATTTAAATTCGACGCCAGTAGGAGACCAAGCTTTAAGGCAGGCGATGGGGTACGCATTAGATGTAGAGGCGGTATGTGAAGTGCTCTTTTTCAATTTCCGGCAAAGAGCCAATTCCTTAATTCCACCGGCTTTTAAAACTTACCACGATGCCAGCTTGAAAGGATATACGTATGATCCGGAAAAAGCGAAAAAAATTTTAGATAAGGCTGGCTATATTGACATCGATGGAGACGGTTTTAGGGAAGATCCAAAGGGAAATAAGCTGGAAATAAAATTTGCCACAATGGCTGGCGATACGATACAAGATGAAATTGCCGCCTATTATTTGCAAAACTGGCGCGATGTGGGGTTAAATGTCACGCTGACGAATGGAAGACCGATTGAAGTGAATGCTTTTTATGATAAAGTGGAAGCGGATGACCCAGATATTCATGTCTTTATGGCGGCATGGGGAACAGGAACAAACCCTTCGCCTTCTGGATTGTATGGAAAATCTGATGCCTTTAACTTCAGCCGTTTTACTTCGAAGTTTTTAGAGGAAACGATTCAAAAAATTGATTCTCCGGAAGCTTTTGACCAATCCTACCGAGCGGAGCAGTTCCGCATTTGGCAGCAATACATGGCGGAAAAAGCGCCGGTGATTCCTCTTCAATTCAGCTATGAAATCGTTCCGGTAAATAAACGGGTGAAATATTACAGCATCGATTATGAAAATCCGGTCGAATTGCATGAAATTGAGTTGTTGGAAAAATAAGTGATATGTTCATAAAAACTGTCGATATTGTCACAAAACTAGGTAATATGTTCACAAAAAATGTCAATATTGACATAATAACCGCGAAAAAAGTGTCAATTTCCCGCAAATTAAAAAAATTTGAAAAGCACCTTCGCCAAATTCGCAAGGTGCTTTTAAATTTTATTCTTTATAATCTTGATCCGTAAAGAAAATGGCCAATGTACCTGGGCCGGAGTGGGAACCGATAACGGCACCTACCATTGTTACATCAAAACCTTTTGGATGAAGTTTGGCTTCAATCAGCTTTTTCACTTCTTCCACCGTTTCTAAATCATCCCCGTGAGAGATGCCGACAATTTTATTTGAAAAATCTCCGCCGCGTTCAGCCATAATTTCAATCATTCGGGCAAGAGCTTTCTTTCTTCCTCTAACTTTTTCAAGAGGAATGAGTTTTCCATCTTCCACGTGCAAAATTGGTTTAATGCTCATCAGTCCGCCAAAAAATGCACTGGATTTGGAAATTCGCCCGCCTCTGGCTAAATAATCAAGATTTTCAACAGTGAAAATATGCTGCATATGTTTTGCATAGTTTTCCACTTTTTCTACAAGTTCTTCATAAGGCACCCCTGCATCTCTTAATTCTACGGCTTTTTTTACCACTAGCCCTTGTCCAAGGGATGCGCATTTTGTATCAATAATGGTTAATTTAAAATCAGGATACTTTTCCCGCAATTGATCGGCAATCATGACCGCCGTGTTATAAGTGCCTGAAAGTTGGGAAGAAAAGCTGATATAGATTCCTTCTTCTCCTTCTTTTGCGTATTTTTCAAATGTATTGTAAAAATCTTCTGGCGATACTTGAGATGTTTTGGGTGCTGCCCCTTTTCTCATTTCATCGTAAAATTCTTTTAAATCGACGCCAATGATATCTGGATATTCCTTATTATTTAGATGAACTCTTAATGGGAATAAAACCACATTATGCTCATCAAAAAACTTTTTTGGCAAATCGCTACTGCTATCTGTAAATAGTATCATTTTGCTCTCCTTTCCATCTTTAATAAAATTATAACACCCCTCTCATTTTTTGGTAAGAAGGGTGTGTCCTGCTGATGGAATCCTCATTATGTTAATTTTAAACGTTCTATTAAGAAATTGGCAATGCCGTCTTCATTATTTGTTCCGGTTACTTCATTGGCAATGCTTTTTAATTCCTGGATGCCGTTTCCCATTGCAACCCCAATGCCGGCATAATCAATCATTTCCAAATCGTTGTCTTCATCTCCAAAGGCGATGATGCGCTCCCTTGGAATTCCTAAATATTTCGCAATTAGAGAAACGCCGACTGCTTTGTTCAATCCTTTCCGCACCACTTCGATAATGTTGAAAGGTGCTCCCCAGCGGCGATGTTCAATAAGTTCCGCATGTACTTCCTGCAAATGCTGGCGAATTAAGGGCACGTTCGTTTCAGTGGCATGAATCAATAAGCTTGTCGGATTTTCATTTAAGTTTCCACGCAAATTCCCAATCGTTACTTTTGGGTCACCCATTTTAAATATATCCATCATTCGTTGGTCTTCCACATGAATATACACATCGTCAATCACTTCTGCAATTAAGTTTTTGTATTGATATTTGTCTACTGAGTCAATAACATCGTACACCACTTTCATATCAATAGGTGAGTGAATGACTTGCCAAGAAGGATTTTTTGGATGATGTATATAAGCTCCGTTGAAATTTACAATCGGAGTTGTTAAACCTAATTCTTGATAATATAGGTTGCTTGCCCGAAATGGTCTTCCAGTGGCAATCATCACATGATGACCGGCTTCTTTCGCTTTCATCAATGTTTGTTTTGTTTTTGTAGAGATGGTCTGATTGTCCGTCAATAAAGTACCATCCAGGTCCAATACAATTAAGTGTTGTTTCATCGAAAGTCCCCTTTCTGTTTTTACGATTTTATCGCGGCAACTTGAGTTCGTCAAAATTTATCATTTTTGGTAACATTACTAAAGATAGGTTTGAAGGAGTGAAGTTAATGATAGTAGATGATGAACGATGGCAAGATATTCCCTTAATTCATGTTTATACGGAAGAAATGAATGAGCGTTCACCTGTGCTTATATTTTTACATGGATTTTCCAGTGCAAAAGAGCATAATTTGCATTATGCCTATCAATTAGCGAAAAAAGGCGTTCGTGTCATTTTGCCGGATGCAAAGCTTCACGGAGATCGATCCGATCATTGTTCCGAAGAAAAATTGAATTTAAAATTTTGGGATATTGTTGTGAATTCTATACATGAGGTTGGCAAAATATACGATGAAATCCAGCTTCGTTTTCAGCCGGAGAAAATAGGTGTTGCCGGAACAAGCATGGGCGGAATTACTACTTGCGGCTGTTTGAAGAAATATGATTGGATTGATGCGGCTGGCGTTTGCATGGGGGCGCCTGGATACAGTGCCTTTGCGGAGTATCAAATTCAACAATTTGAACAAGCGGGAATGCCACTTCCTTTAACCGATGAGCAAATTGAACAGATACATAATGTTCTTTTTGAATATGATATAACAAAAACGCCAGAACGATTAAACAATCGCCCTGTAATTTTTTGGCATGGCAAAAAAGATACAACCGTTCCAATGGACAATGCATTACATTTTTACGAAACAACACGTCCATACTATGAACATCCGGAACGTTTGCAATTTATGATGGATGAAAAACAAGGGCATAAGGTGAATCGGGCTGGAATGCTTGCGGTGACGGATTTCCTTGCAAGGCATTTAAAAGATTAAATTTTTGTAATTTTATTTATTGTATAGTATCATGGTTGAGAATAGTTATCATTTTCGGAATGGAAGGAGCGATGAATGATGGCAATGGATGCAGATTTGAAAGAAAATGTTCTTGGAGCTTTGGAAAATGTAATTGACCCTGAATTGGGAATAGATATAGTGAATTTAGGTTTAGTTTATGATGTGGATATGGATGAAGAAGGGGTTTGCAAAATTACAATGACCTTAACTTCACTCGGTTGTCCGCTTGGTCCAATTATCGTGGATCAAATTAAAACAGCGCTAAGTGAATTGCCAGAAATTAAAGATGTGGATGTCAATATTGTATGGAATCCACCTTGGAATAAAGATATGATGTCCCGCTATGCAAAAATGGCTTTAGGAATCCGCTAAAGTAATGATTAAAATATGAATGGACACATATAATTGGGATAAAATAATTAGTCCAAATTAGGCATTTCCGATACTACCTCATTTTAATGGAGCGAATTGGTAAAACAAAAGAGTTTTGCCGATTCGCTTTTTTTGTGCTGTTACAAAATTGCCATTAGAATTTTTCATATTTTTAACATTCCCTTTCATCTTTTTTCACAACTTCTTTGTATAGTAGAAACCGTAGAACTGATACTAGTAAAACTACGGAAGGAGCAAAACTGAATGAAGAAATTATTGACACTCGTCATGCTGCTAGCCATGTTCACATTAGCTGCTTGTGGACAATCGGATGAATCTTCTAATAATGAGGATACAAAAAATGCTATACAAGAAGAAACAAGCACTGAACAACAAAATACAGAAGACAAAACAACAGCAGAAGTATCCAAACCTGATCCACGTTTACAAGAGCCGACTGAAGATACAGTTTGCGAAATGTGCAATATGAAAGTTTATGAAGTGACAGATGAATTAGGAAAATTCTCTGGTCAAGCTATTAAAGAAGATGGTTCCATTGCTTTCTATGATGATATTGGCTGTTTATTGAATGCTGAACTTGCCCACAATGAAAAAAATCAAAAATATGTGCGCGATTTTAATACATTGGAATGGGTGCTTGTAGATGATGCAACAATCGTTAAAACAGATTTAAAATCTCCTATGAACTGGGGCTATGTATTCTTCAAAAACAAAGAAGATGCAGAAAAATTAATTGCTGAAAATAGCAACTACAAAATTGTGGAACTAGATGTAGTGAAACAGGAAGCAAAAGAAAGACGTGAAGCGAAGTTGAAAAAACAGGCAGAACAGCAGCAGCAACAACAAAAAGGAAATATGGATAATATGTCCCATGAAGGACACAGCCATTCATAAAATATACAAGGTTAGGCCGTCTAAAGCGATTTTAGACGGCCCAAACCCATTTGAAAGTAGATGATCAAAATGCGTACTATGATTAGCTGCCTGTCTTTTCTTCTTTTTTGTTTCGCCTTTATACAAGAAGCCGATGTAAAGACCGATTTGCAATCCATCCTTGAGCATCAAAAAGAGGGTGCGACTATTTATATTCCGGCTGGTACATATGAGGGGAATTTTACCATCACTAAAGATGTAACTGTTATCGGGAATGGAAAAGTTGTATTAAAGGCTAAAAATCCTAAAGAACCTGTTCTCACGATTACGGGGGCAAAAAATGTTTCCGTTCAAAATGTACAAATCCATACACCGGGTACAGGAATAATGGTCAAAGATTCTCATCATGTTCAGCTTTCTCATCTTTCAATGAGTTCTGTTGAGAGCGGGGTGGCAATCTATCAATCTCGGCACATCGGGATTGAAAAGATTTCGGTAACTGGAAATGAACAACATTTTGCCAATAAAGGAAACGGAATTGCCGTCTATAACAGTTCTGACATCTCCGTAAAAAATAATAAAATTGATAACGTGCAAGATGGGATTTACATCGAAAATGTTCAAGGTATTTCAGTGGTTGGAAATCAAGTGGAAAACAGCCGGTATGGAACCCATTTTATGTATAGTAAAGATGCCGAAGCCTATGAAAACCAATTTCGAAAAAATGTAACGGGCTTTATGGTCATGATGACAGAAAATGTGGACTTTTCCAACAACGCAATTTCATATCAAAATGGATTTAATGGGACGGGCATCACGTTATATGAAGTAAAAAACATTCATATTCAAAACCATGCTATTTCAGGAAATCGGGTTGCTATTTCCATTCAAAAGTCTACTGGAACGAATATAACCAACAATCTTTTTCAAATGAATCAAACGGCGATTGAAGCGGTTCAATCAGATACGAACCTAGTAATGAAAAATGGATTTGTTGGAAATTTAGTAAATGTCCGTTCCGATGTGAAGGGCATTCAGTTAAAGGAAAATTATTTTGATGACTATTCAGGCATTGATATTGACGATGATGGCATTGGAGATGAATCCTATGCAGCATTGCAAAGCTTTGGTCAATGGATGGTTAGAAAGCCGGTGTATCAATATTACGTGGAATCTCCGAGCGTCGTCTTATTAAATCAAATCGACCAACAAACGAATAAAACGGCTAAGCAATTACTAGTCGATGAAACGCCGGCAACCCACTTTGAACAAGACCATACCATTCATTTTCAATTGCATTGGACGCAGCTTATCGTCGGTTGGATATTAATCATTGGCTGCATCATGATTTGGAGAAGGAGTGTCATTGTATGAAATGGAAAATAATTGCGTTCACTATATTCATGTGTTTTTTACTCGTTGGTTGCACCGAACAAGCTTATGAACCGAAAGAAATGAATAAAGAGACGGATATTTGCAAAGTGTGTAATATGGGGATTTCTTTTGAAGATTTTGCCGGAGAGCTTATTTATAAAAACGGCGATTATGAAGTGTTCGATGATTTAGGATGTTTAGTAGAGTTTTTGAAAGATGTCGATGAATCAGATGTGGGAGCCGCTTATATTAAAAGTGCCGATGGAGCTGAATGGCTGCCAGTGGAAGAGGCAACGTATGTGTATTCCAAAGATTACTGGACGCCAATGAACTATGGAGTGCTTGCTTTCCCTTCAAAAGATGCTGCGGAACAATATATGAAAGAAAATGGGGAAGGCGAAGTATACTCCTATGAACAACTAGATGATTTTCAATGGGGCATTCATCACTGATGCTTGGAAAATTAATTACGCTGGAATGGAAACAAATGCTCCGCAGCAGATGGTTGCAGCTTGTGGCTGTTCTATTCATCTTTGTTTTTGTTTCCATCGTCATGATACAGCAATTAGCATTGCCGGATATTGAAGGTTTTACAAGGCAAACGGCTTCTTTCTTGAATTTGCTCTTATTTTTATTGCCGCTCTTTACCTTGACCATTGGGGGGATGAGCGTGGCCGGTGATGTAGAGTCCGGATGGTTTTCTTTGTTAAGAACTTATCCGATGAAGATTTGGCAATATGTGTTTGGAAAGTTTTTTGCACTTGTTTGTTCGTTTATTTTTATTGTGCTTTTGGCTCTTGGGGTCGTTTTTGCGTTGGGAGGATTATTTGGCGGTGTCAAAGTGCCCTATGAATTTTTAGTGGTTGCTTTCTGTTTAATATTGATTTTTTCAGCACTAGCCATCATGCTTGGAAGTTTAGCTAAAAATCGATTACATAGTTTAGCGATTTCCCTTGTTGTATGGGCATTGCTGTTGTTGCTTCTTTCCTATTTAGTAATGGCAATCGGTACAGTTGTTCCCGGCCATGTGCTGCAAAAATTGACGATTGTGATGCTGCATTTGAATCCTATTGATTGGCTTCGTTTTGGTTATTTCCTGCTTTCTGGCCAAACAGCGGTGCTTGGCCCAACCTATTATGATTTAATCTCTTTTTATGAATCTATCATTGGCATTTTGGTGTTCATTGCATTGACTTTGCTATGGATAATCGTTCCATTAATCTTTGCCGCAATCAAAATGAAGAAATTAGGTGTTACAGAATGATCGTAGAAGCGAAGAATATAAAAAAGATTTATAAAAATAATCGAGGGCTGCATGAAGCGAATTTTACGATCAGAAAAGGGCGCATTGTGGCTCTGGCAGGCGGCAACGGGGCAGGAAAAAGTACGTTAATCCGTTTATTGACAAAGCAAGAAAAACCGACAAGCGGAGAGTTTATTTGGCATCAGGATGGACTTGTCCGTTATATGCCCGATGATGTGGATTTTCCTTCTACATTGACCGCAGAAGAAGTGTTAGGATTGCTTGCGTCATTGAAAAAAGTGGACCGGTCTTTGCAAGATGAAATATTAAAGCAGGTTGGACTGTATGAAGTGAAAAAACAAAAAGTGTCTTCCTTTTCAAAGGGAATGCGACAGCGTTTAAATTTAGCCCAAAGCCTTATGGGGGGAGACGGCTTAATCATCATGGATGAGCCGACAAATGGCCTAGATCCTTATTGGATTGCCCGTCTAAAGGAAATCATGATGGAAGAAAGAAATCGGGGAGCGACGGTATTGTTTTCAACCCATATGCTCGCTTTTGCGGAACAATTGGCCGATGACGTGCTAATTTTGCATGAAGGAAGAATCATTGCAGCCGGAGAGGTGGAACAATTATTGGCGGAAAGCCGCTGTCATCATTTAGAACAACTATGGCTGCAGAAAATTGGATTGTGAGTCTATAAAAAGAGCGAATGGAAATTCCATCATCCATTCGCTCTTTCTGAACTTTCTGATTAATCGATGCGACAAATCGTTAGTGGACAGCCTTCGCAGCAAATTTCCTTTTTCAAAAAATCTAAATCGTGGATGGTAATGGTGCTTTTTTCAAAGGATATAATTCCTTGTTTTTTCAGGTCATTGAGCATCCGATTGACCATTTCACGGCTTGTGGAACAAAGGTTGGCAAGATCCGTATTCGTTAAATTAATATCGATATGAATATCGTTATGGTCATCTAATTTTCCGTACGTATTGGCAAGCCGAATTAACGTGGAATAAAGGGCGCCTTTTTTTCCATGTAGCACTAAATCCCTCAAAATGCTTTGGGTTTTCATATGTTCTGTTTGGAGCCAGCGGATATATTCAATCATCAATGTTGGCTGCTCCGTTAATAACATTTCTAAATCATCTTTTTTTATGGATAAAAGCTCGGTATTGATAAGAGCTTTGGCAGACATGGTATGAATGACTGGAGGTCCGAAAACCGCGCATTCCCCCATCAACGAGTTAGGACCGCAAATTCTTAGGGTCAATTCTTTTCCGTTTTCCGTTTCTTTGTTGATTTGTACAGTGCCTTTTAAAATTAGATAGAGATCATTGGCATTTTCGCCTTCCTGGAAAATATGATTGCCTTTATCGACTTTCATTTGCAAGCCATGTTCTTCAAATAAAGTATGGAAATTCATCGGAACCTTTTCGATTAAGACCATTCAATCATCACATCCTTATAACTGATGTACATTACCTATAGGTTCCATGAAAACGAACATAAAACCTATATATATAATACCACATTTCACTCATGCAAATATTGAAAATTTTAAGAGCAATTTTTTGCAATTATTGGGTATTAAAATTATAATCAAGTTAGTCAAAAAAGGTCAAACAGTTTCAAAGAGGTGGTCGTATGCAGTTGCAACAGGAAGACAATCGCAACGCTTTAGAAAAATATGGTCGCAACTTAATTGAAGAAGTGAAAAAAGGAAAAATTGACCCTGTCATTGGACGCGATGAAGAAATTCGTAATGTGATTCGTATTTTATCCCGAAAAACAAAAAACAATCCAGTATTGATTGGTGAGCCTGGTGTCGGGAAAACGGCCATTGTGGAAGGGCTTGCACAGCGAATTGTTCGAAAAGATGTGCCAGAAGGATTGAAAGATTGCATTATTTGGGAATTGGATATGAGTTCTTTAATTGCAGGGGCCAGCTTCCGTGGACAATTTGAGGAACGGTTGAAAAGCGTATTAAAAGAAATTCGTGAATCTGAAGGGCGCATTATTTTATTCATCGATGAAATTCATACCATTGTTGGAGCTGGTCGGGCAGAAGGTTCTATGGATGCAGGGAATATTTTAAAACCAATGCTTGCCCGCGGTGAACTGCATTGCATTGGCGCGACAACTTTGGATGAGTACCGGAAATATATTGAAAAAGACCCGGCATTAGAGCGAAGATTCCAACAAGTCATGGTGAGAGAACCTTCTGTGGAAGATACGATTTCCATTTTGCGTGGACTGAAAGAGCGTTTTGAATTGCATCATGGAGTCAGAATCCACGACCGTGCGATTATTGCAGCTGCACAGCTTTCCAATCGCTATATTACGGACCGCTTTTTGCCGGATAAAGCCATTGATTTAATTGATGAAGCTTGCGCCATGATTCGTACAGAAATCGATTCCATGCCGCAAGAATTAGACGATGTGACGCGCCGGGTTATGCAGCTAGAAATTGAAGAACAAGCTTTAGTGAAAGAAACGGATGAAGCGAGCAAAAAACGGTTAGAGGCATTGAGGGGAGAATTGCAAGAGTTAAAAGAAGAACAAAAAGAACTCCAAAAGAAATGGACTTTTGAAAAAGAAGGCTTAGAGCAATTGCAAAGAAAACGGGAATTGCTCGATGAATACCGCCGTGAGTTGGAAGCTGCAGAAAGCAAATATGATTTGAATAAAGCGGCTGAACTTCGCCACGGAAAAATTCCAGCCATCGAAAAAGAAATTAAACAATTGGAAGAAACATTGGCAACGGCTTCTGAAAACCGTATTTTGAGAGAAGAAGTAACGGCGGATGAAATTGCAGCCATCGTTTCCCGTTGGACAGGAATTCCTGTAACAAAATTAATGGAAGGCGAGCGGGAAAAATTATTGCGTTTAAAAGATACCCTTCATGAAAGAGTGGTTGGCCAAGATGAAGCGGTCAAACTTGTAACAGAAGCGGTATGGCGCGCCCGTTCAGGCATTAAAGACCCAAATCGTCCAATTGGTTCATTCATTTTCTTAGGTCCGACAGGCGTAGGGAAAACGGAGCTGGCCAAAGCGTTGGCGGCGCAACTATTTGATTCTGAAGATCACTTTATCCGAATTGACATGAGTGAATATATGGAAAAACATAGCGTCTCAAGACTTGTCGGAGCTCCTCCAGGATACGTCGGCTATGAAGAAGGCGGCCAGTTGACAGAAGCGGTTCGCCGCAATCCATATGCCGTTGTCTTGTTGGATGAAATTGAAAAAGCTCATCCGGATGTGGCAAACATTTTGCTTCAAATTTTAGATGATGGACGAATTACCGACAGCCAAGGACGGCTTGTGAATTTCACCAATACAGTCATCATTATGACATCCAATATCGGTTCCCAATATTTATTAGAAGCCGGTTCCCACTTTGATGAAGAAGTAGAAAAAGTTGTCATGGGTGAACTTCGCAAACACTTTAAGCCGGAATTATTAAACCGCATTGACGATATTATTTTATTCCATGCGTTGACGGACGAACATTTCAATGCCATTGCTTGGAAATATATTAAACAATTGCAAGAGCGGGTGGCTGAAAATGAAATCACCCTCGTTGTAGATGATGAAGTGGTGGATTGGGTTGTGGAAAATGGCGTCGATCCGCAATTTGGGGCAAGACCGTTGAAACGGTTTGTACAGCGCCATGTGGAAACAGCGGTGGCTAAGGAACTCTTGAAAGGAGAAATCCTTCCTGGCGAAACGATGAGAGTGTCATTAAAAGATGGACAATTAGTTGTTGGAAAAGCTTCGGCTTGAGTCTGTTAAGTTCATAAAAAATAAAAGAGGCTGGGACAAAACTAGCTTCAAGATAGGAAAAAGGAGAATTTGAGCCAACTCAAATTCTCCTTTTTCCATTTCTCTCCATTATTTTTGGTCAGTTGATTTTTGTTGGCCGTGTATTT
>Ga0207747_1001271_pt1 | contig 18833 bp, 16 predicted proteins | sample HigsolmetaGSP11D_FD_184839 | JGI IMG/M metagenome (GOLD analysis project Ga0207747, IMG submission 184839) | High solid enriched microbial communities from the Joint BioEnergy Institute, USA - SP1-1-D (SPAdes) | ecosystem: Engineered > Bioreactor > SSF (Solid state fermentation) > Aerobic >...
TCGAATGGATTTTTAGAAGGGATCAATAATTTAACCAAAGTCATAAAGAGAAATGCTTATGGATATAAGAACTTCCAAAGATTTCGAGCAAAAATATTATTAACACATAAGTATAAGAGAATTGGGGGTCATGTGGGGTAGGAGAATCAGATGACCCTTTTTCAATCATGATGGTTCACTGAACCATCATGATTGAAAAAGGCCACCAAGCGAAAGCGCGGTAGCCTTCTCGCACCCCAACAGTTGACAAAGAACCTTTTTTTTATGGCCTTTTGTGTTGAATTTTTTGGCTGTTTGAATGGTTGTTTTGCAGCTGGGTTTCGTGATTCTCGTTTCCATCTGCCGGTTGTTCAGGTTCAATCGGTTCATTGGTTGTTGGGGTTTCTTCTATATCGTCGCTTGTTGTTTGAGTTTGGGAGATGGCAGATTCTAATCCAGTAATATCAACAGCCACAACGCCAAACTGTCCGTTGCCAACCGTGATGCTTCGGGTTTCGCCGCTTCTGACTGAAGCAATTAGCTTTCTGCCTCCACCTGTCAAGTCATAAATGCGGTAGCCAATCACGTCATTGGATGCGGAAGGGGACCATGATAAAACATTGCCCTGCACTATCACACTGACCGGTTGAGGAGCTGACTGATCCGGATGAAAAGTTTTCGCATTTGCTACTTTGAGTATATCCTTACCTAGTAGCTTTTCCGGATTTCCTCCAAGTCGGCCTAGTATTTTTTTAATGAATTCTTGATTCAATGAAATGCCGCTTGCCGGATAAGTAAATTCTTGCGGTGTTGAGTCCAATGCTAGATATGTTTCACCGTTAATATTGACCGTTCTTGTATCTGATGAGATGAAACTATTGTCGGTTGCAGTCGGCACAAATTTGCGTATGAATAAGTCGCTGCGAACAAGTCCGGCGTCACTGCAAGCTTTAGAAGGCGCCATTCCCGAAATGCCGCAGAATGATGCTTTGACAACTCCTTCTGGCTGTTGGAATCGCTCTTTTGTGCCAATGAATTCTGGATTTACGTCATAGGCCGCGTTCATTAAAGAAGCCCATAATAAATTGACACGCGTGCTTGGTTGTAAATAGATATTATTGAATTGATATAACGTTCTTGGCTGGTCGTAGCCTAACCAAACCCCTAAAGATACGTTTGGATTGTAGCCGACGAGCCATACGTCTTTATATTCCTGGGTTGTCCCAGTTTTTCCCGCAAAGTCTGAGGAGAATTTTAATGTTGAGCGGGCCTTCACTCCTGTACCATATTTAAACACATCTCTCATCATATCTGTAATGATGTAGGAAGTTTCCTCAGAGAAGACTTCCACCGGTTCAGCCTCATGTTGGTAAATAATATGGCCATCAACATCTTCAATTTTCTCAATCATATAAGCGTCGATAAATTTTCCGCCGTTTGCAAAAGTAGCGAAGGCATTTGTGTTTTCTTCCACCGTTGTTCCGTATTCAATGGCACCAATGGCAGCAGCCAAGTTTTCATAGTCGCCTTTTGTTAATTTGGTGAATCCCATTTTCTCTAAAAATTCAGCCGGTCTTTTGTCGATGATTTGGTCATATAAGCGAATGGCAGTTAAGTTTTGGGAATGAGCCAACGCTTCCCGAGCTGGAATAATGCCGCGTTCTTCGCTGGCAATATAGTTTGTCGGCGCCCAGCCTCGATACGAGAATTTCACATCCACCACTGGGCTTCCTGCACCAATTAAACCGTATTCAATAGCTGGACCGTAGACAAGAAGCGGTTTCATCGTAGAACCGTTTGGACGATAGGCTTTCGTTGCATGGTTCACTTCAGTGATGTCAAAGTCTCGACCGCCAACGAAGCTTAAGATTTTTCCCGTTTTATTTTCAATTAAAATGCTGCCTACTTGCACCGGATCCGGAACTTCCATTTCTTGCTTCGTTTCCTGATCGATTTCCTTTTTCGTATAGGTATGTCCGTAGTATTGGAAATCTTTCGCAACTTTGTTCATGGCGTCATACAATTTTTTATCGATTGTTGTATAAACCCGGTAGCCGCCTGAACGAATATCCCGGTCTGCAAGAATAATATATTTTTCATATAAGTTTTCTTCTTCATCTAAACGCTTTGGATCAATGCCGTCTTTTTCGGCTAAAATTCTTGCCATAATTTCTTTTGCCCGGCGTTCAATTTCAAAGGTTAAATAAGGATATTTGATTTTTTGGGCTTCGGGCTCTTTAAAATCTTTCGTAATATCATAGTTGAGAGCTTCTTCGTATTCCTCTTCCGTAATATATCCTGCCTGCTTCATGCGATATAAAACGGTTTTCATCCGCTCAATTCCCGGTTTTAATCCTTCTTCGCTTTTGAATTGGCCGCTTTGCGTGTATGGAGTGTGGGAAAAAGGCGCTTGAGGAATTCCGGCAATATAGGCGGCCTGAGCTAAATTTAATTCACTGGCGCTTATGCCGAAAATTCCTTGAGCCGCTGTTTCCACTCCTGCAATATTGCGGCCGGATGCATTTCTGCCATACGGAATGATATTTAAATAGGCTTCCAAGATTTCATCCTTTGTCATAAAATGCTCAAGGCGCAGTGCAAGCAGCAATTCCCTTGCTTTTCGTTCATAGGATACTTCATTCGTTAAAATTTGGTTTTTAATCAGCTGCTGGGTTAATGTTGATCCGCCTGTTTGAGTCGAAGCATTGGTGAAATCTTGCAGCAATCCACGAAAAACTGCTTTAGGAACAATGCCATTATGTTCGTAAAAATATTCATCTTCTGTTGCCAATACAGCTTTTATTAAAATAGGCGATACTTGATCAAGGGTTGTTTTTTTCCTCTCTAAATCGGTGCGGATTTTGCCGATGTATATATTTCCCGCGAAATACATTTCACTCGTTTCTTCATAATTGTATATTTGTTTTCGCATCTCTTCTCTCGTATAGAGAGGTTCGTCTTTTACTAAGGAAGCAAAATAGCCAACCCCGATGGAAAACATAAACACAAAACCGATTAGAAACATAATGAAAAAGACAAGACCAAGATTCCATATCACGCCTAATGTAATGCGCAGTTTTCGAATTCGATTGGATGTGGCTATCGTATCGATTTTCTCATTCATGTGTATAATTTTTTGAATTAATTGTTGAAACTTCTCTCCCACACACACCCCTCCTGAAATCTTGTTTATTATAGCACAATTCCCCATACTCAGAATATAGTTGTTGACAAAGAAAATTTTACGGGTAGAATATTTCATGAAGCTTTATATGAAAAATCAACTTTTTCAAGCGTTGAAGAGATTGCAGTAGTGTTTTCATTCCCTGTTTTAGAGAGCTGGCGGATGGTGCAAGCCAGTCATAATGAAAACATGAATTACGTTCTTGGAGCTTGAACGTTTTCCGCGATAAGGAACAAAGAGTGGGAGATTTTCTCCAAGCCGGGTGGTACCACGTGATGAGCGTCCCTGCATGCATTTGTTTGCATGCAGTTTTTTATTGTATTTTGGAAATCTATTTACGATATATCCCATTTTAACGAAAACAATAAGTAGGAGGAATCCAATATGGCAAACGAATTATTAGAGGATTTAAAGTGGCGTGGATTGATTTACCAACAAACAGATGAAGAAGGACTTGAAAAACTATTAAACGAAGAAAAAATTTCATTGTATGTCGGTGTAGACCCAACAGCTGACTCCATGCACATTGGTCACATTGTGCCATTGATTACATTGCGCCGCTTCCAAAAAGCAGGCCATAGACCGGTGCTGCTTGTTGGTGGAGCAACAGGGATGATTGGTGACCCATCCGGAAGATCAACAGAACGCAATTTGTTATCTAAAGAACAAATTGAGAAAAACGTAGCTGGACTTAAAAAACAAATGGAGCGCATTTTTGAATTTGGCGATCAAGAAAATAGCGCGATTTTAGTAAACAACTATGAATGGATTAGCCAAATGAATGTCATTGACTTTTTGCGGGATTACGGAAAATTGATTAATGTCAATTACATGCTGGCAAAAGATACAATTGCCTCTCGTCTTGAAACAGGCATTTCCTTTACGGAGTTTTCTTACACATTATTGCAAGGAATTGACTTTAATCATTTATATGATCATTACGGTGTTCGCTTGCAAGTCGGCGGTTCCGACCAATGGGGGAATATTACAACAGGTTTAGAAATCATCAGAAAAACTCATGATGAAGAAGCAAAAGCTTATGGTATCACTATGCCTTTGATTACAAAAGCGGATGGTACGAAATTTGGAAAAACAGCAAGCGGCGCTGTATGGTTGGATCCTGAAAAAACAAGTCCATATGAATTCTATCAATTCTGGATCAACACAGCCGATGCCGATGTGGTGAAATATTTGAAAATCTTCACGTTCTTGGGCAAAGAGGAAATTGAAGAGTTGGCAGAATCTGTGGAAAAAGAACCACATTTACGTAAAGCGCAAAAAGTGTTGGCAGAAGAAATGACGAAACTAATTCACGGCGAAGAAGCCCTTGAAACGGCAAAACGAATTACAGAAGCGTTATTCTCAGGCGACTTAAAATCTTTATCCGCAAGCGAAATGCGCGATGCCTTTAAAGATGTGCCGACTGCAGAAATGGCAAAAGAAGATAAAAATATTGTAGATGTATTGGTGGAAGCAAAAATTTCCCCATCCAAACGCCAAGCAAGGGAAGATGTTACGAATGGAGCCATCTCCATCAATGGCGATAAAGTGACGGATTTGAATTACGTGGTGACTGCCAAAGACCGGTTAGATGATGAATTTACTATCATCCGCCGCGGTAAAAAGAAATATCATATGGTGAAATTTATTGGATAAAGTAAGAAGGTAAGAGTGAATGGGTAAAATTCCCATTCGCTCTTTTTTATTTGTAACGGGAGCAGGGGAGGTTGCATTATTTTGTGCGGATACAATCTCGATTCGTGCGGATGCAACCCCAATTCGTGCGGATGCAACCCCGATTCGTGCGGATGCAACCCCAATTTGTGCGGATGCAACCCCAATTTGTGCGGATGCAATCCCAATTTGTGCGGATGCAACCCCAATTTGTGCGGATACAATCCCAATTCGTGCGCATATCCCCACAATTGGTGCGGATGCAACCCCAATTCGTGCGAATCCCCCAAATTCATGCGTTTCCCCCAAAATATTTAAACCTGTAAAAATAAAAAAACCCTGGAACTTGTAGCAAGTCCCAAGGTTTTTGGATGAAGTACTGAAATTACCGTGAATAGAACTCAACGATAAGAGCTTCGTTGATTTCAGCTGGTAATTCAGAACGTTCAGGATAACGAACGTAAGTACCTTCTTTTTTCTCTGGGTCAAAAGAAAGGTATTCTGGTACGAAGTTGTTTACTTCAATTGCTTCGTTAACGATTTGTAAGTTTTTAGATTTTTCACGTAGAGAAATCACTTGACCAGGTTTTACAGTATATGATGGAATATCAACACGTTTACCATCAACTGTAACGTGGCCATGGTTTACTAATTGACGAGCTGCACGGCGAGTACGAGCAAGACCTAGACGATATACTAGGTTGTCTAAGCGAGATTCAAGAAGGATCATGAAGTTTTCACCATGAACCCCTTTCATTTTACCCGCTTTTACGAATAAGTTTTTGAATTGGCGTTCGTTTAAGCCGTACATATGGCGAAGTTTTTGTTTTTCTTGAAGTTGTAAACCATATTCAGTTAATTTTTTGCGTTGAGTTGGTCCGTGTTGACCTGGTGGGTAAGGGCGTCTTGCTAATTCCTTACCAGTGCCGCTTAGTGAAATACCAAGACGACGAGAAATTTTCCAAGTTGGTCCTGTATAACGAGACATCGAGTCTCCTCCTTTTGGTTTTTTTGTTGTAAAACAAAAACCAGTTGTACCCGAGCTTATGGGTATTTTATTTTCATGTATTTTCGCCCTAGCAGCCTTTAGGGTTACTCATACACCATCTAATAATCCTAGATTATTAGAGGAATAAAATACAACCACAAGTTTATACAACTGCTGCTTTTATTTTACACGGTGTCCATTGTATATGGTTTTTCCATTGCCGTCAAGAGAAAAACGTTAACAAAGGGTATTATCTTAAATATAGTGAATCAATGTTTGGACAAATTGTTCTAATCCTTTTTGATCTTCCTCTGTAAAACGGTTTTTGATTGGGCTGTCAATGTCTAGTACGCCAATCATTTCTCCGTTTTTTACAAGAGGAATGACGATTTCTGAATTGCTGCGGGCATCACAGGCGATATGTCCAGGGAATTGATGCACGTCGTCAACGACAACAGTTTCGCCCTTTTCTGCAGCCGTTCCACAGACGCCTCGTCCAACGGGAATGCGAACGCAGGCAGGCAACCCTTGAAATGGGCCAAGAACGAGTTCCCCATTTTTCATAATGTAGAAACCAACCCAGTTAATATCTTTTAAAAATTGGTTTAATAGCGCGCTGGCATTGCTTAAATTGGCGATGAAATCTTCTTCTCCTTCAAGCAAAGCAGAAAGCTGTTTTGATAAAGTATTGTATTGTTCTTCTAATGAACCTTGATATTCGATTTTTGCAAACATAAGGGCCTCCTTATTTATGAAAAAATTTTCTCATAATGTTGATGCAAGTCATTGACACAGTGGGCATCGGAACCAAATACAAGCGGGATGCCGATGGATTTGGCATACTCAATCATTGGTAGCGGCGGATATGGTTCGAGACAATATTTCTTGCTCAACCCTGCGCTATTTACATCCAGCTCATAGCCGAGTTCCTTCATTCTATGTAATACTTCTTTTATATGATGTTCATCCTGAATTGTTGTTTGATGGGCAAGTTGGAACTTATGAACGAGCGTCGGATGGCCAATTCTCTTTGGTTTATATGGACCAAGATCCGCTTCCATGGATTGAAGCACTGTATCGTAATATAAGTGATAAACGGCTTCCACACTTCCAACGGTTTCAACAAATTTTAAAAATTCCGTTTCCGAATAATCGATGCACACATATTCATCTTTCCATTTTAAAAAGTGGACGGAAAGAATCGCATCATCGAGGGAAGGGCCGATGTCATTTAAAAACCTTTTTGTTTCTTCTTCATATCCAACAATGTAATCTACTTCCAACCCAATATGGATGTTAATATCCTTTTTATATTGTTTTTTTAATTGTGATAATGTTTCTATGTATGTTGAAAGCAGCTCCGGCTTCATTCCGCTGTCTTTTTCGGGAGTAGGATCAACAAAATTTGCTGGAAGCGGTGCGTGTTCAGTGAATGTAATATCGGTAAATTGGTGTTGGATTGCTTTTTCAATATATTTTTCCAACGGGTCTTTTGTACCATGTGGACAAAAGGGTGTGTGAATATGGCCGTCTTTTTTCATTTTTTCAACCCCTTATCAAGAAGAAATGAATAACTTTTATTAAATAACTTTAATTTTTAAAACAAAAGTTCAAAAACATGGTATATTATATAACATATAGCCAATTTGCGTGAGTGTGGAATAGGAGGCTTACGATGAAGTATATCATTTCCATCATCATCGTACTATTAGTGTTATTAATTGTCGGGCTCGTCATTCGAAGAAAACATACTGCTGAAATCGAAAAGCTAGAAAATAAGAAATTACAAATTCAACATTATCCTATTTTTGAAGAATTGACAAAAGTAAAAAATTTAAATATGAACGGACAAACGGAAGAATTATTTGAACGTTGGCGCAACCGATGGACGGAAGTCGTGGATGTCGACATCATCAAAATAGATTCCATGTTATTCGATGCGGAAGAATACATAGATCGTTTTAAATTTAAAAAGGCTTCGATGATTGAAAAAGATATTGAAGATTATATTAATCGATGCGAAAAAATCAAAAATGAAATATTAGCTGAATTAGATGAATTAATCGGCAGTGAAGAAAAGAACCGCATTGAAATAGAACAAATCAGAGATCAATTCCGTTCTGCCCGCAAAACCCTGCTTGCCCACCAATATTCATTTGGACCTGCGTTGACGAATTTGGAAAAAATGCTGGAAGAATTCCCTCAGAAATTGGAAGAATATGAAAAGATGACGGAAGAAGGCAATTATTTAAATGCCCGGGAAATAGTTCTTACCTTAAATGATAAATCGAAAAAATTGAATGAACTAATTAATGAAATTCCAGCTTTGCTTGCAGAAATTCAAACGAAAATTCCAGCGTCCATTCATGAATTAAGAACAGGGCAGCGGGAAATGGAAGAACAGTCCTACTACTTAAAACATCTCGAATTGACGGAAAACCTAGACAAAATTGAAGAAGAATTAAAGAATTTGGAAGAAGAATTGGCAAATCTAAATATTTCTTATGTGGCAGAAAAAGTTCAAGAAATCAATGATGAAATTGAAAATTTCTATGATTTGCTTGAAAAAGAAGTATATGCAAAGGATTTTGTAGATAAAAATTGCGACCGTACATATGCCACATTAAATCAAGTATTGAAAGTAACTCAAGATGTCAGCACAGAAGCGGAATACGTTCAAAATAGTTACCGTTTGCCGAAAGAAGAAGCGGAAATTCCAAAAATCGGCTTGAAACAGCTGGAAGTAATCCAAAAACGGTTTGAAGTATTGCTTGCCCGCGTGAAAGAGGAAAAATCCGCTTATTCCAGTTTGCAGGAAGAGCTGATGGAAATCAGCAAAGAAATTGAACGAATTCAAGAAGTGCAAGAAGAATTTTCAAATCGATTAAAGAATTTGCGAATTGATGAAAATAAAGCCCGAGCTAAATTAAATTCATTAAAGAAAATCTTGCAAGAAACGGATCGAATGCTTCATAAAGCAAATATTCCAGGCATTCCTGAAGAAATGGATGCGCGGCTTGAAGAAGCGGAAGAACAATTATTTATCGTAATGCAAAGCCTCCAAGAAGTTCCATTAAATATGAGTTTAGTCAACAGCAACTTAGATAAGGCGGAAAAATGTATTCAAAATGTGCAAAAACAAGCAAAAGAAATGATTGAAAATGTGATGTTAATTGAACGGATTATTCAATATGGAAACCGCTATCGCTCCAATCCAAAGGTACATGAAATGCTGTTGCAGGCGGAAGAAGCATTTCACCGTTTCCGCTATATCAAAGCGTTGGAGATTGCGGCAGAAGCGGTGGAAATGGCAGAACCAGGCGCCATTAAACGCATAGAGGAACTTGTGCAAGAGGAAATGTTCGAAAAAACGAAATAATCCTTTATGCAGGGATGACATTTTCGAGGTATAATAATCTTAAGATGTAATTTTCAATTTCTTTGTTTGTGAGTTGCTTTTATTTCCTTATAAGAAGTATTAAAATGGTTGGTTGTTCGGAAAGTGTTTTGGCTTTCTGTACAACCTTTTCTTTTGAAATATCATAAAAACAGAAGGTTGGTAATGATGATCTATTTTGATAATAGTGCAACAACTAAAGTGCATGACGAAGTATTACAAACATTTATCGAAGTTAATAAAAACTATTATGCCAATCCGGCTTCCATCCATGCTTTTGGTGTGGAAGTGAATGAATTATTGGACGCAGCAAGAAGCCAAATTGCAAGCATCTTCAATACGAAGCCGGAGTATGTTTTATTTACTTCTGGTGGAACGGAATCCAATAATTTTGCAATTTTCGGTGTTGCCAAGGCAAATCAACATATCGGAAAACATATTATTACAACGGAAATTGAACATGCATCGGTTCTTGAAGCTTATAAATCGTTGGAAAAAGAAGGATATGAAGTTGATTATTTATCCGTCAATAAAAATGGGGTCATTTCTTTGGATGAATTGCGCGAAAAGCTGCGCAAAGACACCATTCTTGTGACGATGATGCATGTCAACAACGAAATGGGGGCCATACAGCCGATTGAAGAAGCGGCGAAAATCATCCATGAACATTCCCGCGCTATTTTCCATGTAGATGCGGTCCAAAGCTTCGGAAAGTTAAATATACGATTTAACGGGGAAGCTGGGCCGGATATCATTTCCATTTCAGGACATAAAATTCATGGCTTAAAAGGCACAGGCATCATCGCTTTTCAAAGAAAATTAAACATCGTCCCATATATTGTCGGCGGTGGACAAGAATTTGGGCTTAGAAGCGGAACTGTTGCTGTTCCACAAGCCGTTGCATTGGCAAAGGCATGCAGAATTGCGGTGGAAAATTTGCCAGAAAATCAAGCGAAGTTTACAAAATGGCGAGACGACCTCATTGATTATTTCAAGACTTTTGGAAACCATATCTATATACTTTCTTCAAAAGAAGGCGCGCCACACATTTTATCCTTCAGCATCAGGGATTTAAAAGGAGAAGTCATTATTAATGCGCTGCAAAAACGGGGAGTCATTGTATCCACATCTAGCGCATGTTCTTCAAAACAGAAAAAAACAAGCCATGTGGTGGAGGCGCTAAAAGTGGATCCGCACTTTAAAGAAGGAGTCATTCGAATCAGTTTTGGCGCAAAAAATACAGATGAAGAAATTGAACAATTTAAAGCAATTTTTAAAGACGTAATGAAAGAATTAAAAGGAGTTTAATCATATGCTTTGGAAAGAAATATTGATCAGATATGGCGAATTAACGACAAAAGGCCGGAACCGGAAAGATTTTATCCAACAATTAAAACACAATATCAAATACATTTTTTCTGATATCGGCTCTCTCACGATTCGTGCGGAGCGGGATCGAATGCATATTGTGCTGGACAATGAAGAACAATTTGAAAAAATCGTGGAAAGATTGCCTAGAGTGTTTGGCATTCAATCCTTCAGTCCTGTGGCTATGTGTGAAAAAGAAATGGAAATTATTCAACAGACGGCCCAAAAAATTATGGACCGCTACAAAGACCAATCCATCACTTTTAAAGTGGAAGTGCATCGTTCAGATAAATCTTTCCCTTATCAAACCTATGATATTCAAAAAGCGGTAGGTGGCTTTTTATTAAAACATAATCCGAATTTATCCGTTGATGTGAAAAATCCGGATGTGGAGCTACGGGTGGAAATCCGAAAAGAAGCCGCTTATTTGATGTCTGAAATTATTTATGGAGCAGCAGGCATGCCAGTCGGTTCAAACGGAAGATCATTGCTTCTTCTATCCGGTGGAATTGACAGCCCTGTAGCGGGTTATTTAATGATGAAACGGGGCGTAAGAATTGATGCTATTCACTTTTTCAGCCCTCCGTATACAAGTGACCAATCTTTGCAAAAGGTAAAGGATTTAGCTAATGAATTAACAAAATTTGGCTCATCCATCCGTTTGCATGTCATTCCATTTACAGAGCTGCAAGTATTAATTAAAGATACAGTGCCTGCAGAAATGCTGATGACCACAACGCGCAGAATGATGATGAAAATTGCGGATAAAGTGCGTGAAGAAATTGGCGCCCTTGGACTTGTTACTGGCGAAAGTTTAGGGCAAGTGGCAAGCCAAACATTAGAAAGTCTAACGGCTATTAATGCAGTAACTAATACGCCAATTTTGCGCCCATTGATTTCCTTTGATAAGCTTGAAATCATTGATATTGCACAGCAAATCGGCACGTATGAAACATCCATTAAACCGTATGAAGATTGCTGTACAGTCTTTACGCCAGCCAATCCAAAAACAAGACCAAAATTAGAGCGTGTAACTCATTTTGAATCTCAAGTGGATTTCGATGAGTATATAGAACGGGCAGTGAAAAATAGAGAAGTGTATACGTTCCCTGAAAAACGCGCGACAGAAAATAAATTTAAACATCTATTATAATCTCGCCTTCAACCGGAAATAGTAGTACATTTTACCTCTCACCTTTTGTGTATTAAAAAATAATTCCCGCACATTCTAAATGCACAAGGAGGTGAGAGAGATGGCTTCAAACAACACAGGCGGACGCAACAAATTATTAGTTCCTGGTGCAAACGCAGCTTTAGATCAAATGAAATATGAAATTGCGCAAGAGTTTGGTGTTCAACTCGGACCTGAAGCTTCTGCTCGTGCAAACGGGTCAGTCGGAGGAGAAATTACTAAACGTCTTGTGCAAATGGCGGAATCTCAATTACGCGGAACTCAACAATAATAAATTAGGGCTAGTAGCATATATTGCTGCTAGCCTTTTTTATTACTTTATATTTATTTTTATCTTTTTAATGAATTTAACGAAAAATTTTCTATTAAGTAGAATATTTTTCTATTTTGTTAGTATATAATTATAAAAATAATAATATTTTTCAAAGAAAGGGGAATTTGCTTGAAGCGGGAAGATTTGCTTGCACCAGAAATTTATAACATTGTAGATGAGTTTGAGAAATGGTCAAAAGATGAAAACAAAGTGGCCTTATTAGTACGGCATGAAGATGGCAACACAGAACAAATTACTTTTGTAGAACTTTTAAAAAGAGCCAACAAAGTAGCAAATGTATTTAAAAGCCATGGCCTAGGAAAGGGCGATGTGTTGTTGGTGATGGTTCCACGTTCTGTTGAAGCATATGCTACATACATTGGCGCATTAAAAGCTGGACTTACAATCATCCCAAGCTCTGAAATGTTAAGAGCAAAAGATATTGACTACCGCATTGAGCATTCTGGGGCAAAAGGGGTTGTAGCTTTCTCCAATGAAATTTCCCAATTTGATGATGTTAAATCGCTAGATGGCTTGAAATTATTCGTTTACGGGGAAGCGGAAGAGCCATGGATTCAAATGGAAAAAGCTATTGAAAATGTATCCGATGAATTTCATGATGTTGAAACAAAAAGCTCCGATGTGGCTTTCTTATCTTACACAAGTGGAACAACTGGAAATCCTAAAGGAGTAATCCATACCCATAGCTGGGGTTATGCCCACTTGCGGACAGCCGCTGAGCATTGGCTCGGTGTAAAAGAAAACGATTTAGCATGGGCGACTGCTGCACCTGGTTGGCAAAAATGGATTTGGAGTCCGTTCCTCGCCATTTTAGGCAGCGGTGCAACAGCCTTTGTATATACAGGAAAATTTGATCCAAAGACATACTTGCAATTGCTTCAAGATTATAAAATTAATGTATTGTGCTGCACGCCGACAGAATATCGATTAATGGCGAAAGTGGATGGGCTTGAATCTTATGATTTATCCAATTTAAGAAGCGCCGTTTCCGCAGGGGAGCCATTAAATAGTGAAGTCATCAATAAATTCTTAAATGTCTTTAACATTCAAGTCCGCGATGGATATGGACAAACAGAAAATACATTGCTCGTTGGAACGCTTCTTGGCATGAAGCCAAAACCAGGTTCCATGGGCAAACCGACTCCAGGAAACATTGTTGAAATTATTAATGAAAACGGGGAGCCGACAAAACCTGGAGAAGTTGGGGATATTGCCGTCCATTCATCCACACCTGCTCTCTTTAAAGGATATTATAAAGACCCTGAACGTACGCAAATGCAATATCGCGGAGAATGGTTTTTAACAGGTGACCGGGCTTATAAAGATGAAGAAGGCTACTTCTGGTTTGAAGGCCGCGGCGATGATATCATCATTTCTTCCGGCTATACAATCGGACCTTTCGAAGTGGAAGATGCCCTTGTAAAACATCCTGCGGTGAAAGAATGCGCCGTTGTAGCAAGCCCTGATGAAATTCGGGGAAGCATTGTAAAAGCCTTCGTTGTATTGAAAGACCCTTCTTTGAAGAACAGTCCAACTCTTATCCAAGAATTGCAAGAGCATGTGAAAAATATTACAGCGCCTTATAAATATCCAAGAGCCATTGAATTCTTGGATGAACTCCCTAAAACGGCTTCCGGAAAAATCCGCCGGGTAGAATTGCGCCAAAGAGAATGGCAAAAGCAAACAACGAAGTAATTCACATCTTTTCCGTCCATCTATAAATCAAAAAGGCATTCAGAAAAAGTTCATTTTCTGAATGCCTTTTTTCATGTAATCTTATACAGGAACAGAATAATTTTATAAAAATTTGAAACAATTGGATTGGTAAAACGTATGTAAGATGGAGGAGGTTGAAAGGATGAATATAAAAAGGTGGGCTGCTCTCATTGCAGCAATAGTTTTGCTCATTATATCAATCGGAGTCAATACATTAATGGTTATTGTGAAAACGAACTTATTCAGCGGGTTTGATTCTTTTGTAAAACTTGAATCCCAATTGACGGAAACTGTAGTTGAACCAGGCTCTTTAAATGAACGGATTGCTTTACTAAAAGTTGATGGAGTCATTCAAGATGTTGGGTCAAGCACGCCTTGGTCCACAGTGGGATATGACCACCAAATGTTTCTTGCATCTTTGGAACAAATTTTGGAGGATGATACAGTAAAAGGTGTTGTATTATCTGTCGATTCTCCAGGCGGTGGAGTCATTGAATCAGCAGAGATTCATAAAAAATTAATGCAAATTAAAGAAGAAAAAGGGATCCCGATTTACGTTTCCATGGGTTCAATGGCTGCTTCAGGAGGTTATTATATTTCCGCCCCTGCAGATAAAATCTTTGCCCATCGCGAAACCATCACAGGTTCCATCGGCGTGATTATGCAAAGCTACAACTATTCAGAACTGGCAGATAAATTAGGAATTGAATTTGAAACAATCAAATCTGGCGAACATAAAGATATGTTCAATGGTACGAGACCTGCTACGGATGAAGAAAAAGCAATGCTTCAAGAAATGATTAATGAATCGTATGAGGAATTTGTAGATGTCGTAGAACAAGGCAGAGGCATGTCAGAAGCAGATGTGAAGAAAATTGCTGATGGACGAATTTTAAGCGGCAGCCAAGCGATGAGAGCCGGGTTAGTGGATGAACTGGGAAGCCTTGAAGAGACAATTCAGTCATTAAGGGAAGATTATGGATTGGAAGATGCTGAATTGTTTGAGTACGACAGTGATTTCGGTTCTTTCACATCTTTATTTATGAGTAAATTGGGCACTATTTTTGGCCCTTCAGCTGAAGAACGCATGCTGACAAAATTAATGTCTTCTTATGATTCACCTCGATTAATGTATTTGTATGGCCAAAATTAAGGAGGGCTGAAATATGACGATCAATCCAGATAATGAACGGAAAACTTCTGCCCATGAAACAAATGAAGAAAATGTTGTTGAACAGGAAAAAGCGCTTGGCACATCTTCCAATGAGGAAGAAATAAAGACAAATCCATTAGCGGAACATGGAGAAGACGTAAAGGAAGAAGCGCAAGAAAGAAACGTGATAAAAGAAATGGAGATTGTGGAACAATACGAAGAAAAGACGGCTGGTTTTTGGATTCGTTTTTGGGCCTTTCTCACAGATGGCCTGATTGTCGGCGCCATTATCTCCATTTTCATCAAGCCTATCTTTTATTTTCTCGGCTTGGATTTATCCAGTTCGGATTGGTATGCACCCATTACCATCGTGTCGGGAATTATCTATTACGGGTACTTCATTCTCATGACAAAGTTCTGGCAGCAAACAATCGGCAAAATGATTTTTGGCATCAAAGTGAAGCCTTTGAAAGAAGAAAAACTTTCGTGGGGAACTGTTTTGTTCCGGGAATTAGTTTCCCGTTTTATCAACAATACCATTTGGATTACGTATCTTTTCGTTGTCTTTGTCCCAAAAAACAAAGGCATCCAAGACTTTATCGCAGATACCATGGTTGTCCATGAAAATGTATATGTGAAAAACGAAAAAAAAGTCTTTAAAGAAAAAATCATCGACACTAAAGAACAAGCGGTATAAAGGGATGGCCATTCAGTATCTTAAAGATGCTGAATGGTTTTTTGATTTTCAAGTTCAGTTATTTGCTTAGTTGGGAAATTGTTTAGTAAGATGAACATAGTAGAAATAAAGGAGGAAGATTTTAGTGGCTCAAGTAACATTTAAAAATAAACCAGTAACTTTATTAGGGAATGAAGTAAAAGTTGGCGATAAAGCACCAGACTTTACAGTGCTTGCCAATGATTTATCTCCAGTAACGTTGAAAGATTCAGAAGGGAAAATCCGTTTATTTGCAACAGTTCCATCCCTTGATACAGGCGTTTGTGATGCGGAAACTCGCCGCTTTAACGAAGAGGCATCAAAATTAGGGGAAGATGTTGTTGTTTATACGGTTTCAGTTGATTTGCCTTTCGCTCAAAAACGCTGGTGCGGGGCAGCTGGCATTGACCGCGTTATCACAGTATCCGACCATAAAGACCTTTCATTTGGTAAAGCTTACGGGGTAGCAATTGAAGAATTGCGCTTGCTTGCCCGTGCGGTGTTTGTTGTAGACCGTGAAGGCGTTGTCCGCTATGTGGAATATGTTTCAGAAACAACAAATCATCCAAATTATGAAGCAGCGATTGCGGCTGTGAAAGAACTTCTTTAATTGAAAGGAACATATCTTTTCTCGTAATTTTCGGTTATGATTATAATGGGCTATGATGGTAGACAAAGTCATGTTTGGCTTTGTCTACACTCATTTTTTGCTCGTTTTTATAGATTGGGATTGGTTGAAAGGAAGAACAGAATGGAGAAGATGGAGCAAATTTTTACATTTATTGATCATAAAGCAAAGGAAATAGAAGAATCAGGCAAGTCCACCTATTTAGAAGCCGTTCTTGCAACACTAAAAGGCATTTTGGATGGAGACTATCCTTTTCCAGTGGAAGCTGCAACGAAAGAGGAAGTGCGCAAAGCCATCCAGCTTGCGATTTTAAAAGGAATGCGCGAATCCTCCCAGCCAAATCATCAGATGACGCCGGATTCCCTTGGGCTGCTGATCGCTTTTATTATTGAGCAATTATTTGAAGAAAAATTGGAAAAGGGCATGATATCCATTCTTGACCCTGCCTTAGGTACAGGAAATTTAATGTTTACCATCATGAATAGATTGGATGGAAAAGTATTGGCAACAGGAGTGGAAGCGGACGAACTGTTAATTCAACTGGCTGGCGAGATTGCAGAATTAATTGAGCAGCCAATTGAACTTTATCATCAAGATGCCTTAAGACCATTGCTTGTTGAACCGGTTGATCTAGTTGTTTGCGATTTACCGGTTGGCTATTATCCAAATAATGAAGTAGCCAAAGATTATGAATTGCATGCACAAAATGAGATGAGTTACGCACACCATTTATACATTGAACAGTCGCTAAGATATACAAAAGAAGGCGGATATTTAATTTTTTTAATCCCCGCTACATTATTTGAATCAGAACAGGCGGAAATGCTTCACCAATTTTTGAAAAAGCATGCGTGGATTCAGGCTGTGATGCAATTGCCGGAAAATATGTTTAAATCCAAACAGCATGAAAAGAGCATTTTTATTTTGCAAAAGAAATGCGACCAGCTGCGTCCTCCGAAAGAAGTGCTGCTTGCCAAAGTACCGAAACTATCCAACAAACAAGCCCTTTCATTATTCTTTGAAAAAATAAAAATGTGGAAAGAAAATAATTTGAATAAGCGCTAAAGAAAAGGTGCTGCCTATTTGATTAGGCGCACCTTTTAATGATTTGAGTGATTTGATTCAACGACAAATGAAATATTTTGACTATAGGTTTGCGAGATAATAAAAGGACAATGATGCAGCTAGAAATCATCAACAGCCAATATCGGTTTGTTTCCACGATGTAGTGCTTTACGTTCGGCTCTTGAAAAATTCTAACAATGGCTAAATGAAGCAAGTAGATTACCATCGTACATTGGCCGATGGGAGTAAGAAAGATTTGTTTTCTTGGCACCAAGGAAAGAAAAATAAACGTAGCTAAAAACTGTACGCCGTAAGTTGCGAATCTCATTAGAGCTGAATATTCAACGGTATCAGCAATTTCTTCATACGGTCTTTTTCCTAATAGCCAAAACCGATAGTCGGTAGGAACGTATTGGGCAATGAACATAAATCCCAAAACAGCAACAATGATGCCGATGACTGTATGATAGCGAAATTTCAATTGTTCAAAGTGTTCAGCTTTTAAATGGTATCCGGCTAAGAAAAATGGGAAGAAGAAAAAGGTTCGGGACAAACTTAAAAATTCGTCAACTTCTGTATCATAGCCTATTAATAAGGAAAAGATGATAGCAAGAGGCAGCCCATATTTTAACTTGCCGAAGAAATATAAGAGAATATTCCAGAACAATAAACTCATTAAAAACCAAAGTCCCCATCTTGGGATAAACAAACTATAACTGTTAATATCATGGAAGATAAACTCATAATAAAGGGTATAGATTACTTGAAAAAATACATAAGGAATAATCAGTTTTTTAACGAGCTTTTTAAAATATCCCCGCTCATACACTTTTTTTGCAAAATATCCTGAAATCAAGATAAATGCAGGCATATGAAAGGTGTAAATGAATAAATAAATATCAGCAAGAAATTTGCTGTCTTCTATATATTCACTAATCATATGGCCAAACACGACTAAAAAAATGAGAATCGCTCTGGCGTTATCAAAAAAAGGAATTCTTTTCAACGGAATCATTCTTTCTAAAAAAATATTATGATTGTGAAAGAGAAATAGTTTATCTGAAATAAAGCCAGTAATAGTTTTAACATATTTCGACAAAAATCGCTATGAAAAGAACTGCGGAAATCGTCATATAAATATGGGGAAAATGGAAATGATTTATGGAGGGAGAAAAATAAAAAAAGGTTCTTTGTCAACTGTTGGGGTGCGAGAAGGCTACCGCGCTTTCGCTTGGTGGCCTTTTTCAATCATGATGGTTCACTGAACCATCATGATTGAAAAAGGGTCATCTGATTCTCCTACCCCACATGACCCCCAATTCTCTTATACTTATGTGTTAATAATATTTTTGCTCGAAATCTTTGGAAGTTCTTATATCCATAAGCATTTCTCTTTATGACTTTGGTTAAATTATTGATCCCTTCTAAAAATCCATTCGA
>Ga0207747_1001274_pt1 | contig 18793 bp, 29 predicted proteins | sample HigsolmetaGSP11D_FD_184839 | JGI IMG/M metagenome (GOLD analysis project Ga0207747, IMG submission 184839) | High solid enriched microbial communities from the Joint BioEnergy Institute, USA - SP1-1-D (SPAdes) | ecosystem: Engineered > Bioreactor > SSF (Solid state fermentation) > Aerobic >...
GTGAGGAAATTGAGATTGACGGTAATGGTGAAATTAATTATTGTGAGTTTAACGATGTGGAGATCAATGAGTTGCTCAAATCAGTTAATCTTGATGATGATGAACTTATGATGTGCCAATATATTATCCAAGGAAAGAGTGGAAAGGATATTGCTGATATTTTCGGAGTGTCGCCGCAACTGATCAGCAGTCGAAAGAAAACGCTTCGGAAGAAGCTTAGACCAGTACTCTATCCGAATTAAGAACCCGAAAGGGTTCTATTTTTTTTATTTATTTTTGTTTTATGTTTTTATGGTTGTGGTGTCATATTTATTTGAGATCACAAAGGAGATGAACAACTATGATGCACAAATTAATTCTCGTTGCTGAGGTGTTGATGGGAAAAGCAATTGTAATAAGTAAAAAAGGAGATAAGTTACAGCTTTACCCGAACGGCATGAGAAGAGATGTCGTTGTCAACAGCTTGGCAAGTGTTCTCAAATCATTGTCTAAAGTCTAAGGGAGGAATTGTCAATGTCGAGTTTGAGAAATCTTTTGAAGAAATATGAGGGTGGCGGTTCAAGAGGCGGAGAAGGTTCGAGAAAGAGAGTACCGTGGTTTAGCTTGAAGGACGATGGAGATACTGCTAATGTTCGATTCTTAATTACTGATGAGGTAGACATGATGAATTTTGTAAGAGAAGTTCATCGTGCTAAAATTGGTAGTTATGAAAATAATGTTGTTTGTACTGGTGCAGATTGTGAGTTCTGCCGTAGAGGTGAGCCGAAGAGTGTTCGTATGCTCGTACCTCTATATAATCTTGAAAAGCGTGAGGTACAAATTTGGAGCCGTGGTTTGACTGATATCAATCAGTTATTGAACAACTTTGATGAGTACGGGCCGTTGAACAATCGAACTTACAAAATTAAACGTAATGGTCGTTCAGGTAACACCAATACAACTTACTCTTATTTCCCTAAAGATCGGGAAGAGATGAGTAACTTTGATGAATTGAGAGAACAGGTTCCTAATGTTGTCGGTCGCGATTTCCGGTATTTCTTGAACCTCACCCGTGAACAGCAAATTGAAGTAATTGAGACAGGTAAAGTTACGTTTAATCGTTCAGAAGAGTCAGGAATAGACGAAGATGAAGATCAGCCTAATGATGAACGTGTGTTTTAATAATTACAAATATGGGGGAGAGGCCAAAAACTCTCTCCTTATTGTTTTAAGGGGGAATTTTTGTGAGCCGTGAATTAGAACTCAATTTTAGCAGAGAGCAAGTCAGCTTAAACGATCTTACAAGTAAATTAGCACATAATAAGATAACAAATACTCGATTAACGAGAAACAGAAATAAGATTCTTAATGCTATCGAAACAGTCAAGCAGTTAATCAGTTCGGGCAAATTGGTAGCAGAGGGTGACTATAAAATTGTCATGAAGGAGGATATACTGTTCCTGCAAAACTATATCCATAAGGCGATTTTAAATGGGGAGTATGTTTATGATGTTGAAACTACAGGTAAAGATGTTTTCAATGACATAATTGTCGGTATATGTTTGTACACACCCGGAGAAATACCTCTATATATTCCAGTAAATCATACTGACATTGACAATGTTCGTGTCGATGGACAGTTGGATGAGGAGGATGTAAAACGGATTTTAAGACCGTTGCTGGAAAATAAGGATTGCAGGTATATAAATCACAATCAGAAGTTTGATGGAGAATTTACTCAAGTATATTGGGGAATCAGAATTGCTAATTTCTATTTTGATACTCAATTAGCCGGAAAGTTGTTGAATGAGAATGAAGAGAACCACAAGTTGAAATATTTGTATGCGAAGTACATCAAAAAAGACCCATCAAAATGGTCAGCATTCGGCGATCTATTTGAGGATATCCCATTCAACTATGTGCCTATCAATATAGCTGGCGTGTATGGTGGTAATGATGGGATAATCCCGTATAAGTTGTATCAGTTCCAGAGCAGTTATCTTAGATATAATCATCCAAAAGATGAGTTCCGTAAGCTTGCTAAAATAATGTTCGAGATAGAAATGCCGCTGATTCCGATTTTGATTGACATGGAACTTAGAGGTGTTGAGATTGATGAGCAGAGGGCGGCGGAGTTGAATGAAAAGTATTCTGCTGAACTGAAAGAGTTGGAATTGGAACTTGATCGGTTTGTTAAGCGATATGAGCATGATATTTTGATTGATGAGACGTTGAACAGGCTGACTCATGGTGAAGGTAAGATTAATTACAATTCGCCGCCACAGTTAAGCAGATTGCTTTATAAGATTATGAAGTTGCCTGTTGTTAGTCGGAAAGAGCCTACTGGTACAGGCAAGAAGATCATTGAAAAGTGGTTGGAGCACAGCAGGGTCGATAAAGATACGAAGAATTTCATTAAAATGTTTAAGCAGTTCAAGACGATAAGAAAACTCTTGAATGATTATATTAATAAGTTGCCTAAAGCTGTTGAGCCTAAGACTGGCGCTGTTCATACACAGTTTAATCAGTATGGTGCTGTTACTGGAAGGTTCTCTTCATCGCATCCGATTCATAAAATTAACTTGCAGAACATTCCATCGAGGAATAAGGAAATTAGAACTATTTTCAAGGCAAGAGATAACTATGTGTTAATTGGATCGGACTTTTCGCAGATCGAGCCGAGAACTCTCGCCTCGCTGTCTGGGGACGAGGAGATGATTAATGCTTATCGTGAAGGTAAGGACTTGTATGCGACAATGGGAGCGAGAGTTTACCAGATGGATTATTGGGATTGTATGGAGAAGCATGAGGATGGGACAGACAATCCAGAAGGTAAAGTAAGACGGGATACGATGAAAAGTGTGCTACTTGGAATCATGTATGAACGTAGTGCAAAGGCGATTGCGGAGCAATTCAATAAACCACTTAAGTGGGCGGAGGATTTGATTGAGGATTTCAGACGTGCTTATCCTAAGATAGAATTGCATCGTATGACAGTAATAAATAAAGCTGAAACGTTCGGATATGTGACTACATTACTTGGAAGAAAGAGAAGATTGCCTGACATGAAGCGTTCTGATAAAGAAGATTGGAGATATTTAGATGCTCATAGACAATGTTTGAATGCTGAAATTCAGGGGACAGCGGCAGATATCATGAAGTTGGCGATGATTGAAGTTGGCAATAATGAGGAGTTTAAGGCTCTTGGTGCTCATATGCTACTTACGGTTCATGACGAACTTATTTGTGAAGCGCCAGAAGAACATGCAAAAAGAGTCGGTGAAATCCTTACTGATTGCATGAAGAAGGTTGGGGAGGAGTTATTGAAGTTACCGATGAAATGTGATGTTGAAATTACAAAGGTTTGGTATGGCGCTGAATATGAGTTTGAGACGGAAGATTTTGATGATGTAGCCTAATTTTACAAGGGGGTAATGTTATGTCATTAAGTAACCTTAGAAGAGCCGTAGAACGGCGTGTAGAGGCCGAGGAAAGCTTTGAGGAGCAGTTCCTGAAGGATTATAACAAAGCGTACTATCAAATCGAGCAGGAGCGGAAACAGGAGATGCCGGATGATTATTATCGTCCATCTTCTCTTGGGCCGGGATGTAAAAGAATGTTGGCGTTCCAGAAATGGGGCGCTCCTACTGATAATGTGGATTTCAGTGATGAATGGACGTATAACTTGATTAGAATCACTGAGAATGGAACTGACCGACATACTCGTATTCAGGATGTAATTAAAAAGATGGAGGAACTTGGTCTACATCTTGAGAATCTCGATGTTGAGCAGGTAATTGAAGAGGCGCGGCATAGAGGGATTAATTCACGGTTCGTTGAGTGGGATGAGGAGCATAAAGAGGCTCGATGTGCTAACGATGATCTTAAAATTTGGTTTAAGGCTGACGGAGTGTTCAAATATCGGTCTAAAGAGGTTCTGTTTGAAGTTAAGACTGCTAATGGTTTCAAGTTTCAGAAAATTGTTAACAGTAACCAGCCGTTGATTGAGCATATCCGGCAAGATACATGTTACAGTATGGGTCTTGGTATTGATTATGTTTTATATCTCTATGAAGATCGGAATTTTTTAAAAACTCATGTTATCTTATATAAGATTTCTGATGAGGATAAGCAGTACATTCGGGACAAAGTTGAGGAAGTTGAGAGAATTGTTTCAAGCAGAATAGTGCCTCCAATGGAGGAGGATAAATGTAAATATTGTGAGTATACAGCAGTATGCAGACAGTATTTAGAAGGAGATTTTTTCCAAGAACAGGAATAAACCAAGATTGATTTGTGTACTATGATATCAAAAATAAAGTTCGTTAAAGTGAGGTGGTTGACTGTGACGACAGTCGGAGGTGATGCCAAAAAACAAATCTTATTTTATCGTAAAATGATTCAGAAGCTTGAGGAGATCAATTTGGGGTACAATGAGGATTGTATCGATATGACGATCAATATACTCAAGATTGAAATCAAGCGAATCAAAAAGAAGAATAGCTAAGGCGGTGAATGTATGAAGGCTGGAGATATGGATGAACTTCTCTCATCGATGGACATCCCAACGTTAATCAACATCATTGAAGATTGTCAGGCGAAAATTTTGATTGATCCGATCAATGAGTATGTTGTAAATGAACAGTCACGGTTGATCGCCAAGTGCCGGAAATTGCTGACTGAAAGGGGAGTATTGTTAAATGAACTTGGAGCCTAACGGCTCTATTTTTTTTTCTTTACAGGAATAAACATAATCATATGGAGATATAATTGTTAACAGTTAAGGCATTAAAATTTAATGGAGGTATGACGAATGAATGATGTTATGAGGCAAACATTTGGAAATCGTGGGGGGACATATGAGGATGGATACGCTGATGGGATTAAGACAGCGATGCACCTTGTATCATTGAAGATTAGGAGCCTTCACGATGCGTTGAATAAGATTCGTGATATGGATGGATTGAAGCAGGTTAGGAAGGAAATTAACAGGTGGGATAAGTTGTATGGAGAACTTACAAAGGAACTCGGTGTAACTGTCCAGACCGATAATTCTGATAATGAAGATGATGATTAAAAGTGAGGCTGAAAAGCCTCCTTTTTTTTGTCTGTTTTTTACATAAAGGGAGTTATATTTATTTGAGCAAATTGATTCAACGGCCTTATATAAATTAGGAGGTGTTGAGTCAATGGCTAAAAGTGGTACAGGCAAAGGTTTTGAACAGGATTGGTCAAACTCTTGCCCACCTGAAATATTTATTGAGCGGGTAAGGGATGTTTTATATATGTCTGGAAGTTCAACAAGTAAAGACTATATCGTTTATAAGCATCCGAACCTCTTTTTGTTCGAGTTGAAGTCGCATAAAGGTAAGAGTTTGCCGATAAAAGAGGAGTATTACAAGGATGAGAAGCGGAGGGGAGAGATTAAGAATTACGGAGTTATCACAGCAAAACAGTTGGAGGGGTTATATGAGGAGAGGACAAGGAAAGGCGTGTATGCTGGATTCATCGTTAATTTCCGAGAGAAATTCGCAACGTACTACGTACCTGTCAAGCTGGTTTACGATTTCATTAAGGACGAGAACAGGGAAAGATCATCTATACCTATTGAATGGTTCGAGGAAAATGGTATTAGGATTCCTCAACGAAAGAAAATCACTCGATGGACTTATGATTTTAGATTCTTGGACTTAATTGTAGAGATGGGGATTGACTAATGTTAATTAGGTAAAGGTTAAGGAGGAAATAGGAGATGTTTTTGAGAGGTAAATTCGTTGTAAGTGAGATTACAAAAAAATCTAAATCTGTTTTCTTTAAGCAGTTGGTTGTCGGCGATGAACTTGAGATGGACTTGGAATTGAAGCCAGTGGGAAGATATGCAGGGGATACTGGGCCAAGTTATGCTGTGCCGATTCGTATTAGATGTGTAAGAACTAATGATTACACATACAAAACAGTAAATGAACTCGCATTGATCTTTAGAATATTCAAATTACAGCAAGTTGAATAAGGCGGTGGCGTTAGGTGGATATCGGACGTTTGAGGGAATTGTTGAGTGAGGTTAAAGATGACAACAGAGATACGCAGAAGATCATGGATGATATTGTAGATTATTACGCAAAGGATTTGGATGAGTTGGTGGAAAGAGTCGGCAAAATTGTTCGTAACATTCGTGAGGGTCATATTGATGAGTATTCTGACGATGAACTTGAACTCGACATTATCGAAATATCTGCTCAAATGTATTCTGCAAGTAGGGAACTCGCAAAGCTTGGCGGAGAAAGCGATTTGGCGAAGCATAAGAGGGCTGAACGGTTTAATGATGTGTTAAGTCGGGTATCTGGAACGGCGGCAGAGAAAAAGGCAAAGGCTGAGAAGATGGTCATGGAAGAAAGCGTACTCGAAGATATCTACAAACGTGCTTACGATCAATTAAAAATAAAGCTGGAAAAGGCTGATGCCGTATATGCCGCATTAAAGAAGGTATACGGTAAAAGGACTTTGGAACTTGATGTGTTCCGAAAGGAGATTCGAGGACGAAGATTTGGGGGAGATGAAGGAGATGACGGTTAAGTTATATTGCGATGGAGGATGTAGGGGGAATGGCAGAAAGGATAGTATAGGAGGTTGGGCATTCGTTGTAATGCTCAATGATACAGTTGTGTTCGAGGATTCAGGTGCTACGACAGGTGTTACAAATAACTCCATGGAATTATTGGCTCTTATTAATGGTTTAAGACATTTGTTGCCGGAAAAGGATGAGTACATTGAAGTATATTCTGATTCTAAATATGTAATATCTGGTGTAATTAAAGGGGTAAAGAAGTGGGCTAAAGCTGGATGGAGAACACAGGCTGGTACTCCAGTTGCGAACGAAGAACTTTGGAGATTGTTATTGAGCCTTGTTCAACAGTTCAGTAACATTCATTTTAACCTTGTAAGGGGGCATTCAGGGGTCAGAGGTAATGAGATGTGCGACTCTCTCGCTAACCGTGCTATGGATGATTTCATCGCTTACAAGGACTTTATAAGGGGATGATAATGTGGCAGATTTAGAATCAATTGTAAGGGCGCTAAATAAGAAGTTCAAGAAGGACATTATTGTTAAAGGTACAGAGGCTAAGAAAAGAGCATTCATCCCATTCTCTTCACCGTTTGCTAATTATATGACACGTGGAGGTATTGCAATCGGTAAGGCAACAGAATTTGCAGGAGGGCCGGGATCGGGAAAGACAACAACAGCCATCGATATTATGTATAACTTCCAATTAATGTTCCATGATCGATTGATTGTTTACCTTGATGCGGAAAATACGTTTGATGATGATTATGCTCGATTGTTCGGCGTGGACATGAGCAAGGTAATTATGATTAAACCTGAATATGAACATGCTGAACTTCTACTCGAAATGACTTTGGAATGTTTGAGGACAGGTGAGGTTGGATTATTAATCATCGATTCAATTCCATTCTTGCGAAGTAAGCAGGAGATGGAGGGGACGATGGAAGATAAGACGTATGCAGGAATCTCTCAAACACTTACAACGTATTGTGGTAAGGTAATACCGCTCATGAATAAATTTGAGACAACTTTAATCGGAATTAATCAAATTCGTGCTAAGATTGGTGTGCCTTATACGGCCTACAACTACCCCGGCGGTAATATGTGGCAACATTCTTGTTCGCAACGCATATTCTTCCGTAAAGGCGATTTGCTGGATGAGACATATGGAACTCATCCTCAAAGCTGGGAAGGTGTTCCGGTTGGTCATATTGTAGAGATGAAGTATCTTAAAAATAAGATCACGAGACCGGATCGATTGTCGGGACATTTTACGTTGAAGTATGGAGAAGGCATCGATGTTGAGTATGACATGATGCAGTTGGCGATTGCTCTTGGTGTAGTTGAACAGAGTCATTCATGGCTTCAATGGAACGGGATATCTAAGCAAGGAGTATTCCGGTTGATTAATGCGATCAAAGATGAAGGAAAGTACGAACAATTTAAGGATGAAATTATGGAAATTGCTCTCGCTTGATGCTTTACTTTATTATATAGTTCTATGTATAATAAAGACAAATCTAAAGGGAATGGGGATGAATGATTAATGGCAAATGCAAATGCTTTCGATTTTCCACCAGAGGTATTATCGGAAACGGTTAAGTTGAAGCGGAAAGGGATTTGGAGAGAAGGAGTTAGCGCGGAGAAGAAGGAAGAATTGCTTAATAATTGGTCTATGGCGGTAGCCGAAGTTTTCGGAGTAGAGCCGCCAGAGATTAAATATGAGCCTGAAAATGTTGCGGAGTATGTTTTATCTGGCGGTGGACGTTATTATAGACCAACGAATACGATATTTTTGTACCGAAAGGTATCGCTTATGACGCTGTTCGTAATGTTCTCCTATGTAGTGTTAGATGGTGATGTTGATTACAGCACTGCTATGGATTGGGGTCATTCATTGTTCAATGCGGCGTTGCCTAATGCTTATAGAAGTGCTCTTGAACGAGGATTGTTCATAACAGAAATCTGATAAGGTTAAAGCTGGAGAGGGGGCTGAAAAAGCCCCCTTATTTTAATACTTGAATATTATAATATTACCTGTATAATAATATTTAAATAAAAGATCGGAGGTCGAATGTCTATGTTGTATTTTGCATATGGGTCAAATCTGGATGAGTCGAGAATGTTGAAAAGATGTCCATCTGCACAATTTATTGCTAAGGGTGAGTTGAAAGGGTGGAAACTTACGTTTCAGGAGAACAATGCTGGAAAGTTTGTTGCGAATGTCGAGAAGGGGCGCAAGAAAGATGTAGTTGAAGGGGTAATATGGCACATTGATGATATAGATGGAAAGGCTCTTGATAAGTATGAAGGACATCCGGTAACTTATAAGCGCAAGACGGTAACAGTAAAATCTGAGTATGGTAAAGATTTGTCAGTAATTACTTATGTGATGGATAAAACTTATATGAAGTATGGGGGGTATGAGAGAGTAAAGACGGAAGCTGGGTATTACAGATATGTTAAATCGTACGATGAGGTTGTCCGCAGATACGGTGTGCCTGATGATAAGTATTTAGATTATATTGTAAGGGGTTATGATATGTTTGGGTTGAAAATAGGTAAATTGATGAATATCTTGAACAAGATCAGAAAGAACCATCCTAATGTGGAGAAAAATTCTGATGATCGGATTGAAATAGATTTTTGTCCAGATTGTGGATGTGAAATGAGTGTATGTGAGTGTGATAGTTATTTCTATTTTAGTAAGTCTGGTGCTGATAATTTACCAATTGATGTTGATAATAATAAATACAAGGTGTTCGTATACGGAACATTGATGAAGGGCAATAACAATCACAAACTGCTCAAAAATGCCAAGTTTATCGGCGATGCGTCAATTTATGATTTTGCATGTTATGATCTTCCTTTCGGATTTCCTGCTGTTAAAAGTGAAGAGGGCGGCAAAGTCGTAGGTGAGGTATATGAAGTCAATGGAGCAGAACTGAGAGCACTCGATAGCCTTGAAGGGTATTACGAACGCAAAGATGATGGAATGTATCTAAGAAGAAAAGCTACCGCGTTTTATGATGATGGTAATTATGATTCTGTATACTTTTACCTTTGGAATCGTAATTTGCCGCAAGGATCGATATACGTAACCAGCGGTGAGCGATGGGAAAAGAATATGTTCAAAAAGTTTTATTGATCCGATCCCTAAATTGAGGAGGTTAATTCACCTCCTCTTTTTTATTTTCTCCTTTTGTCGGTGTTAAGTAATTTTACGGGGTGAGGATTAATGAAAAATAATACAAGGTCATATTCAAGTTTTCAGGAAAAAGGTGTATCTAAGAAATTCGGCACTAATGTTCAGATAGCCAGCGGTGCTACGCCGTTTTATAAAGGTGATGGCATCGATGAGCATCTTTTCATTGAGTGCAAAACCAAAATGTCTCCATCGAAAAGTGTCACAATTAAAAAAGAGTGGATCGATAAAGCAAAAGAGCAAGCAACTCAAATGAGAAAAGGAAATTTTATCCTTGTTATCAATTTCGGCGAACAGAATTGGAATGGGACAATGAAGGACTATGTTGTGATGGAAGATCATTACTTTGAGCATTTGTACAAGTGTGCAAAGGTGGTTGATGCAATAATTGAGGATGAACTTGGAGGTGTCCTCATGGAAGGCTTTGCTATAGATGAGTTGGCGGAGATGCGTAATAGGTTGAGGAAAATCATTAATGAGACATTGTAAGGAGGATGTTTAAAAATGGAAAATGTTCAGTTTTTGACTGATGAGTTTATATCTAAGTTTGATGGTATTAAACCGCCATTGACGGTGTTGGGTGAGTTTATTTATTATCGTACCTATTCTCGTTGGTTAGAGGATAAGAAGCGGAGAGAGACGTGGCCCGAAACGGCGCGAAGAAGTGTTGAGTATAATATATCGTTGGAGTATAGACATCGTGTGAAAAACGGTCTTCCTGTAGATATTGATGAGTTGCGCCGTAAAGCAGAGGATTTGTATACAAGGGTATTTCATCTTAAAGCGTTTTTGAGCGGACGTACATTCTGGGTTGGAGGTACTCCTGTTGCAGAAAAGTTCCCTCTTGCTAATTTCAACTGTGCATTTACAGTGATTAATAAGTTTGAGGATTTTACTGAATTGTTTTATCTCTTGATGGTTGGCGCTGGTGTCGGTTTCCGTGCAACACATGATGAAGTCGATAAAATCGAAAGTTATCATACAGGATTGACGGTTATCCATCGTGATTATACCCCGGTTACTCCTAAATGGTTCCGGATGAATGAGTCCAAAAAAGAGGTGTTGGAGGATCGTACAATTATCACGGTCGGGGATAGCAAAGAAGGATGGGTAAGTGCGTTAAGAATGTTTTTTGAGGAATATGTAAGAGGTGCGAAGATCATTGAAATTGTCTATGATAACGTCAGACCTAAAGGTGAGCGGTTGAAAACATTCGGCGGTACTGCGTCTGGTCATGAAAGTCTAAAAAATATGTTCAATAAAATTCACAAAATTATGGAGAGAGAAGGCGGTAAGCTTTCTACGATTGGTGTACTTGATATCTGTAACATCATTGGCGAGAATGTGGTTGTCGGCGGAGTGAGACGGACAAGTGAAATTGGTTTGTGCTATGATGAGGATAAAGAATTTATCACAGCGAAGAATGGCATCTATTATCAGGATGAGAATGGAAATTGGTTCAAAAATGAGGAGTTAGGGCATCGTGAAATGTCTAATAACTCAATCTTGTTTTATGAAAAACCGTCCCGTGAACGCCTACATGAGATTTTTTCGAGCATCAAGATTTCAGGCGAGCCGGGATTTTATAATATGGCGGCAGTAGAGAAGAAAGTAAGAAAGCATAGTCAAGAGTTAGGCATGGAGTATCGTCCAAGATTAGGCACAAACCCTTGCGGTGAAATTTTGCTCGACTCTAAACAAACATGTAACCTTACGACGAACAACGTAATGGCTTATGTTGATGAGAATGGTGTTCTCGATGTTGAGGAACTTGTTGCTGGGTTTGTGGCAACGGCAGAGGCAGGGTATCGTATGACTCTTGTTGAGTTAGAGTTGCCTGAATGGTCGAAGGTACAAAAGAGAGATCGCCTTACAGGTGTATCGCTGACAGGCTGGCAGGACATGGTAGGTGCTACAGGTATGAGTATCGAGGAGCAGAGAAAACTCCTTAGACGGCTACGCAGAGAGGTTAGAGCGGCAGTTGACAGAATGGCTGAATCGCTGGGGACGGAGAGAAGTTATCTGTCTACAACCTTGAAGCCAGAAGGTACGCTATCTAAACTGCCTACGGTGTCGAGTGGTCAGCATCATGCTCATGCGCCGGAATATTTGAGAAGAGTGAGAATTACGGAAGCTGATGCGTTGTGCAAAATGGCTAAAGATATTGGGTGGCCTATGGATCGTGTCAATGATAATACGATGGTTATTGAGTTCCCTGTTAAATCGCCAGCTAAAAGAACGGTATATGACGTACCTGCTCTTGAACAGCTTGAGAATTATAAAATGTTCATGGAGGAGTATGTTGAGCATAACGCTTCTGTGACGATTAATGTTCAAGACCATGAATGGGAAGAAGTAGAACAATGGGTATGGGATAACTGGGACGTTATCATTGGTATTACGTTTATCTCTCTTGGTACTACTTATTATGCTCATATGCCGGAAGAGAGAATTTCTCCCGAAGAGTATGAACAAAGAGCAGATTATATGGCGAAGCATCCATTTAACCCAGATATATTGAATTACTATGAGGATGGGTTGGATAAGGAATTGGATATGGATTGTGCTGGAGGGGTTTGTGCTCCACGATGAGTTTGAGAGGGTAGCGGAATATTAGCTACCCTTATTTTTTTTTGTCTACATACGTCAATATTATTTTAGCTTTTATCACATACGGTTTTATATAAATTTGAGGACAAAAATAGGAGATGATTTTTTATGGTATATAGTGCTCGAGAAGAGGCTAAATTATTGATCCTTAATTATTTGAAAAGTCATTGTAAAAGCAAAAATGAAGCCATAAAGGGCAGTGCTTTGCAGACATTGTTTGGGTATCATGGTTCTGTAATTAGAGCCGCTGTTAATGAGCTAAGATTCAGTGGACATCCGATTTGTAGTGGAACGAAGGGGTATTGGTATTCTAATGATGTCGACGATATTCTCGATACAAGAGCGAACCTTGAATCTCGCGTGCTGAACATCATGAACGCGATTGATGGATTAGATAGATGCCTAAGAAAGATTGAGGGAGAAATAGATGATGCTGAATCTGGAAGAGAATTTTAATAATGATGAGTATTGCCTCGTGTGCGGTGAGCGGTTAAGGATGGTTAGTGAACTTATCGGAGAATATTGGGGTGCGCCTGCCTATGAAACGTATATTGCATGTCCAAACGGGTGTGAGGAGGAAGATGAATGATTATTCCGGTAAAGTACATTGATGAAAATTTGCCTGAACTCGAACGTGTTGGAGGGAAGGAGAAAAGTAAATGGGTTGATGTTAGAGCGTCTTGGGTCAAGATTAATGGTGTTGTTCGGCCATGGAATGAAGGAGAAATCGAGTCTATCGACTACAATGGTGAAGTTGTCGAGACAAAAAATGCTACAGCCGTTATGTATGAAGCTGGAGATTATGTTCAGGTGTATTTAGGTTTTGCGATGGAGTTGCCGAAAGGATATGAGGCGTATGTTGCTCCAAGAGGTTCGACATATAAGAACTATGGATTTATTCAGGCGAACAGTTGGGGAATCATTGATGAGGATTTCAATGGAGATGGTGATGAATGGTTCATTCCTTTCGTTGCATTGCGTAGCGGATATATTGAGAAATACGACCGTATCGCTCAATTTCGTGTGATGAGGAGTATGGATGAGTTTGAATTTGATCGTGTCCTCTTCCTCGGTAATAAGGATCGTGGAGGCCATGGAAGTACGGGGGTAAGATGAGATGTGGTCTGTAATAGCTTGTATTTCTCTTATTTGGATAGCTGGTGTAATTTCGAGTGTTGCTTACAAATCAGAGGAGAGTGAAGAGCAGTGATGAATGAAAAAAAGGTTGATGTGTCAGACGATAAAATCAACCCAAGTCATTATAAATCTGGAAGTATCGAGTGCATCGAAGTTATTGAGGTTGTTACCGATGGACTTAATGGCATTGAGGCGGCTTGTACGGCTAACGTATTAAAATATATCTGGCGGTGGAAGAAGAAAAACGGCGTCGAGGATTTAAAGAAAGCAAGATGGTATCTCAACCACCTCATTGATAAGATTGAGTAGGGGGCAGGGAGATATGGGTGCGGTGAAGATTGAGGTATATAATAAAAGACTCATGGATTCGTACGACTACCATAATACAGCCCATATCAGAACACTACTAAAGAACATGAGTAATTTGGAGAAGTTAAGCGCGAAAGGGGATCAGGTAGCGGCGGCTATACTCATCGATTTAAAGACGTGTTTAGGTGAGTATGGATTGGAGCATACAACGTTAGCACCCGATGAACTTTATGCAATTAAAATGAATTTGATTAATGGTGTACCTCAAACAGATGTCGCTCACATACTCAATGTTAGACAACATTGGGTGAGTGTATTAATCAAAAAGGGGATTGTAAAGATAAAATATTTACTGACAGGTGTTGATGAGGGATATGGAACAACCGAGGATTGACATGACTGATGAATGGCTAAAGGAAAATGATCCATATTATAGAGACAAGTCCCGAAATAAAAGGAAGAAATTGGAGTACCATTATGAGACTGATAGACAAGAGCAGACACGGGTAATTTGCATAGGAGAAATACCATTCTCTTCTCTTTGGAAGTCTGAACTTGGAAAAGTGGCAGAGAAGGGTGTGGATGTAAAAATGTATTACAATGCATGGGATGAGTCTTAATATTGACTGATTCTGCGTCTTGTGTTATTATTTGTGTATCCATTAATCAAATCTCCTATTTCCTTAACCGGAAAGTGGGGCCGCGCTGTGCGGCCTCATTTTTTTTACTTGTACTGTTATATATGTAAATGTATAATATTTATAAGGAGGAGATATAATTAATGGCTAAAGTGCTTATAAAGAAAGTTGGAATGTCGCCGAAAGTGGATGATATTGAAGTGTCAAGAAAGACATTCCTTGAATTGATGGGGGAACATAAATTCATTGAAATCCTTCATGATTTAAGGTTAGTCGTATCGACATCCAATATGATGCCGTATAATATCGCTCTTCGATATACTGGCGATAAAGATGAGGATGTAGCTTATGCGTCCGGTACAGTGGTGTTTATGAGTAAGTCAGGCGATATAAGCGATGAGCAGATCGAGGAGATTAACTCGAGACTCAACTTCTTTGCATTAAGTAGAGATGATAAAGAGTACCCGATTCATTCTTACCTGATGGACTAAAACATAAAATATTAAAATAGGCGGTGCGTATGCACCGTCTTTTATTTTTGTCTATTGACCGAATAAACTCTATCAAGGTATAATGCGGGCAAAATAAGATTGGAGATGATTGGTAAATGAGAAAATTATTGATGGCATTAATTTGGACAACCTTAATTGTGTTAATTATACCGAATGTGGTATTTGCAAGATACAATGCACCCATTTTACACCAAGAATTTAATTTAATGTTGGATGATATGAAGAGCAAGACTGTAAAGATTCATAACACACATCCCAATGCTCCTAATGGATATGTCGCAGGTACAGGATGGTTGATCGAGGGAGATTATGTTATCACTGGTTCTCATGTAGTGAATGTCCCGCAAGCAAAACTATATAATATTATGTTGAATGATTCAAATCATACATTCTTTTTTGATTTTGAAGTTGTCAAGGATATACCGGAACAAGACATTGCAATTATTAAATTGAATGTTAAATACGATTGGGAAAGAAGTGCTCTTGATGAAGTAGGATATTTCAAATTTGCGGATTCGGTTACGGTTGGTGAGCCTGTAATGTCTTTAGGATATCCATTAGAGATTGACATGGACGATTTAAGTTATAGCGAAGGTTGTGTAGTCAGTGTTGATGTAGGAGTAGATTGGGTAGGAACACCTATTACAAGTAGACAAATTAAGTTCTATCTGGAGTCTAAGAAGGGAAATAGTGGCGGACCGATATTCAATGCAAGAGGTGAGATTGTAAGCATGATGGTAGGTGTAGAAACAAATAACAGCAACAACTCTTATGGTGTTAAATTGTCTGATTTGAGAAGTGCGGTAGAGAATATAAGTAATGATACTGTTGCCTCCGTCAAGTGAGGCTATTTTTTTTGTCCTTTTACTGGTGATATTTGTTATCTGCATATTGATAAATAAAGTAAGCAGGGAAATTGAGGAGGAAGGAAAGTTTATGAAGAACGTTGACGTTGTTATGATGAAAATTGATGATTTGATTCCTTATTCGGAAAATCCAAGAATCAATGATTTGGCTGTTGGTGTTGTCGCCGAAAGTATTCGTGAGTTCGGGTTTAAGAATCCGATCATTGTTGATAGTGATAATGTAATTATTGCCGGGCATACGCGGCATAAAGCGGCAAAGAGACTGGGGTTAGAGGAGGTTCCGGTGATTGTGGCTGACGATCTTACGCCGGAACAAGTAAAAGCGTTCCGTATCATGGATAATAAATCAAGTGAGTATGCGGAATGGGATTATCAAAAGCTTCTCGCAGAAATTGATTCGTTGGAAGATGCAAATTATGATGTTAACCTTACTGGGTTCGATGAGATTGAGTTAGGTAACATCATCGAGGAATTGGAAGGGAAGCAAAAGAAGGATGATGAAGATCGGCCTGAATTGGAATTTACAGAGGAACTTCTCGAAGAGCATCAATACGTTGTTCTTTATTTCGATAACACAATGGATTGGCAGGTTGCAGAACGCCTTTTCGACATCAAGCCTGTAAAAGCGTTAGATAGTAGGGAAGGGTATGAAAGAAAAGGTGTTGGGCGTGTAATTAACGGAACGAAAGTGTTGAAAATGATTCAAGAAGGACAAAACAATTTCTAAGAGGTGTAAATAATGAATCCTGTATACATTTCACCGTCTTATAAGCGTGCAGGTAATGTTAAGGTTCGTGAATTGGTTAGTGATGTTATACTCGCTGTTCATGAGTTCGAGGTAGATGAGTATCGTGAAAAAGATGGCGGAGAAATCATCGTCATTCCAGACTTTCTTCGGGGGAATATGGCGAAGATTCGCAATTTCATTTTAGAGGAAGGGTATAAGCGGAGTGATTATGTAGTTATGATGGATGATGATGTTAAAGAGTTCGTCTATTTTGAAGGCGGACGGCGGATTAAAATGACGGAGAAGCAACTTAAAGATTTTGTATTAAATGGATTTGTAATGTGCGAAGATATGGGTATTAAGTTGTTCGGAGTAAATTTACTCGATGATCGTAAGGCGTACCGCGAATATGCTCCATTCAGCACATTGTCGGTAGTGTTAGGGCCGTTCTGTTGTCATGTTAAAAGCCCTATCCGGTATGATGAGCGGTTAGGGTTGAAGGAGGATTACGATTATGCTTTGCAACACCTTAGAAAGTACAAGGGAATCCTAAGATTTAACAAGTATGCTTATGTTGCTGACCATATCAGCCTTGATGGTGGATGTGCTACTTATCGGCTTAAAGATGAGGAGAAAAGACAGATTGAATTGTTCCAAAGAAAATGGGGCAAGAAGGTTGTAAGGATCAAAGATACGAGTATTAATCCGGTAGTTAAGTGTCCATTAAGTGGCATTTAAGGAGGATTGAAATGAAGATAGTGATTACGAGCGGAGGATTTGATCCGCTACATGTTGGTCATATTGAATGTTTCAAAAAAGCGAGTTCCTTAGGCGATTACTTAATAGTGATCGTGAATAGGGACTCTTTTTTAATGCAGAAAAAAGGGTTTGTGTTTATGCCTGAAAATGAGCGGCTGGAGTTGGTTAAGAGTATTCGGTATGTGGGGCATGCTGAATTGGCGGTTGATGATGATCTAACTGTATGTAGAACGTTGCAAATGTTGGCAGAGAAATACTTAGGATATGAAGTAATATTCGCAAAAGGTGGAGACAGATTTGCAGATAACATTCCAGAGAAAGATATATGCGATAAGTACAACATTAAGATTGTTGATGGGCTTGGCGAAAAGATACAGAGCAGTTCGTGGCTCACGGGGAGGATAAGAGATGAAAGTTTTAAATTGTGAGTTTCCGAAGGAGTGGGATGAGGCAATTATTTTCCCGTTAGCAGATACACACATCGGTGAACATCTGATTGATGGGAAGAGGCTTACTCAATGGCAAGAGGAAGTCATGAATACAGAAAATGGATTAGTAATCGTTAATGGGGATATCGTCAATAATGCAACAAGAAACTCGGTGTCAGATATCTATAATGAACTTCTGACCCCGAACCAGCAAATTGACAGAGCGGTGAAGCTGTTGGAGCCTATTAAGGATAAAATCATTGTTCTTACTGACGGGAATCATGAAGCAAGAACATATAAATCTGATGGAATTTTATTAATGGATAGGGTGGCGAAGGAATTATATGGCCAAGAAATCGGCAGTCAAAAGTATGTCAATGGTGCTTATCTCGTTTATATTGCTTTTGGGAGAAATAACGGCAGAGATTCACGGAAAACAGTTTATAGCTTATATGGAAAGCACGGAGCAGGTGGCGGGAAAAGGACAGGTGCGAAAGCGAATAGGCTGGAGGATATGTTAAACACGGTTAATGCAGATATATTCTTGCATAGCCACACGCACCAACCAATTGGATTTAAACTTGCAAGTTATGCTGTAAATTATCGGGATCGGAATGTGATTTACAAAGAGCATTTGTTTGTAAATACTAATGCCTTTCTTCGATATGGTGGGTATGGTGAGGAGCAGGGATTTAGACCTGCCTCTACAGCGTATCCTAAAATCTACCTCAACGGCAATCACAGAGAAATGAAAGTGCTTATTTAAGGGGGAGTGATTTTTATGCCGAGTTATTGGAGAAAGGATGTTGTTGGTCAGGAGGAGAAGTTTGAGGCTGATAATATAGCGGAGTTGGCTTTGCTTGTAGCGGCTATTACAAATAGCCTTGAAATTGAGTATGTTGAGGATGAAGCAGATGGGGAAGTTGAAGGGTAAAGTTAGATGTAGAGCATGTAAAGGGCTTGGATATAATAAAAATAATTATGAGGAATGTGAAATTTGTGCCGGGGAGGGAGTTATATTTAAGCAGAAGGAGGATGATAATGGTGACGAGATTCAGAAA
>Ga0207747_1001277_pt1 | contig 18774 bp, 15 predicted proteins | sample HigsolmetaGSP11D_FD_184839 | JGI IMG/M metagenome (GOLD analysis project Ga0207747, IMG submission 184839) | High solid enriched microbial communities from the Joint BioEnergy Institute, USA - SP1-1-D (SPAdes) | ecosystem: Engineered > Bioreactor > SSF (Solid state fermentation) > Aerobic >...
AGCACGCCGGCAACGGGCGCGATCGAGGCATCGAGCGCGAGCTCGCCGATCACCGTGTAGCCGGCGAGGGCATCGGCCGGCACGGCGCCGATGGCCGCCATGACGGCAAGCGCGATGGGCAGGTCGTTGTGCGAGCCTTCCTTGGGCAGGTCGGCCGGCGCGAGATTGACGGTGATGCGCTTGGCCGGCAGGGAGAGAACAAAAGCGGGCGCGATTGTGGCGGTCCACCGCTTCGGCCGGGGCAGGGCAGGGTTGCGCCGGCAGCGCGGGCCTCGGTTGCTGTAACGCGCTATGCGTTGCCTGAGCGGCAGCGCGTGCGCCGCCGGGGAGGAAGGTTCGCAGACATGGCGTTGGATGCCGCGCTGCTGGCGCTGCCGGTCAAGATGCTGCTCGTGGCGGCCGTCGTCGTCGCTGGCTCGCTCGCGGCGCAGAAGGCGGGGCCCTTCGTCGGGGGGCTGATCGCGACGCTGCCGATCTCGGCCGGCCCGGCCTATGTCGTGCTGGCCCTGGACCACGGCGCTGCCTTCATTGCCGAGAGCGCCGTGGGCAGCGTCAGCATCAATGCGGTGACGGTGCTTTTCGTCATGACCTATGCGGTGCTCGCCCGGCGTGGGGTGGGCGCCCCCGGCTGCCTTGCCGGCGCGATCGGCGCGTGGCTGCTCGCCGCCGTCGCCATCCGCGCCCTCACGCCGCCGCTGTGGGCGGGCCTCGTGCTCAACGCCGTTGCACTTGCCATCGGCGTGCCGCTGGCGCTGCGCTTCTCGCGAGTGGCAATGCCTCCTGCCAATGCGTCTCGCCCGGTGGATCTCGTACTGCGCGCGCTTGCCGTGGCGACGCTCGTCGGCGTCCTCAGCGTCGTGAGCTGGCACATCGGCCCGCTCGCCTCGGGCATCCTCGCGCTCTTCCCCGTCGTGATCCCGAGCGTCGTCGTCGTGACGCACCGTGCGGTCGGGGGGCTGGCCGCTGCCGCGGTGGCGGCGAGCAGCATCTACGGCCTCGCCGGTTTTGCTGCAGGGATGGCCGCGGTGCATCTCGCCGCCGTGCCCCTCGGTGCGGCCGCGGCACTCCTGATCGGCCTCGCCATCTCCGTTGCCTGGAACGGCCTGCTCTTCATGCTGCGGCTGCGGCGGATGCGCCGGGTGGCGGCTGCCACCTGATCACCGCTGGTTCTGCTCGGCCCGCAGCGCCTTGAGGCGATAGAGGGTCTCCAGTGCCTCGCGGGGTGTCATCTCGTCCGGGTCGAGGTCGTCGAGGGCCTCCCCGAGCACGTCTTTCTGCGGCGTTGCGGCGGCGGGGCGCTGCGACACGGCGGCGAACAGTGGCAGGTCGTCGACGAGCGCGGCGACCGGCTTCTCCCGCTCGGTCTTTTCCAGTTCGTCGAGGATGGCGCGGGCGCGCGCGATGACCGGCGGCGGCAGGCCGGCGAGCTTGGCGACCTGGATGCCGTAGGAGCGGTCGGCCGCGCCGGGAATGACCTCGTGGAGGAACACGACGTCGCCCTTCCACTCGCTCACGCGCACCGTCGCGTTCTCGACACGCGCCAGGCGTTCGGAGAGCGCGGTGAGCTCGTGGTAGTGGGTCGCAAAGAGCGAGCGGCAGCGGTTGACCTCGTGCAGGTGCTCGATCGCCGCCCAGGCGATGGACAGGCCGTCGAAGGTGGCCGTGCCGCGGCCGATCTCGTCGAGAATGACGAGGGAGCGCTCGCCCGCCTGGTTGAGGATGGCCGCCGTCTCGATCATCTCGACCATGAAGGTCGAGCGTCCGCGGGCGAGGTCGTCGGCGGCGCCGACGCGCGAGAACAGCTTGTCCACGATGCCGATGTGGGCCCTTGCCGCCGGCACGAAGGCGCCCATCTGGGCAAGCACGACGATGAGCGCGTTCTGGCGCAGGAAGGTGGACTTGCCGGCCATGTTGGGGCCGGTGACAAGGGTGATGCGGCCCGCCTTCTCGCCCTCTGGCGGAGAGAGCGCGCAGTCGTTGGCGACGAAGGTGTGGCCGGCGCGCTTGAGCGCGGCCTCGACCACCGGGTGACGCCCGGCGGAAATGGAGAAGGCGAGACTGTCGTCGACGATGGGGCGGGTCCAGCCGAGGTCGTCGGCCAGCAGCGCAAGCGCCGCCGTGACGTCGACGACGGCAAGTGCCTCGGCGGCGCGCTTGATGGCTTCTCCCGCCGCGACGACGGCATTGCAGAGGCGGTCGAAGATGGCGAGCTCGATGCCGAGTGCCCTGTCGGCCGCCGAGGCGATACGTGCCTCGAGTTCGCCGAGCTCCACCGTGGAGAAGCGCATGGCCCCCGCCATCGTCTGGCGGTGGACGAAGGTGGCATTGTGGGGCGGCTTGAGGAGATCCTCGCCGACGGCGGCGGGCACCTCGACGAAATAGCCGATGAGGTTGTTGTGCTTGACCTTGAGCGTCCGGCAGCCGGTCTCGTCGACATATCGGGCCTGCAGGGCAGCGATGAAGCGGCGCGAATCGACCTGCAGCACGCGCGCCTCGTCGAGTGCCGCGTCGTAGCCCTCGCGCACAAAGCCGCCGTCGCGCCTGAGCAGCGGCAGTTCGTCGGCGAGCGCAGCGGACAGGTCCTCGGCGAGGCCGGGCGCGATGCCCCGCATTGACCCGGCGGCGGCCGCGAGCTCCGCCGGCGGCGCAGCGTCCGCGAGCAGGTTCGCGATGGCCTCCGCCGCCAGGAGCCCGTCGCGCACCGCCGCAAGATCGCGCGGGCCGCCGCGGCCGAGTGTCAGGCGCGACAGGGCACGGGCGATGTCAGGCACCGCGGCGAGGGCCTGGCGCAGGCGTTCGCGCAGCGGCCGTTCCGCGACGAGGAAGGCCACGGCATCGTGGCGAGCGCGAATGGTGGCCACGTTGGTGAGCGGGCTCGCCAGCCGCTCGGCGAGGAGGCGTCCGCCGCCGGGCGTCACCGTGCGGTCGATGGTCGCGATAAGGCTGCCGCTGCGCTCGCCCGACAGGGTGCGCATCAGCTCGAGATTGGCGCGCGTCGCCGCGTCGATGGAGAGCGTGCCGGACAGGTCCTCGCGCAACGGCGGCGACAGGGGCGGCCGGGCAGAGAGCTGTGTGCGCTCCACATAGGCGAGTGCAGCTGCGGCCGCCGCGATCTCGGCGCGCGAGAAGGCGCCGAAGGCGTCGAGGCTCGCCACGCCGAAGAAGTCCTTCAGCCGCCGTTCGGCGGAGGCCGGGTCGAGCCCGTCGCGCGCCATGGGCGTGACGGCGGCGCGCTGCTCGCGCCACAGGTCGCGCAGCGACGGCTCGTCGTAGATGGTGTCAGGCACCACGATCTCGCGCGGGTCGAGCCGCGCGATCTCGGCCGAGAGTCCGGAGGCCGGCGTTTCCGTCACCGTGAAGCGGCCGGTGGAGATGTCGATGGCGGCCAGGCCGTAGGCGTAGCTGTCCTCGCCGGTGCGGCGACGGGCGATGGCGACGAGAAGGTTGGCCCGCGCCGGGTCGAGCAGGCTGTCCTCGGTGATGGTGCCGGGCGTGACGAGGCGCACGACACCGCGCTGGACCACGGACTTGCCGCCGCGCTTCTTCGCCTCGGCCGGGTCCTCCATCTGCTCGCAGACAGCGACGCGGTGGCCGGCCGCGATGAGGCGCTGGAGATAGTCCTCGGCGCGCTCCACAGGCACGCCGCACATGGGGATATCCTCGCCGAGGTGCTTGCCGCGCTTCGTCAGGACGATGCCGAGGGTGCGCGAGGCGATCTCGGCGTCCTCGAAGAACAGCTCGTAGAAGTCGCCCATGCGGTAGAAGAGGAGACAGTCCGCGTGCGCGGCCTTGATCTCCATGTACTGCGCCATCATCGGCGTCATGCGCTGGAGCTCGGCCCGCACGGCCTCGGCGCCCGCATCCGCACGCACGGCAACGCTGCCCGTCCGCTCCTGATCGTCCCTTGCGGCGCTGACTTCACGGCTCATGGGCCGGGACGCTAGCAGAGCCAACCCGGCGTTTCATCCTCCGTTGCATGGTTGATCTGCGGAAATCGTGGAGAACTTCGCTTGAGCGGAATCGTGCTGCTGCCGTAAGGTCGCGGCCGACCCGGAAACGCCCGAGATCAAGAACACAATGGACACTGCCAAGCGCCGCTCCCGCCCTACCTTCACTGACCAGGAAGTCCTGCAATTTCATGCCCAGGGGCGGCCCGGCAAGCTGGAGGTGGTGCCCACCAAGCCCATGGCGACCCAGCGCGACCTCTCGCTCGCCTATTCACCCGGCGTCGCCGTGCCTGTGAAGGCGATTCACGAGGACCCGAGCGTCGCCTACGACTACACGACCAAGGGCAACCTCGTCGCCGTCATCTCCAACGGTACGGCCATCCTCGGCCTCGGCAACCTTGGCGCGCTCGCCTCGAAGCCGGTGATGGAGGGCAAGTCCGTCCTCTTCAAGCGCTTCGCCGATGTCGATTCGATCGACCTCGAGGTCGACACCGAGGACCCGGAAGCCTTCATCAACGCGGTGCGCTATCTCGGGCCGTCCTTCGGCGGCATCAACCTCGAGGACATCAAGGCGCCGGACTGCTTCATCATCGAGGAGCGCCTGCGCGAGCTGATGGACATTCCCGTCTTCCACGACGACCAGCACGGCACGGCCATCATCGCCGCCGCGGGGCTCATCAACGCGCTGCACCTGACCGGCCGCGACGTTAAGACGACCCGGCTCGTGATCAACGGCGCCGGCTCGGCCGGCATCGCCTGCGCCGAGCTTATCAAGGCGATGGGCTTCGCGCCCAACAACGTCATCCTCTGCGACACCAAGGGCGTCGTCTACAAGGGGCGCGAGGAGGGGATGAACCAGTGGAAGTCGGCCCATGCCGTCGAGACGAAGGCCCGCACCTTGGCCGAGGCGCTCGACGGGGCCGACGTCGTCTTTGGCCTGTCCGCCAAGGGCGCGCTCACGCCGGAGATGATCGCCTCCATGGCGCCGAACCCCATCATCTTCGCCATGGCCAACCCGGACCCGGAGATCCTGCCGGAGGAGGTTGCTGCCATCCGTGACGACGCCATCATGGCGACGGGCCGCTCGGACTATCCGAACCAGGTCAACAACGTCCTCGGGTTCCCCTACATCTTCCGCGGCGCGCTCGATGTGCAGGCGACGACGATCAACATGGAGATGAAGATCGCCGCCGCGCGGGCGCTCGCCGAGCTCGCGCGCGAGGATGTGCCGGACGAGGTGGCTGCCGCCTATCAGGGCGCGCGTCCGCGCTTCGGGCGCGACTACATCATTCCCGTGCCGTTCGACCCCCGCCTCATCCACGTGGTGCCGGTCGCTGTCGCCAAGGCGGCGATGGAGACGGGCGTGGCGCGCCGGCCCATCGTCGACATGCGCGGCTACAAGGCGCAGCTCTCGGCCCGGCGCGACCCGGTGGCGGGCACGCTCAACCGCGTCTTCGAGCGCGTCCGGCGCTTCCCGAAGCGCGTCGTCTTCGCCGAGGGCGAGGAGGAGCAGGTCATCCGCGCCGCCGTTTCCTTCGTCAACCAGGGGCTGGGCACGGCCATTCTGGTCGGGCGCGAGGAGCGCGTCTACGAGACGGCGCGGCTCGCCGGCATTGACCTCGAGGCCAAGGAAGGCATCGAGGTGCACAATGCCCGCCTGTCGCATCGCAACGCCGCCTACGCGCAGTTCCTCTACGAGCGGCTGCAGCGCAAGGGCTATCTGTTCCGCGACTGCCAGCGCCTCATCAACCAGGACCGCAACCACTTCGCCGCCGCGATGGTGGCGCTCGGCGACGCCGATGCGATGGTGACGGGCACGACGCGCAACTATTCAATCGCACTCGAGGACGTGCGCCGCGTCATCGACGAGAAGCCGGGCCACCGCGTCATCGGCGTATCCATCGTCCTGGCGCGTGGCCGCACCGTCCTGGTCGCGGACACGGCCATCACCGAGATGCCGAGCGCACAGGATCTGGCGGAGATCGCGGTGGAAGCAGCGGGCGTCGCCCGCCGGCTCGGCTATGAGCCGCGTGTTGCCATGCTCGCCTTCTCCACCTTTGGCCACCCGACGGGTGAACGTTCGGAGCGCGTACAGGAGGCGGTGCGCATCCTCGACAGTCGGCGCTGCGACTTCGAGTACGACGGCGAGATGGCTGCGGATGTCGCGCTCAACCGGGACCTGATGAGCGTCTATCCGTTCTGCCGCCTGACCGGGCCGGCGAACGTGCTTGTCATGCCGGCCTTCCACTCGGCTTCGATCGCGACGAAGATGCTGCAGGAGCTCGGTGGCTCCACCGTCATCGGCCCGCTCATCGTCGGCCTCGACAAGCCGGTGCAGATCGTGTCGCTCGGCGCCAAGGACACGGACATCGTCAACATGGCGGCGCTCGCGGCCTTCAACGTGGGAGGGTGAGGCGGGGCCGCTAGAGGTCGAGCTCCCAGGTCTCGCTGACGAGATCCTTGCCGAAGTTCCTGCGGGGTTCGGCGGCGACGAGGCGGAACCCGGCCTTGGCATAGATGGCGCGGGCCGTGGTCAGGACGTCGTTGGTCCACAGCGTGATGCGGGCATAGCCCGCGGCGCGGGCGAAGGCGATGCATTCGGCCACCAGCCGCCGGCCGAGGCCGAGCCCCCGTGCCGCAGGCTCGACGAACAGCAGGCGCAGCTTCGCCACCTCGTCGGACTGTCGCACGAGGCAGATGGAGCCCAGCCTGATGCCGTCGTGGTCGGCGATCCAGACGCGCTCGCGTGCGGGGTCAAAATTCTGCACAATGTCGCTAATCACCTGAGCCACGAGTCCCTCGAAGGTCGCGTCCCAGCCGTATTCTTCGGCGTAGAGCGCACCGTGGCGGGCGACGATCCAGCCGAAGTCGCCTGGACGGGGATCCCTCAGGACGATCCGGGCCGGATCGAGCCGGCCGGCGCCAAGCGCATTCTCCAGTGCGGCCATGGCCGTGACCAGCTGCTCCTGCGCGTCCTCCGTCAGGGGCGCGATGAGCGCCCCGGCCTCACGGCGGGCTGCCGCGTCGAGACCGGCGAAGGTCTCCCGGCCCTGTTCGGTGAGGGACAGGAGAGAGCGGCGCCCGTCGTCCGGCGAGGCGCGGCGTGCGACCAGCCCCTTCTCCTCGAAGCGGCGCAACAGGCGGCTGAGATAGCCGGCGTCGATCCCCGTCCGGCGGCGAAGCTCGGTCGCGGTCGTCTCCCCGCACTGGGCGAGCTCGTAGAGCACGCGTGCCTCGCTTAGCACGAAGCCGCTGTCGTGTAGGTGCTCGTGAAGGAAGCCGATCTCGCGCGTGTAGAAGCGGTTGAAGCGGCGCACGGCCGCGATGCGATCGTCGAGCGTGCTGCCCGTGGCCATGCCTGTCCCGGCATGGCGAAGTGTTGCCGTCACCATGGGTAGAACCCTCCCATCGCGGCAGCATCCTGTGATTGTTTGACTGAGTCAACTATCTGTTAGGCGGAGCGGACCTGGCGTACGAAGGCGTCGACGGCCTCGTTGAGGGCGAGGGCCTGCTCGTCGAGCTCCGTCGCCGCCTGCAGCACTTGCTCGGCGGCGACGCCGGCGCTCTGGGCGTCGAGCCGCACGTCGCCGATGTTGCTCGACACTGCCTGGGTGCTCGTTGCCGCCTGGCGGGCGCTGGCGGCGATCTCCTCGGCGGCGCGCGACTGGGCCTTGGCGACGTCGGCGACGATCGACGCGGCCTGGCCGATCTCGGCCACCGTTCCGTCCATGGAGGCCACGGCCCGCACCGCCGCGACGGAGGCGTTGCGGATGGTCTCGATATTGGCGGCGATCTCGGCGGTTGCGCGGCTCGTCTGCACGGCGAGGCTCTTGACCTCGCCCGCCACCACTGCAAAGCCGCGGCCGGCGGCGCCGGCGCGCGCGGCCTCGATCGTGGCGTTGAGCGCCAGGAGATTGGTCTGGTTGGCGATGTCCTCGATGAACTCGACGATGGTGCCGATCTTCTGCACTGCCTCGACGAGGCCGTCGACGTCGGCCCGGGTCATTGCGACATGCTCGGAGGTCTCGCGCGCCTTGTCCACCGTCACCATGGACTGGCGGGTGAGCTCGTCGATGGAGGCGTGGATCTGCTCGGCCGCGCCGGCCACCGTGCGCACATGGGCGGAGGTCGCCTCTGCGTCGGCAGCCACCTCGGTTGCCTTGCGGCTGGTGCCCTGCGCGGTGGTGGCCAGGTTGCCGGCCGCTGCCCGCATGTCGTCGGCCGCTCGCGAGAGCTGGCGCAGCGCCTGCCCGACCCCCTGCTCGAAGCGGTCGGCGAGCTGGTGCAGCGTGCGCTGCCGGGAGCGCTCGTTCTCGGCCAGCAGCTCGTCGGCGACGATGCGGTCGGTCACGTCGATGACGAAGCCGTCCCAGATGATCTCGCCGTTGCGGCCCGCGCGCGGCGAGGCCTGGGTGCGTATCCAGACAGTGCGGCCGTCCTCGGGGCGGATGATGCGGACCTGCACGTTGCACGGCGCGCCGTCGCGGGCGGAGACGTCGAGCGCCTCGCGATAGGTGGCGAAGTCCTCCGGGTGCACGAGGCGGTGGACGTTCTCGGCATTTCGCATGATCTCGGACGCCTCGACGCCGAAGATGTCGATGGCGCCCTTGGAGACGAAGGGGAAGGAGATGCGGCCGTCCGGATGCAGCACGCGCTGGAAGAGCACGCCCGGCGCATTGTCGACGATGCCGCGCCGCAGCAGCTCGGTCTCACCGAGCGCCTGCACGGCCGCGCGCCGCTCCCTGTCCCACAGGACGAGCATGCCCGTGATCTCGACACCGAGCCAGTTCACGATGATATGCGGGGCTGCGATCGTCCGCAGTGTTTCGACTGTCGCCTCCCAGCTTGGCAGCGCGACGAGCGCAAACAGGGGCAGGATGCCCGCCACGGCGCCGAGGACATGGAGGTCCCGACAGCTCAGCTCGCGGCGCGTGTGCCGCAGGTAGAGGTGGTAGGCCGATCCGGCCAGTGCGCACATGACGATGGCGATGAGCCCGGCCGTAACGCCGGTGCCGCCCGCATTAAAGCGCATCACCAGCACCATGCAGGCGGTGATCGTGGCGCTCAGGATGCCGCCGACGGGCGCGGCGAGCGTTACCAGCACGTTGCGCGCATCGAACAGCATGCCCGGATGGGGAACAGCCGGACGATGCATGCTCACCAGGGCAACGAGGCCGAAGACGACGCCCACTGTGATCTGCCAGGCGAGCGGCCGGCGTGCCAGCGGCTTCGCGAGAACCGCGAGCAGCACGGACGACAGCACGAGAAACGATGCGCTCTCGACGAACGGAAGGAAGTAGTTGAAGGAAGGCATTCCAATCGTCGTTCCGATGGCGGCTGAGAAGGAAGACTACGCCGCGGGTGTAAACAAAGCCCTGCCGAGCGCCGGTTTGCGTGTCTCTTCGTCATCTTCCGTGAAGATCGTCGCCGGCGGATGCACGACCTCTCGCTTGCCGGCGGCATTCTTCTTCGCCATCAAAGGCGGCATGACGCATCTGCCCTCTGCATCGCCCCTGCCTGTCGATGAGGCCCTGCCCGCCCTGCGGGCTGCGCTCGCGCAGCGCAACGCTGCCGTTCTCGTGGCGCCGCCCGGCGCGGGCAAGACGACGCGCGTGCCGCTCGTGCTGCGCGAGGAGGCCTGGTGCGGGGGGCGAATCATCCTGCTCGAGCCGCGGCGCCTCGCGGCGCGCGCGGCGGCCGCCCGCATGGCCGCCATGCTCGGGGAGGCGGTCGGCGAGACGGTCGGCCTGCGCGTCAGGCTCGAGACGAAGGTGTCGCGCCGGACCCGCATCGAGGTGGTCACCGAGGGCGTGTTTACGCGCATGATCCTCGACGATCCGTCGCTTGAGGGTGTGTCGGCGGTCCTGTTCGACGAGTTTCACGAGCGTTCGCTTGATGCCGATCTCGGCCTCGCCCTCGCCATCGATGCGCAGGAAGGCCTGCGGGAGGACCTGCGGCTGCTCGTGATGTCGGCGACGCTCGACGGCGCGCGCGTCGCCGCGCTGCTCGGCGATGCGCCGGTGATCGAGAGCAAGGGCCGCTCCTTCGCGGTCGAGACGCGCTATCTCGGCCGCAGGCCCGAGCGGCGAATCGAGGAGGACGTGGCTGACGCGGTGCTCACCGCGCTCGGCGCCGAGCAGGGCTCGATCGTCGTCTTCCTTCCTGGTGAGCGCGAGATCCGCCGTGTCGCGGAGCTGCTGGCCGAGCGCATCCGGGACCCGGCCGTCGATGTCGCGCCCCTCTACGGCGCGCTGGAGCGCGCCGAGCAGGACCGGGCCATCGTGCCCGCGCCGCCTGGCCGGCGCAAGGTGGTGCTCGCCACCTCCATCGCCGAGACTTCGCTCACCATCGAAGGTGTGCGCGTGGTCATCGATTCGGGGCTGGCACGCGTGCCGCGCTACGAGCCCGATCTCGGCCTGACGCGACTCGAGACCGTACGCGTCTCGCGCGCGTCCGCCGACCAGCGGCGCGGCCGCGCCGGCAGGACGGAGCCGGGGGTCTGCTACCGGCTGTGGGAGGAGGCGGGCAACGGCGCGCTTGAGCCCTTCGCGCGGCCGGAGATCCTGAGTGCCGACCTCGCGCCCCTTATGCTCGACTGTGCGGCCTGGGGGCTCGCCGACCCGACGCGGCTGCGCTTTCTCGATCCGCCGCCGGCGCCCGCCCTCGCCGAGGCGCGGCGCCTCCTCGTGGAGATCGACGCGCTGGACGGCGACGGCCGGCTGACGCCGACGGGGCGGCACCTGCACGACCTGCCGCTGCCGCCGCGCCTTGCGCGCATGGTTCTTGCCGCGGGTGCTGCGGCCGGCACGGCGGCCGAGATCGCCGCTGTCCTTGTCGAGCGCGGCCTCGGCGGTAACGGGACGGACCTCGTCGAGCGGCTGGAGCGTTTCCGCGCCGATGGCTCGCGCCGGGCGGCCGACATGCGTCGCACGGCTGCCGGCTGGGCCCGGCAGGCTGCGGCGGCGGGCCTGCCCGCCGAGGTGGCGGACGACGACCCGGGCGCCCTCGTCGCGCTCGCCTTTCCGGACCGTATCGCCCGCGCGCGGGGCAAGGCGGGCGAGTTCCTGCTCGCCAACGGACGCGGCGCCTTCGTCGATCCCGCCGACCGGCTGGCGCGGGAGCCCTTCCTCGCCGTGGCCGAGATCGCCGGCGGCGGGGCGAGCGCGCGCATCGTGCTCGCGGCACCGATCACCCCGGAGGCCATCGAGGCCGTCGCGGGCCATCGCATCGAGACGGTCGTGGAGGTGACGTTCGACCGGGCCGCACGCGCCCTGCGCGCCCGCCGGCTGCGTCGTCTCGGTGCTGTCGTCCTCTCGCAGCAGCCGCTCGCCGTGCCGGCGGACGAATCGTCCGCGGCGACCCTCGCGCGTGGCATCGCAGCCCTGGGCATCGACTGCCTGCCCTGGACCAGGACGCAGCAGCAGCTGCGCGGGCGCGTCGCCTTTCTGCGCCGGGCCGAGGGCGAGCCCTGGCCGGACCTTTCCGACGAGGCCCTTGCACGGACCGTGGAGGATTGGCTGGCGCCGCACATCCTGGGCGTGACGAGCCTCGCCGGCATTGATGCCGGCCATCTCGACGCGGCACTGCGCAGCCTGGTGCCGTGGGAGCTGATGCGCCGGCTCGACGCCGAGGCGCCCACCCACTTCGAGGCGCCGACGGGATCGCGCATCCCGGTCAACTACGACGGGGAGGAGGGGCCCTCCATTGCCGTGCGGGTGCAGGAGCTGTTCGGGCTCGACAGGCACCCGACGCTCGCCGGTGGGCGCGTGCCGCTCATCCTTGAGCTGCTGTCGCCGGCGCACCGGCCGATCCAGATCACGCGCGACCTGCCGGGTTTCTGGCGCGGCTCGTGGGCTGCGGTGCGGGCCGAGCTGCGCGGCCGCTATCCCAAGCACCCCTGGCCGGAAGACCCTGTCAGCGCCCAGCCGACGACGCGGGCCAAGCCGCGCGGCACGTGAAGGGTCCCTTCACCCCTGCACCTTGAGGGGGAGCAGGAGGGCGGCCGTGGCCGGGTTGAGCGCCATGGGGATGTCATAGACGAGCGCAAGGCGCATCAGCGCCTTCACGTCGACGTCGTGGGGATGCGGCGACAGTGGATCGACGAAGAAGATCAGCATGTCGATGCGCCCTTCGGCGATCATGGCGCCGATCTGCTGGTCGCCGCCCAGCGGCCCGCTCTTCAGCCGCGTCACGCTGAGCTCCGGGCACCGCTCCATCACACGCGCACCGGTGGTGCCGGTGGCGTAGAGCTTCGTGCCGGCGAGCTGATGGCGGTGCGCCTCGGCGAAGGCGGCCATCTCCTCCTTCTTCGCGTCGTGGGCGACGAGGGCGATGGTGAGGGGGGCGGCGGGGGTCTCGGTCGTCTCGGTCATGGCGGCTTTCGCTTGGGGCCGGAGGAAGGCTCCCCGGTCTTAGAAAAGCCGCCGCCTTGGCGCAATCGGCCTCCGGCCGGCCCCGCGTCCCGCCTCGTGCATGGGTGCCGGCGTCATCGCGTCAGTTGCCCATCCGCTCATTCCAGCGCCATTCGCCGACGAGGCATGAGGTCTTCTCTTGCGCCGCTGTCGGTTCGAGGCGCGGCGCGGGCTCGCTGATGCCGGCGATCTCCATGACAAGCTTCTTGCGGATGGTGTCGGGAAACTGCTCGATCTCGCGCACCGGAACCATGAAGGCGCCGAAGCCGCCGATCACGCAGTCGCGGTAGTAGGCGTCGAGATTGGCGATGTCCATGTAGCTCGAGCGCTTGTAGAGCAGCGGCAGCCCGTTGATCGTGATGTTGCGGGCCACGGCGTCGTCGCGGGCGGCGGTCACGGGCCGGCCCTGGTTGTTGGGCCCGTCGCCGGAGATGTCGATGACCTGCCGCATGGCCTTGACGCCGATCTTGCTGAAGAGGCTGGCCGAGAAGTCGATGGCGCCGGAGATGGAGGTGCGGTAGGCGCGCCGGATGGGTGCAGCCGCGATGCGCTCGGCGAAGGCATCGGCGCTCTCCGGGCCCTCGATCACCTGCCAGGGTACGACCACGTCCTGCGAGTTGGAGCCGGCCCATTCGACATAGGTGGCGGCGATGCGGCCGATGGGGCCGCGCGCGATGGCATCGAGCACGGCCGTGGAGCGCAGGGCCTCGACGTAGCCCTTGCGCTGCAGGCGCTGCTCGTCCTCGTCCATGGAATAGGAGATGTCGACCGCGATGACGAGGGCGACGTCGACCTCCTGCGGCCCTCCCTGCGCGAGAGCGGCCGCCGGCAGCATCAAGAGAAAGGCGAGCGCCGCCCGGACGGCTGATCCCCACAGCAGCGCCCCGTTTGCCGGATGGGCCATCTCGCGTCTCCTCTGTCCCGGTAGGCGAGGGGACCATCAAGTGTGCCACTGCCGGCAAAACGATGGAACGGCCGGTTTCCGCCTGGTCACGATTTCGTGCGTGAGGCCATCACCGAGGAGATGATGCCGAGCGCCGCAGCAAAGGCGCCGTCGGCGTCGAGATGGGTCGTGTCGAGCTGGTGAGCGTCGGAAGCCACGGCAAGCGGTGCCGTCGCCCGCTCGGCATCGCGCCGGTCGCGCCGGCGGATGTCCTCCAGGATCGCGGCCTGGTCGGCCGGCTCGCCGCGCGCGACGAGTTCGCGCCAGCGGCGGCGCGCCCGCTCCTCGGCGCTCGCCGTGACGAAAAGCTTCACGTCGGCGCCGGGGCAGATCACCGTGCCGATGTCACGGCCGTCGAGCACCGCCCCGCCGGGCTGCCCGGCGAAGGCGCGCTGCAGGGCGACAAGCGCCTCGCGCACGCTCGGCATGGCGGCGACGATGGAGGCCGCCTCTCCCATCGCGCGTCCGCGCAGGGCCGCGTCGTCGAGACGCTGGAGGTCGAGCGCGCGGGCTGCCGCCGTCGCCGCCGCGACGTCGTCGAGCGCCTCGCCCGCGCTGATGAGGTGGTGCGCCACGGCCCGGTAGAGCAGGCCGGTGTCGAGATGCGGCAGGCCGAAGTGGGCGGCGAGCCGGCGGCCGAGCGTGCCCTTGCCGGAGGCCGCCGGACCGTCGATGGCGATGATCATGGCCATTCCCCGTCCGTCAGCCGATATCGGCGCCCAGACCGTGCATCAGCGGCACGAAGGTCGGGAAGCTCGTGGCGATCATCGCGCCGTCGTCGACCTGCATCGGCTTCTCGCTTGCGAGGCCGAGCACCAGGAACGACATGGCGATACGGTGGTCGAGGTGCGTCGCGGCCGTGCCGCCGCCGGGCACGTGCCCGCCGCGCACGATGAGATCGTCGCCGGAGATCTCGGCATCCACGCCGGCGGCGAGGAGGCCGGCCCGGACGGCTTCCAGCCGGTCCGATTCCTTGACGCGCAGCTCCTGCAGGCCGCGCATCACCGTCTCGCCCTCGGCATAGGCGGCCGCGACGGCGAGAATGGGATATTCGTCGATCATCGAGGGGGCGCGCTCGGCGGGCACCTCGATGCCCCTGAGCGCACTGGCGCGCACGCGCAGGTCCGCCACCTCCTCGCCGCCTTCCTCGCGCCGGTCGAGCACCGTGATGTCCGCCCCCATCTCCATGAGCGTGGTAATGAGGCCAGTGCGCAGCGGGTTCATCATGACGCCTTCGAGGACGATGTCCGAGCCCGGCACGATGAGCGCGGCAACGAGCGGGAAGGCGGCGGAGGAAGGGTCGGCCGGCACGACGACGGGCCGTGCCGTCAGCTCCGGCTGGCCGACCAGCGTGATGCGCCGGCCGTGGGCGCCGTGCGGCTCGATATTCACCTCTGCGCCGAAATGGCGCAGCATGCGCTCGGTGTGGTCACGCGAGGCCTCGGCCTCGATGACGGTGGTACGGCCGGGCGCATTGAGGCCGGCCAGCAGCACGGCCGACTTGATCTGCGCCGAGGCGACCGGCGTCTCATAGACGATGGGCACGGCCTCGCGCGCGCCTTCCAGCGTGATGGGGCAGCGCCCGCCCTCGGCCTCGGAGAGCACCCGTGCGCCCATCATCACCAGCGGGTCGAGGATGCGGCGCATCGGCCGCTTGCGCAGGGAGGCGTCGCCGTCGAATGTCGCGGTGACGGGATGGCCGCCCACTACGCCCATCATGAGCCGGGAGCCGGTGCCGGCGTTGCCGAAGTCCAGCACCCCCGCCGGGTTCGAGAGCCCGCCGATGCCCACGCCCCGCACGCGCCAGCGCCCCTCGCCGAGGCGCTCGACGGCGGCGCCGAGCGCACGCACGGCGTCTGCCGTGCGCAGCACATCCTCGCCCTCCAGCAGCCCGCTGATCGCCGTCTCGCCGGCGCTGAGCAGGCCGAAGATCAGCGAGCGGTGGGAGATGGACTTGTCGCCGGGCACCCGCAGGCGGCCGGAGAGGCGGCCGCCGCGGCGGGCAGTGAGTGGTTGCGGAATTGCCGAATGGGAAGACACGGGCCTCGGATCCGGTTGAAAGAGCAGGAAAGAGCAGGCACGCGCTCCCTAGCGCATTTCGCCGCCGGATGAAATCGCCAGCCTGGCCGATGAAAAACTGCGATTAGGGTTTGACAGGCGGCGGCCACATGACTAACGGGAGCGCTCAACCTCAACCCCGCGAGAGAGAACCACCGTGGCGAAACCGGAACTCGGCACGAAGCGCCAATGCCTGAGCTGCGGCGCCAAGTTCTACGACCTCAACAAGGATCCGATCGTCTGCCCGAAGTGCAGCACGGTTTTCGTCGTGCAGGCCCTGCGCGGCCGTGCCGATGCCCGGAGCGAGGAGGGCGATGACGTCGAGCTTGAGACCGGCGCGGACATCGTGTCGCTCGACGAGGTTGCCGCCGGCGAGAAGGCCAAGGAAGTTGTTGTGGATGACGACGTCGATCTCGAAGACGATATTGACGACGACGACACTTTCCTGGAAGAAGACGAAACGTCCGACGACGACGTGAGCGATCTCATCGACGGCGATATCGACGACGATGAAGAGGCTTGATACCACGGCGCGTTGAGGATATAGACCCGGCCGTCGCCTTCGCGGCGGCCCCGTGCGGAACCCAAGCCGCACCGGTTCGGATGGGGCCATAGCTCAGTTGGGAGAGCGCTTGAATGGCATTCAAGAGGTCGGCGGTTCGATTCCGCCTGGCTCCACCACTTTTCAACGCCCAACCTCTATCGGTTGGGCGTTTTCGTTTCCGGGTTCCCCGACGCCGCGCGGGGTTCGGCGGCGTTCTGCGTGTGCCACGCAGTGAAGCCGCACCGCCCGAAAGTCGCCCAGTTCGACTCTCTTTTGCTCTCTCTTCTCTCAAAACCGGCGCCAACTTCTTGGCGGAAGCGCACGCAGGCGGCCTTTCGCGACCGCGACTTGCACGTGTGTCACTGCCATTGGTTGTCCGCCGCGCATGGATGACCAGCGCGTCAAGCCAACGCAGCGCTCGGGTTCGCCGCGCACGGCATCGAGTACAGACCTTGGCGCCTCTGCGTGACCACGAGGGCGCGGTAGGCGGCCAGCGGTCCCTCGGCCTCGGGCTTTCCCTTGTCGCGCGGCTTGACCTTGAACACGTCGATGGGCTTATCACTGTCGAGTCCGGCGCGCTGCATGATCTGTTCGGCGGTGCGGGGCTCCCCCTTGAACGACCACAGGGCCTCGAACACTACTGCCTGAGCCTCGGTCAGCCGGATCGGGCCGTGCGGCCAGCCGGGCAGCGTCACCCACTTGAAGTCGGCCGAGAACGGCCCGTGGACCGGCATCGTCGGATCGACCGCCTGCGCCGGGTTCTGCTCGCCAGGCGCACCGATGAACGAGACGCCGCCGCCATAGAAGGCAAACCGATCCTCCAGCGCCAGCCACTCCACGCCCGCCCCGAAGGGGGCACCACGCGTCTCGCGGGGCTTCGGCGTGATCACCCGGATGTCGCCACCGGCCACGCGCACCCGGTCCAGCAGCGCCGGCTCGCGCCACAGGCGAACGAGGTCGCGTGCGAGCAGCACCGGCGAGCGCCGTGAGTCACCCAGCCGCCACACGCCTCCGCCGAGATCGTCGACGCCATCGCGGCTCTCGATCGAAAGCGCCAGCCGCAGCTTTCGGCGCAGCCAATCTTCGTCCAGTCGTATCGCTGCGGTGTCCTGCGGCACGAGCGGCACCGGCCCGCAGTCTGGGCAGCGGCACAGCCGCCCGCCGTGCCCGTCGCCGAACACCGGCACCCGATGCAGCAAACAATGCGGGCACAGCACGAAGGATTGATCGATCACTGCCGCCTGGATCGCGCGGCCCAGGTGCGGCAGCAGCGCCGCCTCGCGCGGTGACAGCGTGGCGCGCAGCAGCGGCGTACCGCTGGCGAACAGCCGGCAGACGAACTGCCAGGCATCGTGCGCCACCATGTCACGCGTCCTCGGAGGCCGTCGCGCCCAATGTGTCCGTGGACGGCGGCAGAGCCTGCGCACTCAAGGTCTGCTCAGGGCGCAGGATGCCGATCCTTACCAGGTAGCGCTCCAGCTGCGCTTGCAGCCTGGCGTCGAACTGGTGCAGGTGGAGTCCTCACCAACGTCCAACCCGGATTCCGAACAGGATCGCAAGCCGTGGGGCTTCAGAGAAAGCACAGAGCGCTCATCAGCCCGATCCATCGCCACTCGGCGTCCAGCCGCTTCCGGCAAGCCAGGTCTGATGAAATGACCTGCCCCCTCCCAGCCGTACCAGTTGAATGGAAGTGAGGTCCGTCAACCTGGAGAATGACGGACATGAGGAAGAGTCGATTCACGGAGCAGCAGATCATTGGGTTCTTGAAACAGGCTGAGTCAGGCCTGCCAGTCAAGGACGTCTGCCGCCAAGGCGGGTTCAGCGAGCCCACGTTCTACAAGTGGCGAGCCAAGTACGGCGGCATGGAGGCCGATGAGGCTCGCCGCCTGAAGGACTTGAAAGTCGAGAACGCCCGCCTCAAGAAGCTGCTGGCCGAAGCACATCTCGACCTTGAGGCGCTCAAGGTCGGCTTCGGGGTAAAGCGCTAGCCCCGCAAGACAAGCGCAAGGCCATCGCCAAGATGCTGGAACACACCCAGATCTCCGAGCGCCGTGCCTGCCGTCTTGTGGGGCTGTCTCGCGATGCCTGGCGCCACCCGCCACAACCCGATGCGCACACGGTGAACCTCAGCGAACGCATTCACGCCATCGCCATGGAACGGAGGCGCTTCGGGTATCGCCGTGTGCACGACATGCTGCGCACCGAGTTTCCGGGCACCAACCACAAGAAGGTGTTCCGGCTCTACCGTGCGCAAGGCCTGGCTGTTCGCAAACGCAACAAGGGCAAGAAGTACCGCGGTGAACGCACGCCACTGGTGGCGGCCACCCGCGTCAATCAAACTTGGAGCCTGGACTTTGTGAGCGATTCGCTGGCCAATGGCCGACGCATCAAGTGCCTGACCATCGCCGATGACTTCACCCACGAGTGCATCGACATCGCTGTGGACCTGTCCATGCCTGGCGCATACGTCACCCGCATCCTGGATCAAGCCGCACGGTTCAGGGGCTACCCAGAGGCCATCAGAACCGACAACGGGCCGGAGTTCACGTGCAAGGCCTTCATGGCATGAATGCAAGCACGAGGTATTCAGCACATCTTGATTCAGCCAGGCAAGCCCACCCAGAACGCCTACATCGAAAGCTTCAATGGCAAGTTCAGGGACGAATGCCTCAACGAGAACTGGTTCGAATCCCTGGCCCAGGCTCGCGAGGTCATCGCCATCTGGCGTCAGGACTACAACGAAGTGAACCGCGCCGGGATTGCCGGAGGCATTTTGGTTTGAGTCACGCTGCCATGGCCGGCTCTTCGAGCATAGCGTAGTAGCGCTCCTCGGCTTCGGCCGGCGGGATATTGCCGATGGGCTCCAGCAGC
>Ga0207747_1001279_pt1 | contig 18706 bp, 17 predicted proteins | sample HigsolmetaGSP11D_FD_184839 | JGI IMG/M metagenome (GOLD analysis project Ga0207747, IMG submission 184839) | High solid enriched microbial communities from the Joint BioEnergy Institute, USA - SP1-1-D (SPAdes) | ecosystem: Engineered > Bioreactor > SSF (Solid state fermentation) > Aerobic >...
AAGAGCGTGCAAACGTTCCGAAAGAATGTGCAAAATCCGGAACAATCCGCAAAAATTTTGCACATTATTTCCGAATCCGCCTGAAATAATTTGAAAAAGGGATTCTGAAATAATGTGCTAGTTTACAGTAACCTTAAAAAAGAAGGTGTTTCTTTTTGATAAAGCACCAGTTTTTTTATAATGATCAAGAAATAATGCGAATTTATCATGATGGGTTTGACGACTATCCGATCCATAGAACAATTTATCAGGAGGAAAAGTTATCTTCCGGAACTATTGTGCTTAAAGAATGTTGGATTGATACATTTGATTCAAAAGAACGGAAAGGGCTTGATTATGTTATTTGGTGTGCCCACAAATTTATCGATGACGAACCATTTGCTGTTTTACCTGACGATGATATCTTTCAATCCGAAAAACCGTGCCCACGTTAGTTGATGGATGAATACGAAGAACGCTATCATTAATCATCGGATTACAAATCGTTCCCGACAATGAAACTTATCACTACGGTATCAACGATCTAGGTAAAAAAGCTAGTTGTCGTTATCGAGTGAATCATTCTGTTGAAAAACCAGTAAAAGGTTCTGTGCCATCACTTGCTATTCTCAGATAAACAAGAACGAGGATCCATCGGCGAGATTCAACTAACTGATGCTGCAATACAAAAACTCAACCAAATTCAACGATTGTTTACGTATGAATTTTGGGTTAAGAGATATAATGTTGACGAAAGGATTCAGTTTGTTAAAACAATGATTGAGTTTTTACTACAATATAGAGGCCTAAAACATGATATACTCAACTATTTAAAAGAACTAATAGAAAAGGAGATAGTTAAAAACAAATTGCAGGTGTAAATCATGAAAAAAAAGATTTTGTTTTGTGCAACGGTCGATTATCACTTTGAGGCATTTCATTTACCATACATGAAGTGGTTTCAAGAACAAGATTGGGAAGTTCATGTAGCAGCTAGCGGAAACCTCAATCTCCCATTTACAGATAAAAAGTACAACATTTCAATTCAAAGGTCGCCTCTTAGCATAAAAAATGGTTACGCATATAAAGAGTTGAAAAAGATTATAAATGATAATGGTTATGAAATTATTCACTGCCATACACCCGTAGGAGGGGCGCTAGCGAGGCTAGCTGCAAGAGATGCAAGAAAAAAAGGGACAAAGGTTCTTTATACCGCTCACGGTTTCCATTTTTACAAAGGTGCTCCATTATTAAATTGGTTGTTATATTATCCCATTGAAAGGGGACTTTCCTATTTTACTGACTGCCTCATTACCATAAACGAAGAAGATTACACACTTGCCATAAACCATCGTTTTGGTGCAAAAAGAATTACCCATGTACATGGTGTTGGAGTAGATACGGAACGTTTTAAGCCAATTGATGAAATGGATAAAGGAAAGTTAAGAAGTAAGCTGGGATATAAAAGAGATGACTTTTTAATGTTTTATGCCGCAGAATTTAATGCTAATAAAAATCAACAGTTGCTTATTAAAGTTCTTGCAAAAATTAAAGATGATGTACCGCATGCTCGGCTATTATTGGCTGGCAAAGGACCGCTTCAGGATGATTTAAAAAAGCTTGCTGAAGAACTTGACGTATCTACAATGGTTGATTTCCTTGGGTTTAGAAAAGATCTTGAGGAAATTATCCCAATGTGTGATATAGCGGTCGCTTCTAGCCTTCGTGAAGGGTTGCCAGTAAATATCATGGAGGCCATGGCTTGTGGACTTCCGGTTATCGCAAGTGAAAATAGGGGACATAAGGAATTAGTTCGAAATGATATAAATGGTTGGATTATCGATCCTGAAGATATTGATGCTATGGCAGAAAAGATAAAAACTGTTGCACAAAATAAATCGCTGGCAAATAGGCTTGGAAAATCAGGACGAACTATTGTCGAAAATACATTTTCTATTGATAAGGTACAAAAAGAGCTAACTTCCATTTATTCGACTTATATGAACTGTTCGGAGGGAAAATAATGGAAACCCCTATAAGAGTTTTGCATGTAGTGGTAAATATGAACCGTGGTGGAGCAGAAACTCTCATTATGAATTTGTATAGAAACATTGACCGCTCGAAGGTTCAATTTGATTTTTTAACATGTAAAGAAGGTGTCTTTGATAAAGAAATACAAGAAATGGGCGGAAAAATACATCGTATTCCTTACATAACCGATGTGGGGCACTTTAGGTATATTAAAGCCTTAAATGAGTTTTTTTTCACTCATAATGAATACAAAATTGTTCATTCGCATATGGACAAGATGAGCGGACTAGTGCTAAGGGCGGCCAAGAAAGCCAGAATTCCAGTGAGAATATCTCATAGTCACAACACTAGTAGTGAGGGTAGTATTGCTGCAAAAATATATAAAAATTATGCTGCAATTTATATTAAGACCAGTGCAACTAACCTAATAGCGTGTTCTAAAGCGGCTGCCGAATGGTTATTTAATAATAAATCTAATGAAGTGAAAATATTGAATAATGGTATTGACTATGATAAATTTTCTTTTAAACCTCAAATTAGAAATGATATAAGAAAAACATTGAAAATAGATGATAAAACATTAGTTTTAGGGCACATAGGTAGATTCTGTGAACCAAAAAACCACGACTTTATTATTGAAATATTTAAGGAGCTTAATAGGAAAAGATCAAACTCAATCCTTATTTTAGTTGGTGATGGACCGTTAAAGCCAAAGATTGAAAAGAAAGTGAATGAATATGGTCTTAAGGATAAAGTTAAGTTTCTTGGTATTAGAAATGATGTTGAACAGGTAATACAAGCATTTGATCTTTTTGTATTCCCATCATTCCACGAAGGACTTCCTTTGACATTAATCGAAGCGCAGGCAGCTGGCCTTCCTTGCCTAATCTCTAAGAATATTACAAATGAAGTGGATCTAGGACTTGGATTAGTTGATTATTTACCCATTACAGATATAAATTTATGGGTTAATAAAATAGCTAATTTCTCAATAAACAATAACAGAAATATAAAAAAGCATATTTTCATTGAGAAGGAGTATGATATCACAAAAATTGCTGCCTCCATTCAGGAATATTATTTACGACTAGCGAGGTGAATTATGCCACTACTTACTATTTTTACACCCACTTACAATCGGGCTTATTGTCTCCATAAATGTTATGAAAGTCTCGTTCGTCAAACAAATAAAGATTTTATTTGGTTAATTATTGATGATGGCTCAACTGACAATACGAAGGAGCTTGTAGAAAAATGGATTTCTGAAAATAAAATCACTATTAGATATCACTACCAAAATAACCAAGGTATGCATGGCGCACATAATACTGCTTATGAATTAATAGATACGGAACTAAATGTATGTATTGACTCAGATGATTATATGCCAGATGATGCTGTTGAAAAAATAATTTCTTTTTGGAAAAAATATGGAAGTGATAAATTTAGTGGGATTATAGGATTAGATGCATATACAAATGGACAGATTATAGGTTCGAAGTTACCAGTAAACGTCAAAAGCTCTACACTTTTTGATATCTATCATAAATATGGAGTTACAGGTGACAAGAAACTTGTTTATCGTACAGAGCTTACGAAAAGGTATCCTTATCCGCTTTTCGAAGGCGAAAAATATGTAGGGTTGGCTTATAAATACTATATGTTAGATAAGGAATACGAAATGTTACTAATGAATGAAATACTTTGTTACGTGGAGTACTTGCCTGATGGTTCCTCAATGAATATGCTAAAACAGTATCGTAAGAATCCAAAGGGGTTTGCTTTTTACCGCAAAGAACTTATGAAATTACCGTTTGCAAGTACTTTTTTTAAATTTAGGCAGGCTGTACATTATGTGTCTAGTAGTCTTATATCCAAAAATAATAAATTTTTAAGTGAAACGCCTGAAAAATTACTTACATTATTAGCTTTACCATTGGGGTTATTATTATATTTATTTATAATGTTAAAGACAAAAAATACTTAAGTTTTCTTGATAAAGGGGTAATGTAATGGAACAAAAAAAATTAACGGATAGTTGTTTTCAAGAAAAGCCGATAAGAGTGTTACAGGTCACGGGTCGTATGAATCGCGGTGGTGCAGAAACTATGCTCATGAATATTTACCGCAATATTGACAGAAGCAAGGTTCAATTTGATTTTGTTTCGTTTAGCGGTGAAGGACATTATGATTCGGAAATTCATCGCTTTGGTGGAAATGTATTTTATGTAGACTTACCTAAAGGGCTAGGCCCATTGGGAATACTTATAAATCTTGTGAAATTAATGAAAGAAAAAGGTCCTTATGATATTGTACATGCACATACTTTGCATAATATAGGGATTGTATTATTAGCTGCAAGGATTGTAGGTATTAAAGTAAGGATAGCTCATTCACATAGTACACAAGATGCACCTTATGAATCATTAGTAAGAAAACTTTATCACAGGTTAATGGGCTTATTAATTAAAATAAATGCTACCTGCTATCTAGCTTGTGGAAAGGAAGCTGGTAAATATCTTTTTGGGAAGGCTTTTAGTAATAAGGGCATTGTATTACCTAATGCAGTAGAAATAGAAAAATTCATAGACGTTCCAGAAGAGGAGATAAAAAAAATAAAGTATGAGTTGAAAATTGAAGAGAATATGTTAACAATTTGCCATATCGCGCGCATGTCCGAAGTTAAAAATCATATTTACTCTTTAAAAATAGCAAAGGAACTGGCTCGAAGAAATTACAATTTTCGGATGTTCTTTATTGGAGACGGGGTTTTAAGGGAGAAATTAGAAAAAGAAGTAAAAGAAAATAACCTTGAAAATAGAGTAATTTTTCTTGGAGTAAGGGATGATATACCTAAATTATTAAAAGCATGTGATGTATTCCTTATGCCATCACTATTTGAAGGGTTACCAGTAGCACTTATAGAAGCACAGGCGGCAGGTATACATTGTGTAGTTTCAAACACAATTACTTCGGAAGCCGATATGGGAATAGGTCTTGTGAACTATGTAGATCTTAAGGATCCCATTGAAACATGGGTTGATGCTATATGTCGTGCAAAGAATGCTAAACGTCCTAAAAAAGAATTAATTCATAATTCTTTAACTCAAAAAGGGTATAATGTGAAAACATCTGTAGAAAATATTGTTCATATTTATGTAAATAATATAAGGAGTAGTAATTAATAATAGACGCACAAAGACAAAGTGTTTCTTTCGCGTTTTAAATGTTGAAATTGTAAGATAAAAAATACAGCCTGTTGAAACGTCTAGAAAGGAAATGAAAATGGGAATATTTTGGATTTCTCTTATACTTGTATATCTACTTTCATTAAGTGCTAGAACCTTTGCCTCAAACAATAATATAAATGTTGGTCTAATAGAAGTAAAACAACCTAATAAGGTTTTTACTTTATGTACAATTTTGATTTTAGTATTGGTTTCCGGTTTGAGAAATAATATCGGTGATACTGGTTTCTATATGTATTCTTATTCAATAAATAAGTATACACTAGCTGAAATTAACTTCAAAGGAGATTTTGGATTTAATGTAATTCAGGCGATATTGCAGAAGATCTCAACTAATCCACAGTTACTAATTTTTTTCTGTGCTTTAGTCACCAATATATTGATTATTTTGGTGTATTATAGATATTCGAATTTATTTGAGATAGCCGTATATGTTTATATAACGTCTGGTACCTACTTAGTTACTATGAATGGGGTAAGACAATATTTAGCTGCAGCAATTACATTTATTGGAGCAAATTATTTATTTAGAAGGGATTGGAAAAAATACTTTTTCCTTGTTTTGTTAGCATCTACCATTCACAAATCGGCACTTGTTTTAATACCAGCATATTTTTTTGTTCATGGTAAATCATGGAAAATAAGAGCCTTCATATTATTATGTATTGGAGGATTGATAACAATTGGTTACCAACAGTTTTCACCATTGCTGTTTACCCTCTTGGAAGATACACAATATGGACATTATAAAGATTTTTCTGAAGGTGGATCTAATATTATTAGGGTTTTTGTTGTTTTAGTGCCATTATTAATTGCTCTTATTGGACGTAAGAGATTGCAAAAGATTACATTATATAGTAATGAAATTGTAAATATGTCAATATTAAACTTATTTTTTATGCTTGTCTCAACACAAAATTGGATTATTGCAAGGGTAGCGATATATTTTAATTTATATCATATTTTATTGATAACTTGGATTGTAAGCTTATTTGAAAAAAAGGACCAAAAGCTGATTTATTTGGCGATAATATTGTGCTATTTAATATTTTATTTTTATGAACACGTGATTACTTTGAAGATTCAATATCAAAGTAATTATTTCTAATTGAGATGGATTGTAATCAGCCGTGCTATATGAGTATAAAAGATATCAGAAGGCGTTTGTGGTAAAAAATGTTATATTTTAATAAAGGTAGTAGTACTTAATTTTAAAAAAAGGTATTATCGAAGCTATCGATAGAAGTATTGGAGGGTTATATTTAAATGACAACTCCATTAGTAAGCTTGTTAGTAGCTGTTTATAAAACCGAAAAATATCTTGAAATGTGTCTAGATTCTTTAATTAATCAAACTTTATCCAATATCGAGATAATTATAGTAAATGATGGTTCGCCGGATAATAGTCAGGAAATAATAGACCGATATGTTCAAAAAGATCACCGTGTAAGGTGTATAAGACAGGAAAATAAAGGGCTTGGTGCTACTCGCAATGTTGGTATTGATGCAGCTAGGGGAGAATTTATAGCTTTCATAGATTCTGACGACTGGGTAGAGCCGGATTATTGTCTACGGATGTACGAGGAAGCAATTAAAACTAACGCAGATGTAGTAATTACTGATTATTATATTGATATAAATATAGGTATCGCGAGAAAGACTTATCAAGCCAATGCTACTGAAAAGTATAATTCTAGTAATAAGAATCAATATATATCTGATATTCTACAAGGACGTGTTAGCGGTTTTTCATGGAATAAACTTTATAAACTTAGCTTTATAAATAAGAATGCTCTTAGATTTCCATTACGTGGTGAACTAGAAAATGTCGAAGATCAATATTTTAGCATACGTTCGATTTTCCTAGCATCTAACATATCCTTTGTACATCAACCTCTTTATCATTATAATGTTCGCGAACTTTCAATTGTTCAGACATACCAAAAAAACCTGTTTAAAGATGGTTTACGTCTATATGAATTAAACTGTGACTTTTTTAAGGAACATCAATGCTATAAGGAGTGGGAAAGGGATCTCTCAATATCTCTTGTTAACCATTGTTTTATTAGTATTTTGAATGAGGGGAAGAATGGTAATTCTAATAGAGTAATAGACAGATTTCGTTGTATAACAGACATTTGTTTCAATCAAAAATTACAAAAAATATTAAAAAAAATAAGTTTAGAAGAGTACGATTTTAAAAAGAAATTGTTATTGCTATTTGTTAAACACAAGTTTGTATTTATGACTTTAGTATATGGAACAATATACCAACGAATTATAGAGTACAAAATGAAAAGGATGTAGGATGGTGCAAAAATGATAAATATACAAAAAATTAAAATAAACTTAGCTGAAATTTATTTACTAAAATGCAGGTACATGTTCGATTATCTTATTAGTAAACGACATTTAATTAAATTTGCAAAGTATCGTAGTAAAAAGAAGATAATATTAACTTTAGTTCCAACCCATGATAACCTTGGTGACCATGCAATTGCATATGCTAGTCGAAAGTTCTTAGAGGATATGTTTTCTGATTATGAAATAATAGAAATCAACATAAGAGAGATTTATAAGTACGCTAAGGCACTACGTGAAGTAATGAATTCTAATGATATGGTATTCATTATTGGTGGAGGAAATATTGGAGATTTATATCGTAATGAGGAGTGGACGAGGCGGTTCATTATAAAGACTTTTCAAAACTTTAAAATTGTTAATCTTTCTGCAACTGCACATTTCACTAACACATGGTACGGTAAGCGTGAGTTACGTGAAGCAAAAAAAATTTACAACAAGCATCCTAATTTATTAGTTTTGGCGAGAGATAATACTACCTATGAGTTTATGAAGACCCATTTTAACAAATGTCGCGTTATTAAAAATCCTGATATGGTACTATACTTAAATGAAAGAGAAGAGAGCAAAGAACGTATTAATATAATGGTTTGCCTACGTGATGATAAAGAAAGTTATTTGGATAGCAATAGCCGTGAAAAAATTAAAAAGGCTATTGATGAACGTTATAAATCTTTTGAAACGTTTACTACTACAATAGGACGAGGAGTAAATAACCATACACGAGAAGAGGAGTTAAAAACTCTATGGAACAAGTTAAAAAGAGCAAAAGTGGTAATTACCGACCGACTGCATGGAATGATTTTTTGCGCTATAACTGGTACACCTTGTGTAGTGATTCGTTCTTTTGACCATAAAGTTGTAGAAGGATTTGAATGGCTAAAGGAACTAAATTACATGAGGCTTGTTGAGAACCCAACGGTAGAATCAGTTTGTAAAGCAATAGATGAGTTATTAGCTCTTAAAGAGATTAACAACATAGATTATCGTGAAAAGTATTTTAAAAGTTTACGTAACAGAATTACTGAGGCGTTTAAGAGTTAAGCAAAGGATGGTTTATATGTCCTTCTGTTTTTTTGGAAATTAAAAAATGTACCAAATGGCGAATAAGAGTATCTGTTTGACTGATTATTAACTCATACACCACGTTATTTGATATGGATCCGCTGCGGTCATGATTTTACATAAAAGAGCAAACCATCGTTTTGTAGGTGAGCGAGCCTATCATGACCGTCATTTCATCAAGATGGAATAAATTTTTGTATACAAGGAATTACTGTTTTATAGGCGGGAAGTTATATGGGATCTCAATTACTTTCAAATTTAGTTACAAATCTTATATCCCTTGCATTATCTGTGTTAACATCGATTTGGATGACCCCTTTCATAGTAAGACGATTAGGAGCAGAGGCATTCGGATATATTCCACTAACTAATAATCTTGTTAGTTTTCTTACAGTTTTAACTATCGTACTTAGTTCTGTGATTGGACGTTTTGTGTTGGTATCTGTTAAACAAGGCAGTTATGAAGATGCTCAGGGGTATATTAATACATTCTTCTACTCCTCACTTGTATTTTCTGGAATCCTTTGTATTCCTCTTACTTTGGCAACTATATTTATAGATAGAATTATAAATGTTCCCAAGTATCTTCTTTTTGATGTAAGAATGTCGCTTATTATTAGTGGTTTATTACTTCTAATATCTTTTATAAATTCGCTTTTTGCCACAGCTCCCTTCTCGGCTAATCGCTTAGATATAAGTAATGGTATAAATGTTATAGGTGTAATTATTAGGACGATAGTAATCATAACATTTTTAACTTTATTACTCCCTAGGATATGGTATGTTAGTTTAGCATCCTTAATATCGGGATTAGCAACACTTTTAATAGGTATATATTTTTTTAGAAAACTCATGCCTTGGGCAAAGTTAAACAAGACGTTTTTTCATAGAAAGAAACTATATGAGTTATTGGCATCAGGTTCTTGGAGTGCAATAAATCATCTGGGTGTGGTTCTATTTCTACAGGTTGACTTAATTGTTGCAAACCTTGTTATCGGTTCAGAAGCTGCAGGAAGATATGCAGCAGTAATGCAGTTTCCTACACTTATAAGAGCTATTGCTGGTAATGTTGCTGCTGTTTTTGCCCCAGTCATTATTACTTTATATGCTCAAAAAAATATGAAGAAATTGGTGGCATACTCAAACCGTGCGGTCAAGCTTAATGGTTTAATACTTGCTCTCCCTTTAGGATTACTTTGTGTCATGAGCGAGGCTTTGCTTCGTGTATGGCTTGGGCCACAGTTTGAAAATCTCAAATGGTTATTAGTATTAATGTCATTTCATTTAATTATTAACCTTTTTGTTATGCCTTTATTTCATATACCAACAGCAGTTAATAAATTGCGAACACCAGCACTAATGACGCTAACTCTTGGTGTAGTAAACCTGGTTTTAGCATTTTTATTGAGTGGTCCTTTTAAGATGGGGCTTTATGGCATAGCCTTAGCCGGAGCAATTTCATTAACTATTAAAAACTTTATATTCACTCCAATTTATAGTGCTTATATAACTAAGCAACCTCCTTATATATATTATAAAGGTGTGCTAGGTCCGGTACTAAGTACTACTATTATTATTATTACAGGGCTTGCAATACAGTGGTTTCTACCAATAACAAATTGGTTAATTTTGGTGACAGATAGCATGATTATTTCATTTATTTATTGCATATTAGTATTCCAATTTTTGATTAATAAGGAAGAAAAACAACGTGTCCGTGATATATTTAATTCGTTTAAGTATCAGATAAACAAGAATTAGATTCTGTTTTACGAATTTACAATAAACCTTGCAAAGAAGAGGGGTTAGTGGTTGGTATAGTTTTGTGGCTACACCTTAGTTAAGTCTCTACAATAACAGTGAGAGGATGTGTTCTAATGAATGTAAATCAACAGGAAAAAATATAATAATGATTTTAAGCGAACCATCATGAACTTTTATCATTGAGGTCAATTAGTAAAAGAACTAAAGTAACGATATGGTGCATCAAAATTAATGATTTATAAAATCAAAAGTTCACACCTTATGTTTAATCGCATGTGATTATCTATGAAGAGTCAGTCCAAATAAAGAAAGGTATTGTAGATTCCTTGGTGGTGTGGTTCATGAGACATGAGTCCCCTTGTGAGATTGATTTTTGGACACATCTATTCTAACCAAGGAATCTGGTTCATGTCTCCTTTTTTACTCTACTATAAATTTATGTTAGAGAATTGTTCAAGTACAGTATGTTAATTCTGTAGAAGAGGAACTTCAGGATGTCGATATTGCGATGATTGTAACAAAATGGAATGAGATTAAAAACCTATCGTTAGATACGTTTGTAAGATTCATGAAAACATCTGTTGTATTTATTTGATGAAAGGAACTGTTATGCTCTATATATATGCTCATTGAAAAGTTAACCTTCGTATAAGTGGTTCCCACTCCGGTTATACTGCTCCTAAGGAAAAGCATGGAAAAGGAGCGGAATTCTGCATGAAACGTCTCAAAATCACCAACGATCACGGATGGACACCTCGGACACTTCGCAAACAGGAACGGAAAATCAAAAACACCCTTCTTCGCCAACGGGTGATGGCGGTTCGCCTGGTCATGGAAGGCTATTTGGGCAAAGAGGTGGCCTCCATGGTCAACGTGTGCCGACAAACCGTTTCCCATTATGTGTCGCTGTTCAACGAAGGCGGTCTGGAGCTCTTGCTTCATCGGGATTTCGCCCCCGGGCGGGAGCCGTTTCTCACCGAAGAACAGCAGGAAGAGATCAAACAGCTTGTGTTGACCACCACTCCCGTAGAACTGGGCTGGGACGTCGCTTCGGCGTGGAACACCAAACTCCTGCAATCCTATGTCGAAAAGCACTTCGGTGTTTGCATTTCCCGCGAAGCGTTGCGAAAACTCCTGCACCGCAAAGGGCTGTCGTGGACACGGCCGACCTACACATTGGCGAAAGGCGATCCGGATCGACAAAAGAATTTTGAGAAACAGATCGACTTCATAAAAAAACTTAATGGATCCTGATTCGGTCTTGTTGTACCTTGATGAAACACATATCCGCTCTTACCATGTCTTGCGGTCCACATGGTCGGCAGTCGGCCGCCAAAAACAAGTGCCGACGTTCGGCCATCATGCCCACGTATCGCTGTTTGGCGCGGTCAACATCCACGATGGCGAAACGGTGCTTCATCAAACGACCGCTGCCAATGCCGCGACGTTCTTGGATTTCTTGAGAATGCTCAAAGAGCGCTATCCGGACCGTCTCATGGTCTTGGTGTTGGATAACGCCCGCATTCACCATGCCAAAATGGTCAAGGAGTTTTTGCGGGAAGAAGGGCAGTGTTTTCACTTTATTTACCTTCCTCCCTATTCGCCACAGCTGAACCCGATCGAACGCTTATGGAAATGGCTGAAAGATACGGTGATTGCCAATGTATTTCACAAGGATCGCAACGATATCATTCAAGCCATTACTCGGTTTGTCAACTACATCCACGAACGTCCGGAGGAAGTGCTGCAGCGCTTAGGGTGTGCAGGATGACTGAGAAGTTAACTCTTCATGTTGCATGTATATAGAAGAAGCTACAAAACATACCAATTCTATTGGAAGAGAAAGAAGTATTTTAAGAAATGTAGTAAGTATTTATTTAGGAGCTTATGCGACTCTAGGCTTCTTTTATTTTGTAAATGTAAAATCTCCATTGGAGGAATCAAAATGACAATCCTTGTAACAGGTGGCGCTGGTTATATCGGTAGCCATACTTGTGTCGAATTGTTGAATGCTGGATATGATATTGTTGTGGTAGATTCATTTATAAATAGTAAACCGGAAGCGTTAAAGCGAGTCAGCGAGATTACGGGAAAAGAGTTTCCTGTTTATCATATCGATTTGCTTCAAAAGGATGAGCTTGAAACGGTATTCTCTAGACATTCCATTGAAGCGGTGATTCATTTTGCCGGGTTGAAAGCTGTAGGGGAGTCGGTAGCGATTCCCCTTCGTTACTATCATAACAATATTACCGGTACGTTAATGTTATGTGAAGTAATGCAAGCGTATGGTGTAAAGAAGATGGTATTTAGCTCTTCGGCCACAGTATATGGAACACCAGAGCATGTGCCGATTTCTGAAGATTTCCCACTTCAAGCAACAAACCCATATGGAAGAACGAAGCTGATGATTGAGGAAATTTTACGTGATTTATATGTATCTGACAATGAATGGAGTATTGCCCTTTTACGTTACTTTAATCCGATTGGGGCGCATCCAAGCGGGCGAATTGGTGAAGATCCGAACGGTATTCCGAACAACTTAATGCCTTATATTACGCAAGTAGCAGTAGGAAAATTAAAAGAGCTTCGCGTGTTTGGCAATGACTATCCAACGGTAGATGGTACTGGGGTTCGCGATTATATTCATGTCGTTGATTTAGCAATCGGACATGTGAAAGCATTGGAAAAAGTAATGAACACAACAGGAATAGAGGCGTATAATCTCGGCACAGGGCGGGGGTATAGCGTCCTTGAGCTCGTATCGGCATTTGAAAAAGTAACAGGCATCAAAATCCCGTACAAAATCGTAGATCGTCGTCCAGGCGATGTAGCCATTTGTTATGCGGATCCTACCAAAGCGAAAGAAGAGCTAGGTTGGGTAGCCACTAGAGGGATTGAAGAAATGTGCCGCGATGCTTGGCGGTGGCAATCGAATAATCCGAATGGGTATTAAAGTATGTAAATTTACGTAGGGTAGACCAGGCATTAAAAGACCTATGTAACTATTCAGTCATTTAGATATTTTTATTATATAGTGAGGGGTTATATACAATTATGAAAGTACTTTTCTTGGCTAAACACCTGGATTCTGGTGGAGTTACCACGCATATGATGACACTTGCTAAAGGGTTAAAAGATAAAGGATGTGAGGTCGCACTTGCGAGTAGAGGTATAGTAGGTGATCATCTACATGGTCCAGAATGGTTTGAATCAAATGGCGTTAAACATTATTTTGTTCCATTTCCGGACTATAAACCAAATATAAAGAATATCAGGAATTTATTTTATTCAGTTAATGCATTAAGAAAAGTAATAGATGATTTTCAACCAGACATCATACATGTTCATTGGAGAGCAACTAGTTCTTTCGCACAAATAATGAAATTCTTTAGAAACATCCCGTTTATAACTACTTTGCATCTTGATAAAATTCCTTCAAATGCGTTATTTCGCGTATTCTCTTACTGGGGAGAAAGAACCATTGCAATTAGTAGTGAAACTAGAGATTTTCTTGTGAAGAATTTCAAATTAAATGAGGAAACAGTAAAGGTCATTTATAATGGTGTTGATGATAATTATTTTCGTATCCCTAGTCAATTAGAAAGAAATATGGCAAGAAGACAATTAGATATAGATAACAACACAAAAGTCGTATCACTAATTGGTAGGCTAGAAAAAGTAAAGGGTCATGATGTGCTAATTAAAGCATTATCTATATTGAAGGAAAAACACAAAAACAAAATTGTTGCACTGTTTGCTGGAGAAGGAAGTCAATACCATTCTATTTTGCAATTAGCTAAGCAATACAATGTAAATGATATGATACGCATGATTGGGTATCAGGATAGTCAGAAAGTTTACTGGGCATCAGATGTTTTAGTTTTACCTAGTAGAAAAGAAGGATTTCCACTGGCTATAGTAGAAGCTATGCTTTCTGGAGTGGTACCGATAAGAACTCCTGCTGCAGGTGCTTATGATCAAATTGAAGATGGGAAAACGGGTTTCATTATAGGGTTTGATGATTATAAAATGCTTGCCAACCGTTTAGATCAGTTGTTGAGTGATGATAAGTTTAGAGAAAAGATAGCAATTAATATTTATAATTTTGCAAAAGAAAATTTTACTGCAGACATAATGGTAGAAAAAACATTCAATGTTTATAGAGATGTTTTGAGGAATTGATTGAAATATGTCAAATCATCTAAATTATTTTACTTCTACTGTGTTATATCCAATCTGACCCTAGTAAGGGGGGATATATAATATTGAAGAGAAGTTTTGACTTTGTCGTTTCTTTAGTCGCATTAATTATCTTATCACCTATCATGTTAGTAACTGCAATACTTGTTCACTATAAATTAGGCTCTCCTGTTATCTTTAAGCAACAACGTCCCGGGTTGCATGGTAAGCCTTTTTATTTATACAAATTTCGCACGATGACAGATGAACGGGATGAAAACGGAGAGCTGTTACCTGATCACCTAAGGCTGACTCCGTTTGGTCAGTTTCTTCGGAAGTATAGTCTCGATGAGTTGCCGCAGCTGTTTAATGTGTTGAAAGGGGATATTAGCCTCGTAGGACCTAGACCGTTACTGATGGAATATTTGGAGCTGTATACACCAGAGCAAGCCCGTCGTCATGAAGTAAAACCAGGTATTACTGGTTGGGCGCAAGTGAATGGGCGCAATGCGATTTCATGGGAAGAAAAGTTTAAATTGGATGTTTGGTATGTAGATAATCAATCGTTTTGGCTTGACTTAAAGATTCTTTTCCTTACGGTAATTAAGGTATTTAAATCTGAAGGTATTAGTCACGAAGGGCATGTAACGATGCCTTTTTTTAAAGGGGAGAAAAAAGACAACGATGAAGCAATGTAATATTTTATTTACAAGCAGTGGGCGAAGAGTATCGCTTATTCGTCACTTTAGAAATGTATTAAATGATTTAGGGATAGAAGGATTAATTGTTACGGCTGACTTGAAGTCCACTTCACCAGCCGCTTTTGTGTCAGATTATCATGAATTAGTTCCACGTGTTTTAGATGATAGTTACATTCCAGCTCTAAAAAAAATTTGTAAAAAATATGATATTCATTTATTAATTCCGCTTATTGATACGGAATTAACTATTTTGGCTAAACATAAAGAAGAGTTTGAAGAATTAGGGATCACAGTTTTGGTATCATCTATTGAAACGAACGAAATTTGCTTCGACAAAAGAAAAACAGGTCGGTTTTTTGTAGAAAACGGGTTTGATACGCCAAAAGAGTACGTAATTGAAGAAATTATTAATGATCCGAATGCAAATTATCCATATTTAATTAAGCCTGCTAAAGGTAGTTCAAGCATTGGAGTATATAAAGTTCGAAGTCGGGAAGAATTACTGTTTTTTAAAGACTATATTTCCGAACCAGTATTGCAAGAGTTTGTTAAAGGTGAGGAGTATACCATTGATGTACTTGTTGATTTCAATGGAAAGGTAGTTACCGCTGTTCCAAGGTTAAGAATGGAAACAAGAGCGGGTGAAGTGAGTAAAGGCATGACGGTACGGAATGAATTATTAATTCATTCTGCTCGAAGAGTGGTTGAGAAATTACCGGGTGCCGTAGGTTGTATTACGTTACAATGTTTTTTAACAGATAAAAATGAAGTTAAATTTATTGAGATTAACCCTAGATTTGGAGGAGGTTTTCCGCTTTCCATCAAAGCAGGAGCTGATTTTCCTCGTTTTATTATTGAAAGTTTATTAGGCAAACCACCTTCCATCGATGTCGATGATTGGAAAGATGGATTAGTCATGTTACGGTATGATGACGCCATTTTTGTAAATAAGGATGACATACAATGATTAAAGCTATTATATTTGATTTGGATGATACCCTTTTTCCAGAAAGTGAGTTTGTAAAAAGTGGTTTCATGGCAGTAGATAACTATTTAAAAGAACAAGGAATTGTTGGTTTTTATCGAGAGGCTCTTTATTTGTTTAATCAAGGAACTAGAGGCAATATATTTAATTTAGCACTTGATCAATTAAAAGTCGATTATGATTTGGACTTTATCAACAAGCTTGTTGCTGTTTACAGAGAGCATTTGCCGAATATTGCGCTTCACGAAGATGCAGAATGGGCTATTCAATATTTAAAAGATAAATATAAACTTGGGATTATTACAGACGGATTTCTAGTAACTCAAAAAAATAAGGTAAAGGCGTTAGGAATTGCCGATGATTTTGATGTAGTTATTTTTAGTGATGCATATGGAAGAGAAAACTGGAAACCAAGTTCTGTTCCTTATGCGAAAGTGATGGAAGCACTTCAACTTAAAGGTGAACAACTTATTTATGTGGGAGATAATCCCGCAAAAGATTTTGTCACTGCTAAAAAGATGGGATGGTTAACGATTCAAATTAAAAGGAAACAAGGAGAATATTTAAATATAGAGGTTTCCGAAGAATACCAAGCTCATTTTGTAATTGAATCTTTATTTGAGTTAAAAGATCTATTATTAGGTCTGGAGAAAGAAAATAAATCAAAGTTTGAAGGTGTAGAAAATGTCTAGTAACCAACAAAATAGAATTTACTTGTCCCCTCCCCACATGAGCGGGAACGAACAAAAGTATATCAATGAAGCGTTTGAAACAAACTGGATTGCTCCGCTTGGTCCGAATGTCGACGCGTTTGAGAGAGAGTTAGCAGCGTATGTGGGTGCAAAAGGGGCGGCTGCTGTTAGTTCAGGGACGGCGGCGATTCATCTTGCGTTACGGTTGTTGAATGTCCAACAAGGGGATAAAGTGTTTTGTTCCTCATTGACGTTTATCGCGAGTGCCAATCCGATTTTGTATCAAGGGGCGGAGCCGGTTTTTATCGATTCGGAGCCTGATACGTGGAATATGTCTCCGTTGGCGTTGGAAAGAGCGATGGAGGCGGCGAAGCGGGAAGGCAAGCTTCCGAAAGCGGTGGTTGTTGTTAATTTATACGGTCAAAGCGCGAAGATGGATGAAATTTTAGCGATTTGCGATCATTATCAAGTGCCAGTGGTGGAAGACGCTGCGGAGTCGCTTGGTTCTACATATAAAGGGAAGAAAAGCGGCACGTTTGGGAAGTTCGGCATTTATTCGTTTAACGGAAACAAAATTATTACTACTTCTGGCGGAGGAATGTTGGTTTCCGATGATGTCGAAGCGTTGCAAAAAGCCCGCTTCTTGGCGACTCAGGCGCGTGACCCTGCGCCGCATTACCAACACAGCCAAATGGGCTACAACTACCGCATGAGCAATATCGTCGCGGGCATTGGCCGGGCGCAGTTAGAAGTGCTAGACGAGCGGGTGAGAGCGAGACGGGCGATTTTTGATCGCTACGTACAAGCGTTAGGGGAGATTGACGGCATTCATTTCATGCCTGAACTCGAAGGGACAATGTCCAATCGCTGGCTGACGACGTTGACGATCGACCAGCAAGCACTTGGAGTGACGCCGATGGATATTATCAATGCGCTTGCGGAGGAAAATATTGAAGCACGCCCTGTATGGAAGCCGCTTCATCTGCAGCCTGTATTTGATGGGGTAACGTATTATCCGCACCAGGAAGGTTGGAGCGTTTCAGATGAATTGTTTGCCAATGGCATCTGCTTGCCATCTGGCTCTAGCATGACCATCGAAGAACAAAACCGGGTCATTGATGTTTTTGTTAAAACGATAAAACGATAAAATAACCGTTTTCTCATTGGAGGTGAATTTAATTATGGAAAAAACCTCTGCAACCAAAAGTCGAACGTTTCAAACATATATTAATCGAAGCGTACCAACGTGGGGAATTGTTCGAGAATATCACCGCAAAAGACATGGTTCAGGAGTAGCTCATCAGTTAAAACAAGTTGTTTTTAAAGGGGATAATCATAAGTAGCAGGGAGGAATGTATGCCATCATTTCAACGACTGCCATAGTCTTATGAAAAAAACGATCCACTATATTCTTAAAGATGTTCAGTCGTTGGAGAATTGGAACAAATAGAAAAACGATTCACTATAAAAAAATGTTTCGTTTTAACAGGTTAGGTGATCGATGGAAAATTAAAACCATTCATTGAGCAGGAACTGGCGGGTGAATCCGTGCCTATGTCGCAATTTGGCCGCGCCCTGAAGGATTTGGGGATCACTCATATCAAAGCCATGACCCCACAGGCCAAAGGACGGATCGAACGCCTCTTTCAAACCCTGCAGGACCGTTGGATTGTCGAGTTGCGCCTGCGCGGCATCCAGACC
>Ga0207747_1001284_pt1 | contig 18599 bp, 17 predicted proteins | sample HigsolmetaGSP11D_FD_184839 | JGI IMG/M metagenome (GOLD analysis project Ga0207747, IMG submission 184839) | High solid enriched microbial communities from the Joint BioEnergy Institute, USA - SP1-1-D (SPAdes) | ecosystem: Engineered > Bioreactor > SSF (Solid state fermentation) > Aerobic >...
CCGCCAACCCGATCGATCCCAAATATTCACTTCTCGTCAAATCCTATCCAAGGGGGCTTTGGATGTCAAAGAAGAAAACATGCGAGAAAGCGAGAAAAACGGAGAAAACATTAAATTATTGAGGGAGGAAATCAATCCGTGGCAATTAGAAGAGCGTTAATCAGCGTGTCTGACAAGACAGGCGTTGTGGAGTTCGCATCGGCACTCGCCAAGGCAGGCGTGGAGATCATCTCGACGGGCGGAACGAAGAGCCTGCTGGAGAAGAGCGGTGTGCCGGTCATCGGCATCAGTGAAGTGACCGGCTTCCCGGAAATTCTCGACGGCCGCGTGAAGACGTTGCATCCGGCAGTGCACAGCGGCCTTCTGGCGATCCGCGACAGCGAGGATCATCAGCAGCAGATGAAGGAGTTGGGGCTCGACTACATCGACCTGGTGGTTGTGAACCTGTACCCGTTCGCGGCGACGATCAGGAAGCCGAACGTATCGTACGAAGAAGCGATCGAGAACATCGATATCGGCGGGCCGACGATGCTGCGCTCGGCTGCGAAGAATCACGCATTCGTAACGGTCGTTGTGGATGCAGCCGACTACGGTGAAGTGCTGGAGCAGATCCAGGCGAACGGAGACACGACGCTCGAGATGCGCAAACGCCTCGCAGCCAAGGTATTCCGCCATACAGCCGCGTACGATGCGCTGATCTCCGATTATCTGTCCAAGCTGAACGGAGAGCTGTTCCCTGAGACCTATACGGTGACGTATGAGAAGGTGCAGGAGCTGCGTTACGGCGAGAATCCGCATCAGAAGGCGGCGTTCTACCGCAAGCCGCTGGCCGTGCTCGGCAACATCACGACGGCTGAGCAGCTGCACGGCAAGGAGCTGTCGTACAACAATATCAATGACGCGAATGCGGCGCTGCAGATCGTGAAGGAATTCAGCGAGCCTGCCGTTGTTGCGGTGAAGCATATGAACCCTTGCGGCGTCGGCATCGGCAGCACGATCGAGGAGGCTTACCGCAAGGCTTACGAAGCCGACCCGACGTCGATCTTCGGCGGCATCGTTGCTGCAAACCGCGAGATCGACGGCGCGACGGCGCAGCTCTTGCATGAGATCTTCCTGGAGATCGTGCTGGCGCCGAGCTTCTCGCCGGAAGCGCTGGAGATCCTGACGAAGAAGAAGAACATTCGCCTGCTTCGCCTTGGTGATGCATTTGCTTCGGCAGATCATGCGGCAGCAAGCTATCACAACATCACCTCTGTCGAAGGCGGCATGCTGGTGCAGGACAACGATGCCCTGCAGCTGGATCCGTCAACTCTGAAGGTGGTTACGGAGCGCGCTCCATCCGATGAGGAGCTGAAGCAGTTGCTGTTCGGCTGGAAGGTCGTCAAGCACGTGAAGTCGAACGCGATCGTGCTGGCGAAGGACAACATGACGATCGGCGTTGGCGCCGGGCAGATGAACCGCGTCGGGGCAGCGCGCATCGCGATCGAGCAGGCTGGCGAGAAGGCGAAGGGCAGCGTGCTGGCATCAGATGCATTCTTCCCGATGGGCGACACCGTCGAGCTGACTGCGCAAGCGGGCATCACCGCGATCATCCAGCCGGGCGGCTCGATCAAGGACGAGGAATCGATCGCCGCGGCGAACAAGTACGGCATCGCGATGGTGTTCACCGGCGTCCGTCACTTCAAGCACTAAGACGTTTGAGAAGAGGCTGCGGCTGGTTGGGACGGAGCAACGAAATCAGGTTCCGTTAGCGTGGGTGTTGATCAATCGCACACAGAGCAGGAGGGTACACGGTGCGTATATTAATCATTGGCAGCGGCGGACGCGAGCATGCGATCGCCTGGAAGCTCAGCAAGAGCGACAAGGTGGAGCGGATCTATTGTGCGCCGGGCAATGCGGGAATCGCTGAGGTAGCGGAATGTGTGCCGATCAGCGAGGATCAGTTCGAGCAATTGAAGAAGTTCGCTCTTGAGCAACAGATCGATCTGGTGGTCGTTGGTCCGGAGGCTCCGCTGTTCGCCGGTCTGGTGGATGTGCTGGAAGAAGCAGGGCTGAAGGCTTTTGGACCCCGGAAGAACGCAGCTATCATCGAAGGAAGCAAAGTGTTCACGAAACAACTGATGAAAAAATACAACATCCCGACAGCGGCATACGAATCGTTAGATAACTACGAAGAGGCGCTCGCCTATCTGCGCAAGCAACAAGCGCCGATCGTCATCAAGGCGGACGGTCTGGCAGCCGGCAAAGGCGTTACGGTAGCTGCAACTTTGGAAGAGGCTGAGCAGGCGCTGCGCGAGATCATGATCGACAAGGTATTCGGCGATGCCGGCGCGCAGGTGGTGATCGAGGAGTTCCTGAGCGGTCAGGAAATGTCGATCCTCGCCTTCGTCGACGGTGAGACAGTTCGTCCGATGGTGCCTTCGCAGGACCACAAGCCGGTATTCGATGGCGACAAGGGGCCGAATACCGGCGGTATGGGCACGTATTCGCCGGTGCCGCATATCCCGCAGTCGGTTGTGGACGAGGCGATCGAGACGATCCTCATCCCGGCTGCCCGGGCGATGGTACAGGAAGGTCGGCCGTTCCGCGGCGTCCTGTATGCCGGCCTGATGATCACGGAGCAAGGGCCGAAGACAGTGGAATTCAACTGCCGCTTCGGCGATCCGGAGACGCAGGTCGTCCTGCCGCGCCTTAGGACCGATCTGGCGGACATTTTCCTGGCGACGGTGGAAGGCAAGCTGCATGAGATCGAGATCGAATGGAGCTCTGATGCGGCTGTATGCGTCGTGCTGGCTTCCGGCGGCTATCCTGGACCGTATGAGAAGGGCAAGCCGATCACCGGCCTCGATCAGGTTGAGCAATCGGTCGTTTTCCATGCTGGAACGAAGCTCGCAGGTGACAAGATCGTCACGAACGGCGGCCGCCTGCTCGGCGTGACGGCACTCGGCAAGGATATTGCGGAGGCTCGCGCCAAGGCTTATGCGGACATCGGGAAGATCCAATACGAGGGCAAGCATTACCGCACGGATATTGCGCTCAAGGCGCTTAAAGCTCTCGAGAAGTAACAGTTGTGCGGAATCGCAGCAGGGGGCCGGTTATTGAGACTGGCCCCTACGTCGTTATTGAGAAGTTGTATCAGGGTTTTATAGCTGGCATGAGCGTAAATGCGGGATTTCCCTGATCAAATGTAGTTCTCTTTTGCCAGAAATGTGGTAAGATTTAATAGGGTTGTTATGTCCGAGTTGATGCATGACGATCCACAATCTGACTTAAGGACGGTGTGATTAGGAGTGAATTACGAACAAACACAATCGACATACGTAGGCACAGAGCAAGAGACGCAAACCGGTTCCTTTCAGCGGTTGATGCGCACGTTCACGATCGCGGTCCTCGTTTGCTTCATCGGCTCTTTCGTTGGGATGATGGTGCCGTCGGCATTCTTCATGCCGCTTGCAGTCATCCAACTGATCATGATGATCACAGCGCTGATCATTCAATGGCGGGGCAAGGCGATCGGCTACCCCTTCGTGTTCAGCTTCGTTTTCCTGACAGGTGTCGTCTTGTATCCGGCGCTTGCTTATTATACGTTCATAGGCGGCGCAATCGTCACCCAGGCGCTTCTCCTGACGGTGATCATCTTCGGTTCGCTGACGCTGTACGCTTATTACTCGAAGCGGGACTTCAGCTTCCTCGGCAGCATGCTGATGGTTGGTCTGCTCGTGCTGATCGGCGCGGGACTCATCTCCCTCTTCACGGGCGGTATGGGAGGCACGCTCAATCTGGTGATCACGGTGCTGGGGGTGCTGATCTTCTCCGGCTTTGTGCTGTATGATGTATCGCAGTACAAACGCGGCGTTGAGGAGCGGATGATGCCGCTGGCCGTGCTCAGCATGTTCCTGTCGTTCATCAACCTGTTCCTGTATATCCTGCGCTTCCTGGCGATTTTCCTGGAAGAATAACGCAGAGATGGATCAGGCCAGTAAACGCAACGGAACCAGGTAACCCCAGGGATCATCGCGGGGTTGCATACGTTTGGGGCACAGATGAATTTCAATCCCCATGTCCATATGCTGGTGACCATGGGCGGAATGAAGAAGAACGGGGAATGGAAAACGTATGACTTTGTGCCGTTCGGGATGCTGCGTAAACAATGGCAGACCGTGGTGTTAAGGCTGATACGCCGAAAGTTAAGCGACCGGGAGAAAAAGCAAGTACAATCCCGTCTGCAAAAAGCCTACTCCGAAAATGGAGAAGGTTTCTATGTGTATGCCCCGAAACAGAAAGGGAACGTCAAGCGGCAACTCGGATATATCGGGCGATATATGAGAAGACCGGCGATCGCGGTGAGCCGAATTGAAGCGTATGACGGGGAAACGGTGACCTTTCGTTATCGGGATAAGACGGATGGGGAGGAGAAAACGGAAACGATCCCGGTGGAAGAATTCATCGGAAGGCTGATCCGGCATATCCCGGATGAAAACTTTAAGACGATTCGTTACTATGGGGTTTACTCGCGGCGGATCAAGAGCCTGTGCAAGAAGTTGGTGAGCGAGTGGCAAAAAGCGGCGAGAAGATGGATCGTCAAGGCAAAGCGGATATTGAAACGCAGAACGTGGAGCGAAAGGGTCCAGGAGCAGACGGGGAAGCCGCCATGTTGTCCGAAATGCGAAAGTTATTACGAATACAAGGGAGAAGCTTGCCTTGAGGATGGGCGATTGAAGGTGAAGTACGCGGTGTGCTCCACCTCAAAGGCATGTCTGGAAAGGATGATTCGGGATGTCACCGGTGTCCAGGAAACGAAAGGCGGTCAAGAAAAAGAAAAAGCCGCAGAGCGGGCTGCGTAGCAAAGAAACGATAAAATACATTTGTTTGCAATGCAGCAGCGAAGAAGGGATTCCGCTGCAAGTCGTACGGAATTTTGATGCCATGGATGATGGAGATCCGACCGTACCACCGCAATTCCGTTGTGAAGAATGCGGCGGAGTGATGTATCCGGAATATTACAAAGGAGTTCATGGCTACGAATACAGGATAAGTGATGTGAAAAAGTAGGCTGGGGACAGGGGAAGAAGATCATCATACCCCAGCTTGCTTTTGGTACGTATGAACGGAGAGGCACGAACTTAAAGGACGCCGTCAGGCGTTTTTCTTATTGGAGTTGCGCTCGAACATATTGGCAAGGATTGATGCAACCTTCTGATATATGGAACCGTCAGTAATGATGAGTCTCATATGTAAGATAGGGGGGATTGACGATGTGGCTCAGGAGAGAGTTAGAAACGAAAGGCAAGAAGCTGGCAAAGGCGCTTATGGCAGCGGTGCTTGGCATGGTGCTGATCATCGCTGGCTGCAGTTCCGGCAGCAATTCATCCGCAGATACGGCCGCCTATAGCGGCGGTGCAGGGAACTCGTCCAGCTCTACGGCTTCCGCTCAGTATAACGCAACTGCATTGAATAGAGCGGCCACCGACAATGCGAAGACCACAGACAGTGACGCAGGAGCAGGAGCGGGTTTCGATTCGGCTGCGGCGCCGATCAACAGAATGGTCGTCTATAACGCGTATGTCATCATGGAAGTGGATGATTTCGCAGCAGTGCAGACGGAGATTCGCAACCTGGTGCAGCTGTCTGGCGGGTATCTGCTGGAGTTCAGCGAGAACCGATCGGAGTATGAGAGAGGCGGTTCATTTGTCATCAAGGTGCCTTCCAGCGGATTCATGAGCTTCCTGGAACGGCTCGAGGAGATCAGTCCGGATCGCTTCGACAGCAACATCACCGGCGAGGATGTGACGGAGGAGTATGTGGACCTGGATGCGCGGCTGCATGCTCTGGAGGTGACGGAGAGCCGGCTGCTGGCCTTCATGGAGAAAGCGACAACCGCCGGTGAACTGGTAGAGTTTTCGCGTGAGCTCAGCAATGTTCAGCAAGAGATCGAGCGGATCAAGGGGCGGATGCGATATCTCGAGCAGAATGTCGCCTACTCGACGATCGAGGTGCGCATCTATGAGCTGGAGGATGGCGTCAGCAAGATTCAGAAGAAACATGCGCCGTTCGGAGAGCGGCTGACCACCTCCTTGTACATGGTGTTGAACGGCATATCCGATTTCCTGCAGGAACTGGCGATCTTCGTCATCTCGGCGATCCCGGTGGTTGTGGTCATCGCCGTCTTCGCCTCGCCGTTCTTCCTGCTCTGGTATCGACACCGGAAGAAGCAGCGGAAGGAAGAGGGTGAGTGGGCGGCTCGACTGCAACCGCGGCAGCCGGGGCTGGAACAGCAGCAAACCGGAGAAGAGCAACCGGGTGATCACAGAGCCAGTCGGGCAACCCGAAACTCCGATGCGGCCGATCAGCAGGACGACGAGTTGAACCGCAACGGTGATCAGGAATAACGAAGCCAGAGGCAGCCTGCGTGACCAGCGCAGGCTGCTCATTCATTAGGTGATGCTCTGCACAAAGGGGGAGTGTCCGTCAGCCAGTTACACTGACTGATCTGGACAGTCCCGTTTATTATGTGATTCGACAGGCTCTCCGCAAATAAGTAAAAAACCTGTCACAAGGGAAGGAAAAAGCATACATCAGGGAGAAGATAGTACGCTGGGAATACTCTGCCATGTACTTTGACTACCACACTTATCGATGAGGTGAGCCGGAAGTGAAGAGGAAACGCAAATGGACCAGGGCTTTGATGGTGATCATGGCCATTATCGTCGCGCTGGCGGGGTGCGCCAAACCGGCAGAGGAGCCTGAACCAGAGCCGGTGCCCGAGCCGGAACCCCAGGTGATACAGCCCCCTGCAGTGAGCGAAACCGAGCCAGAGCCGGAGATCGTCTATCCTTACACGTTTCCGCTCACCGGAATCGGCACAGAGGAGCTCCTGGATGATCGTCCGCTTCTCATGCTGATCGAGAATCACAGGGATGCCCGTCCGCAGAGCGGACTGATCGATGCGGATATCGTCTATGAGATTCTCGCAGAAGGAGAGATCACGAGGTTCGCTGCTGTCTTTCACAGCGAGAAGCCAGAGGTGATCGGCCCGATCCGCAGTTTGCGTCCCTATTATGCGCAGATCGGGGAAGCGATCGATGCGCTGATCGTGCATGCGGGCTACAGCCCGGCTGCTCTGGAATATGTCCAGAAGAAGAAGCTGGATCACTTCGACGAAATCTACAATGCAGGCGCTTACTTCTGGAGAAGCAATGAGCGCAAGGCGCCGCATAATCTGTATACGAGCACCGAATTGATCCGCCAGGGCATGGAGAACAAGAAGGTGCGCAGCGAGTGGAAGGCACCAGCGGCGATTCCGTTTGCCGACAAGGACGCCGTTATAACGGGTGAGACAGCCGACACCGTTCTTGTAGAATATTATGCCGGATACAAGGTGGAGTACGTGTATGACGCGGAGAAAGGCACGTATCTGCGCCATATGGCCGGCTCCCCGCATGTGGACAAGGAAACCGGAGAGAGAATCGAGGCTGCGAATGTCATGATTATCGAAACGTCACATCGCGTGCTCGATGATGTCGGGCGCCGCGAAGTGAACATATACGGACCAGGAGAAGGCTGGCTCGTCCAACAGGGCAAAGTGCGCAAGATCGAATGGAAGCTGGTGGACGGTCTCATACGCCCATACATCAATGGCGAGGAAGTTGCTCTGATTCCAGGCAAAACATGGGTTCAAGTCATCTCATCGAATCTCAAGGTGACATTTTCCGCAAAGGACGGTGATAGCAGTACGGCATCGTGATGAATAGCCGCGATTGTACCGGAGAGTTGGACACTTGCCCCAGACCTCCGGCACAATCGCTCATTCAATTCAACGTCTGCGCGTCCTGCTGCGTGTGCTGGAGTAAACTCCGCCGGATCGGCTCGTTCTTCCCGTTCTGCCCTGCGCGCTTCTTCTGCGTCGTCTGCTTCCGCTCTTGCGCGAGCTTGCGGAGGCTGTGCTGCTGACTGCAGGGCCAGGATTTTTCTTGAGCAGCAGTCCGAGCATTGGCGTAATCTGTTGCACCGTTGACATCAGCTTCTGGATCTTGCCGACTGTGGCCAGTATGCCATCAATCCCGCCCATTCGGTTGACGAAGCCCTGGAGCTCGCCCAGCATCTGGCCGGTCCTGCCTCCGCCGAATAGTCCGCCGCCAGCCTGACTGACTGGTGGAGCCGGCTGCTGATAAAACTCCGGATAAGGCGTATGAATGTCGACAGGCGGATAACCATACGGAGGGTGACCCTGGACGGGCAGCTGGCTGTCTTGTTGGTGAAGGCGCGGTTGGTGGCTTTGCGGATGGTAAGGATATTGATTCACAGCTACTCACGATCCTTTGTATTGAGATAGGAATCTGTACGTTTTCCCTATACTGTATGTGGCAAGTGCCTTGTATGTATGGACGAATGTCCCGAATCCCGCGAATCGGACAATTTGGGCTGTGCTTCGGGTTTTCATGCGTGACCATTTTAATGTTTGATATCTTTACAGGAGTAAAGTAAAATAGTCCGTAGGGGTGAACGCAGGTGCAACTGAAAAAGTTAAATGACAGAACGATCAATCAGCTGTTTGAAGCGATTTTATCACTGGAAACGATTGAAGAGTGTTATCAGTTCTTCGACGATCTGTGTACCGTGAATGAAATCGAGTCATTGTCGCAGCGTCTCGAGGTTGCTCGCATGCTCGGCAAAGGCTGCACGTACAATCAGATCGAGCAAGAGACTGGCGCGAGCACCGCTACGATATCACGCGTAAAGCGTTGCCTCAATTATGGAAATGACGGCTATCGCATGGCGTTAGAGCGAATCAAGAAGCTGTAATCATCATGCGACTGCCATTATCTATTAAGCCGCATAGCACATCAATCATCAGTTATCAAATAGGATCAAAGGTGACGGACCCCATGGTGTCCGTTATTTTTGAGTCTTATAGAAAGTATAACTTCCCATACATTCTCGTAAGACATAAGAAATACCAAGCTGCCACCGGCGTCCTAAAGGACTTGGCGCCAGCCAGGTATTTCTTTAGTCTTATAGAAAGTATAACTTCCCATACATTCTCGTAAGACATAAGAAATACTAAGCTGCCACCGGCGTCCTAAAGGACTTGGCGCCAGCCAAGTATTTCTTTATTGAACAGAACAACGGAGCGCCGTTGCGTTCAGGAGGTGCACATATGAGTCAGGGAATGGAGGAGCGGAAGTTTGGCGTGCTCGTGATCAGTCACGGATCACGCGAGGAGAAATGGGTGAAACTGGTAGATGATGCGGTGGCGGAAGCTCGTCTGCCGGATGGGTTGCCTGTGTATTCGTCTTATCTGGAGATCGTGGAAGGCCGATTGATCCAGGATGGCATCGATCATCTGGAGGCGGAGGGCGTGACGGACATCATCGTCATCCCGCTGTTCGTCTCCTCCGGAAGTGTGCATATCGATGAGATCCGCTATGCCCTGGGACTTGCGGAGGAACCGACCTTGCCGACGGATCTTGAGCGCATGCGGATTCGAGCCCGTGTACACTGGACCAGCGTGATGGATGATCATCCGTTGATCGTGGATGTGCTGCTCGACAAGCTGCGGCCTCTGTCGGACAATCCTGCGCAGGAGACGCTAATCGTCGTAGGTCACGGAGCGAGGGAACCCGGCTTCTACGACAGATGGCGGCATGTGATCGACAGTCTGGCGTATAAATTGAAAGAGAGGGGCGGTTTCCGGGGGGCTGAGGCTGCGCTTCTCGCTCCTGATGAAACGCAGGCGGCGATGAACCGGCTCATCCGTGCGCATCCTGGCTGTACGGTACTGCTTGTGCCGTTCTTCATGAGTGAGGGCTATTTTACGCGTACGGTCATCCCTGCGCGCTTCGCAGGATATGCATATGAGTATCGGTACAGCGGCGAAACATTGCTTCCGCATCCGGGCGTCGCACGATGGATCGAGGAACAGGTTGGCGCCGTGCTGAAGCAATGATGAACATCTGATGAATGATTTGGATTGTGTGCACGGAATGTGACATAATGATTAGAGTAGCATGAAGAAGTTCAACTAGGATACGGTGGTGCTGCAGTTATGGTCAGACGCGCCAGATTGATCTATAACCCCAGCTCCGGGCGTGAGGAGATGCGAAGAAGGCTGCCGGATATCCTCGATCGTCTGGAAAGGGGCGGCCTGGAGACGTCCTGTCATGAGACGAAAGGGACGAAGGATGCGACGTGGGCTGCGGAGGAAGCGATACGCAGAGGCTTTGATGTCGTCATCGCAGCAGGCGGCGACGGTACGATCTACGAGATCGTGAATGGGCTGGCGGAGCAGGAGCATCGTCCGCAGCTCGGCATACTGCCGGTAGGTACGACCAATGACTTCGCCCGCGCGCTTGGCATCCCCCGGCAATGGGAGCAGGCTGTCGACATCATCCTGAAGCAGGAGACGATGGCGATCGACCTCGGTCGATGCGAGCTTGGGAACGAGACGAAGTACTTCATCAACATCGCGGGCGGCGGTTCCTTAACCGAGCTTACCTATGAAGTGCCGAGCAAGCTGAAGACGATGCTGGGCCAGCTCGCCTACTATATGAAAGGGATCGAGAAGCTCGCCTGGCTAAGGCCGATTCAGATTGAGATGCGAGCGGATGACTGCTATGTGAATGAGGAAATCATGATGTTCCTCCTGGCCAACAGCTGTTCCGTCGCGGGATTCGAGAAACTCGCTCCGGAGGCCAGTCTGCATGACGGGAAACTGGACCTGATCGTCCTCAGAAAGTGCAATCTTGCCGATTTTATCCGGCTCGCTTCGATGGCCTTGCGCGGCGAGCATTTGAACGATCCGCTGGTCGGTTATTACAGGGTCGATGATCTGACGGTCACCTCCAGCGATCATGTGCAACTCAATCTGGACGGCGAACTGGGAGGGGAACTGCCCAGCCGGTTCAGCGTATTGCCCAAGCATCTGGAGATCTTCGTGGATTCACAAGCGGTGAAGCCTATCGCAACTGCGGTATCTGACGAGCATCAACATTGAATCAGGCTCGGCTCTGACGTTGAGGTTGATTCAACGCGACATCACTGGCGATTCTTTCATGCAGGTCGGATACGGTATCGTTTGGATGGGCGGTTTGTTTGGGTTGCTATGCCTGAAGACTGGTTCGACTCCATCTGGCAATTGCTAGACATATTGATTTACGTGGACGCTTGTTTGAGCATGGTTCGTCATTGCAAGGCGCGGATTTGGGTTCCGCGTCTTTTTGCGTTTCGCGCATGCTGTCTGATCACGAATAGGCTTTATCATTGAATAAACCTGGTTAAGAGGGTAAATTAAAGGTAAAGGAGGTTATTTTTAAGATGGAAGTGAAAATAAATGATAATCTTGTGCCTGATATTGGATACCTGATTTTTAGAAAGTGTACGCCTACCTGGGAAATCGCCGAGAATGAGATTACATTCTACGACATCACCTATGTGATCGAAGGCAGGGGAGTCTACACGATCAACGGGGTGCCGCATGAAGTGAAGAAGGGCGATCTGCTTTGCATTCCTACCGGCAGCATCCGCAAGGCGCATTGCATCGTGGACGATCTCATGCACCTGTACTCGTGCAACTTTAAGCTCTTCGACATGAATGGAAGGAACGCCAGCTTGCCTCTGCCGTTGCTATCGCATATCGGAATCAAGAGCGACCTCATCGGCCTCTTCCGCGAGCTGTCTGACGCCTGGGTGCGCAAGGAGACCGGCTATCTGATCAAAACGAGAGGCTTGCTCCTCGTCATCATTCATCGATTGATAGAGCTGATCCTCTTGAATAAAGACCCCGTCAGCACCGACTACCGGGTGAAGAAGGTCATCAGCTATATCTCCGAAAATTATGCAAGCGAGATCACGGTGAAAGATCTCGCTGATATGGTGGGGCTGAATGCCGTATACTTTGGGGCTTTGTTCAAGAAAGAAACCGGCATGCTGGTCCATCAATATCTGGCGCAAACGAGAATCAACCATGCCCAGGACATGCTGCAGAACGGCGAATGCAACGTCAGCGAAGCCGCAGAACGTTGCGGTTACAAGGATTTGTCGCACTTCCGCAAGCAGTTCAAAATGATCAAAGGCTACTCACCCTCCCATTTTATCAAGAAACAACCGGAATAGAAGAAGGGGAACTGATTTTGAAAAATTATCTTTAATTTGTCTCTGTAAGCTAAATTCCAACTATTGTCGGAGTTAACCTTCGGTGCTATCTTTAGCATATAAGATGACAACGCTTGCAAACGGGGAGGTTACAAGGAAAGAGTCGGAAATCCTTGCACGAGGAGATCGCGATGAAAGCGCTCCACGGATGGAAGAGGAATCAGAAATAATGATAAGGCGGTACATATATGTCGAATACGAGAGTGGTCAAAACGCTAAGTTATTTCAAACGTTACTGGATTCTTTATGTGATGTTGCTTCTTCCGCTAGCTTTCTTTATTATTTTCCGGTATATCCCGATGGGCTACATTCAGATCGCGTTCAAGAACTACAGCATCGTCAAGAGTCCGTGGGAGATGGAATGGGCGGACAACTATGGCTTCCAGTATTTCATTCAGGCGTTTTCCAACCGTGATTTTCTGTATGCGCTTCGAAATACCCTGATGCTGAACTTCCTGGATCTGCTGTTTGGTTTTCCGGCGCCGATCATTCTTGCGCTGATCTTGAATGAACTCGCTTTCAAACGCTTCAAGAAATTCACCCAGACGGTTGTCTATCTGCCTCACTTTCTGTCCTGGATCATCATCTCCGGCATGGCGCTGCAGCTGTTTGCGCCGTCGACCGGATTGGTCAATATCATGCTGAACAAACTGGGCTTCGAGTCGATTCCATTTCTGAATAATTCCGTATACTGGGTCGTCATGTATGTCCTGCTCGGCATCTGGCAAAGCGTGGGCTGGAATACGATCATCTACCTGGCGGCGATCGCCGGCATCAATCCGGAGCTGTACGAGGCTGCCTCGGTGGATGGAGCGAACCGCTTCCGCAAGATCTGGCACGTCACGTTGCCCGGACTTCGCCCGACGATTATCGTCCTCCTGATCCTGAGCCTGGGCCATATCCTGAGCAGCGAATTCGACCGGCCATACGCGCTCAGCAACAAACTGGTCACCGATGTTTCCAACGTCATCTCTATCTTCGTGTACAACTACGGTATTCGTGGTTTGCAATTCTCACTCTCCACTGCTGTCGGATTGTTCCAGTCCGTTGTATGCGTCATCTTCCTGTTCATCGCAAACTCTCTGGCCAAAAAGACTGGCGAACGTGGCATATGGTAGGAGGGCTGTCACATGGTTAAATCTAGATCTGCGAAAATCGGAGACTGGGTCATCGTTTTCATCTGTGTCATCTTGATACTCGTCTGTCTCCTGCCGGTACTGAACATCCTGGCCCGCTCGCTCAGCTCGGCGGAAGCTCTGATCAAGAATGAAGTGTTCCTTTGGCCGAAAGGGTTCAACTTCAGCGCATACGAGACGGTTCTGGGGGACTCCAAATACACCTGGTCGCTTGCCTGGACAGCCATCCTGACGGTGATCTGCACGATCTGGTCGCTGTTCATGACGATCATGTGTGCTTACCCGCTCATCTACGACAACCTGAAAGGCAAGAAGTTCATCGTTGCGCTGATCCTGTTCACCATGTATTTTAATGCGGGCACCATCCCGACCTATCTGCTGTTGAAAGAGCTGCACTTGCTTAACAATCCGTTGGTATTGATCATACCGAACTGTATCAGCGTATTCTATGTCATCATTCTGCGCAGTTTCCTGTATGGGATTCCGGACAGCCTCCGCGAGTCTGCGGAACTCGATGGAGCTGGACCGCTCCGCATCCTGGTCAACGTCTATCTGCCGCTTTCTACTCCCGTGCTCGCCACGTTGGCCTTGTTCTACGCGGTAGGCCGTTGGAACGGCTTCACGGACGCGCTTCTGTATATGTCTGACAGAAAATACTACCCGATCCAGCTGTTGTTGTACAACATCCTGAACAGCATCAACAGCATCGAGGTTGCTACCCAGGAAGGATTCACCACACCAGGTCTGTCGGAAACGATCAAGTCCGCAACGGTCATGTTTGCGACGGTACCGATCCTGATCGTGTATCCGTGGCTGCAGAGGTATTTTATCTCCGGCGTCACTCTTGGAGCCGTGAAAGGTTAATCAGCGAAGAAGGGTAACTGGCGGATGCAGGCGAGGCTTATGATAAAAATTGGCCTATGCCAATTTTTATAGATCAATCCAAAAATGTTTACGAGGGGGAACGAACATGAGGCTCCGTAAAATGTCGTCCATTCTGACGATCTTGCTTGCTCTTGTGTTAGTCTTCACAGCATGTACGCAAAACAACAACAGCTCTTCATCTTCGAATTCATCAGGTCAGACACAAAACAACGCTTCTTCCTCCAACAACAACAGTTCTGGATCAAATAACTCCGGTTCGAGCATCAACAGCAATGACGGCCTCAGCGCCGTGTTGGAAAAGTACGGGCTCGATTCCAACCTGAGATTCAAGGAGACGCGGAAGATTACCGTTGAGGTGTATGACCGCGGCAACGATGGCGGTACGCCTCCGGAGGATAACTTCTACACGGACTACATTAAGGCAGGCATGTTGCGTGACCATAACGTCGAAGTCGAGTTTGTACCTGTGCCGCGCTGGACGGAGACCGAAGTCATCAACAATCTGCTTGCGGCAGGTCAAGCGCCAGACATCAGCGTGACTTACTCCTATCCAACCATTCAAACGTATGCCAACATGGGCGGTGTGCTGGACCTGGCTGCTTACCTGGAAGAGACCAAAGAACTTCTTCCAGACCTGTGGGAGCTCCTGACGGATACGAACATCTATTGGGACCGTGATCCTAATACAGGAACGATCTGGGCTATCGAGGCGCGTCTGAATGTGCTGAACCGCATCAACACGTTTGTGCGCGAGGACTGGCTGAAGAAGCTGAATCTGGACCCGCCGACTACCTTGCAAGAGTTTGAAGATATGCTGATCGCTTTCCGCGACAACGCTTCCCTGCTTCTGGGCGATCAAGCGGACAAGATGATTCCGTTCTCGATCAGCTTCGACGTAGGCTGGCGCGCTGATCATCTGACCACATCCTTCGTGCCGAATGACATTACCGACAAGGACCTCTTCGTTTATGGCTTCGACGATCGTCACTTGCTCTACCCGGGCTTCAAGGAAGGCATTCGGGTACTCAACAAGTGGTACAACGAAGGACTCATCTGGAGGGACTTCCCACTGTATCCTGCAGGGGATCCGACAGAGGACAATCTGATGAAAGCAGGATATGTAGGCGCATTTATGCATAACTGGGATTACCCGTACCGCAACGGCGAGGACAGCATCCATGCGAATCTGCAACGTATCGTAGGTCCGGATGCAGCCTATATCGCAGTTGAACCGTTCCCGAACGATGAGGGCGTGTACCGCAAGTTCCTGTCCGGTCCGGTTGACCGCAAGGTCTTCTTCCCGGCTACGAACGATGAACCGGTTGCATCTCTGCTCTATCTGAACTGGATCACCAAGGTGGAGAACCGCATCTTCCTGCAATTCGGCGAGGAAGGCGTCACGCACGAGAAGATGCCGGACGGCTCCTACAAGACGCTGGCAACAACAGGCGAGAAGATCATGAACTCTCCGAACAACATCGACTATACGATCACCTACAATGGTCTTAACCTCGGAGACCCGGATCTGACGGCCAAGTCCATCGCCAATGGTTATGCCGGTGTCGACAAGAGATATATTGAGATCGCGCACCAGATTACGACCAATGAAGGACGCATCGGCAAGAATGTCAGCGTGGGCGAGATCAAGTCAGAGAGCGGTCAAGGTCAGGCGCTCAAGGAGAAACGGGATGCGTTCCTGAATCAGGCCGTTGTCGTACCGGTTTCGGAGTTTGACAAGGTGTATGACGCAGGAATGGATGATTATCTCAAGTCCGGCGGCCAAGCGATTATCGATGAACGCAAGGCGGCTTGGGAAGCCACATACGGAGATAAAGTGGTGCTGGATTAAGGCTGAACCAGCGCATGCTTCGAGCCTGAGATGGCTGTCCATCGTCAGTGAAGACTGGCTGATGGGCAGCCTCTTCGCGTTTATGCAGGTATGGGGGAGGTGTAGAGGGGTACAGGTTGGAAGCAGCGGAAGCTGGGTATCCTTTTTGGCGTTTCCTGCGCCATTTTGCTTTTTGCGATCCATGAAGTCATAAGGTATCATGAATGGTAGATGGGCTGATGAATCGTTGATTCGATCAGGAAAACGTGAACTCGAAAGGAACATGTACGATGGCACAAACAGAACCTGTCAAACTGACTTCACTCTCCACCAAAGGAGGCTGCGGCTGCAAGATCGGGCCGGCCGATCTGATGCAGGTGATTCGCATGCTGCCGCAGACTACGCCTAATCCGGATCTGCTCGTCGGTCTGGAAACGAGCGACGACGCCGGCGTATACCGGCTGAATGACGAGCTGGCGCTGGTTCAGACCGTTGATTTCTTCACGCCGATCGTGGATGATCCGTATTCCTTCGGCCAGATTGCTGCAGCCAATGCGATCAGCGATATATACGCCATGGGCGGGAAGCCGCTTACGGTGTTGAACATCGTGGCTTTCCCGATATCCACCCTGGACAAGCAGATCCTGGCGGACATCCTGCGCGGCGCAGCAGATAAGGTGCAGGAGGCAGGCGCGACGCTGGTCGGCGGCCACTCCATCGACGACAAAGAGCCGAAGTTTGGCATGGCGGTAACCGGACTCATCCATCCGGACAAAGTGAAGACGAATGCCGGTGCCAGGCCGGGAGACAAGCTGATTCTGACGAAGCCGATCGGCGTCGGCATCCTGACGACCTCGATCAAGAAGGATCAATTGACAGAGGAAGAAGTCAAACGCGTGACAACGGTAATGGCAACGCTGAACAGGACGGCTGCGGAAGTGATGAGCGGCTATGATGTGCACGGCTGTACAGACGTTACGGGCTTCGGCCTGATGGGGCATGCTTCTGAAATGGCCAGAGGCGGTAATGTTGGCCTGCGCATCGTGAAGGATCTCGTTCCTGTGCTCCCGCGCGTGCGTGAGCTGGCAGAGCAAGGCTTTGTCCCGGGGGGAACGAAGAACAATTTCAAACACGTGGAGACGATCGTGACCTTCCCGGAGTCCATGGATCAGATCGATCGATGGATTCTGTGCGATGCGGTGACGTCAGGCGGACTGCTCATCTCGGTCAACCCAGATCAGGCAGACCGCATGCTGGCGGAACTCGTAGAGAAAGGTGTCGAAGCCAGCATCATCGGGGAAGTTGTGGCTGATCATCCGGGTCATATCGTAGTAGAATAATCCATCTGCCGAGCGCAAGGAGCGATATGATTTGTTTCGGGACATCACCATAGAAGAGCTGAGAGAACAGCAGAAGATTAAGGAGTTTGCCACCATCGACGTTCGTTCCCCTTCTGAGTACCGGGAAGCGACCATACCAGGCAGTATTAACATTCCGCTGTTCGATGATCAGGAACGGGCGGAGATCGGCACGTTGTACAAGCAAACCAGCGTTCAGGTTGCGAAGGAGAGGGGCCTGGAGATTGTCTCCGCGAAGCTGCCCGCCTTCATCCGCGAGTTTGCACAGATCCCGGGGAAGAAGGCGGTGTTCTGCTGGCGCGGCGGCATGCGCAGCAGAACGACAGCAACCTTGCTCTCCTTGATGGACATCCATGTCTATCGGCTGAGCGGAGGTTATCGGGCTTACCGCAGATGGGTCGTAGAGACGCTGGCAGCTTATGAGATGAAGCCCAGGGTGGTCGTCCTGCATGGGCTTACCGGCACCGGCAAGACTGCCATCCTGAGAAGGCTGGAAGCGGAAGGCTATCCGGTATTGGACCTGGAGCAGATGGCAGGTCATCGCGGTTCGATCTTCGGCGGAGTGGGCTTAAGAGCCAACAATCAGAAGACGTTCGAATCGCTGTTGCTGGAGAAACTGCTAGAGTTGCAGGACGCGCCGTATGTGGTGCTGGAGGCGGAGAGCAAGCGGATCGGCAAAGTGGTGCTGCCAGACTTCCTTGTTCAGAAGAAGGAAGCAGGCTTGGCCATTCAGATAGAGGCACCGATAGAGGCGAGAGTGCAGCGGATTCTGGAAGACTATCCGACGGATGATCATGAGGCATATCTCAACGCCTTTAGGGCCATTCGCGAACGGATTCATACTCCGATCGCCAAGGAAATTGCTGCGTATCTGGAGGCGGCAGACTACGAACCAGCCATTCGTCTGCTGCTGGAGTACTATTACGATCCCAGATATAACAACGCAACGGGGCAGTATGTGACGTCGCCAGAGATCACCCTAAACGTTACAGGTGTGGATGACGCCGTAGAGCAGGTGCGGGCTGTGCTGGATTCCCTTCCGGCAGGTTGAATATGAGAGGAGCTGTTCATATGGACGGCTCCTCTTGTGTTATGGCCGTCTGCATTATGGCCGCCGTTGAAATAGCGGAGGTCTGATTTCCTCTATTTTGCCTTCAGGCGCGATTGTCCAACGATAGAGGAAGTTGTGTTTCCGCTATCTCAAGGAATAGCGGAAGCAGATGGCGAGATTCAATGCAATGT
>Ga0207747_1001287_pt1 | contig 18585 bp, 14 predicted proteins | sample HigsolmetaGSP11D_FD_184839 | JGI IMG/M metagenome (GOLD analysis project Ga0207747, IMG submission 184839) | High solid enriched microbial communities from the Joint BioEnergy Institute, USA - SP1-1-D (SPAdes) | ecosystem: Engineered > Bioreactor > SSF (Solid state fermentation) > Aerobic >...
ATATGCGATGAGTCTTTACGATGAAACATCGGAAGCATATCGGAAGCATGCAAACGAAAAGCTTGCTCTCTTGAACGAGCAAATGAAATATCACAAAGATGAGCTTCTACTGTTAGAGCAAGAACGTTCAACCAATAAAAATTTGACTAACGCTCAAATAGCAGAATTGAATGAACTCATTAGGGCAAAACGTGAAGCTGTTCTTGAAATGGCTACAACAATTCAAGAATTAAACGACACAATTGCAAAATCTAAGTTGAACGAATACCTCTATATGATTACATCTGAAAGTGAGAAGTATGCAAAAGAGATTGAAAAAATCAACGATCAAATTAAATACAATGTAGATAAAGACAAGATTGAAGATTATCAAGAACATATATCCTATCTCCAGCAAATTCTTGCGTTGCGTAAAGGTGAAGCAAATGATGCTAGGAGTGCCGTAAAATATCTCAAGGAACAGTTAGAAAAGTATAAAGACAGCAAAGAAATGGTCGAAAAGATAACGGATGAAATTGAAAATTGGGAAGATCGCTTAGAAGACGCTGAACGAGCTATTAAGGATGTTAACCTTGAAATTAAAGATATTTTCGAGCAGCTTGCAGACGATTATGTTGAAATGTATAAAGAACAGCTTAGGTTAATGCAAGAAGCCGATAATAAATATTATGAAAACAAAATTAAACAACAAGAAAAAGCGCATGAAAAGCTAATGAAAGATATCGAAAGAGAATTGCGAGCTTTAGAAGACGCATATAACAAACAAATGAAAATGATTGATAGAGAAGAAAGTACCAGAATGTACAATAACGATCTTCAAAGGTTAGAGCAAGAAGCAGATGAACTCAAAAAACAAATTGATTTGCTTTCGATGGACGATTCTTATGAGGCAAAATCGAAACGTGCTGATTTAACGAAACAGTTAACCGAAAAAGAGATGCAGATTACAGAATTGAAATATAAACGTGAAATTGAACTTCGTAAAAACAATCTTCAAGATGAGTATGAATCGGAAAGGGAAAAACTTGAAACCAAGAGAGATAGGTTGAACGAGGAGCATCAACGACTGGTTGAGGCTTTAGAAAAGGAAGCTGAAATTAGGCAAAAATATTGGGAAGAAGAACTTCAAAACGAAAGAAAGTTTGCCGAGCTTCGCCGTCAAGTCCTTGAGGGCAACTTTGATGAAATGTTGCTGTCACTTGAGACGTGGCAATCGAACGTAACGAGCCGAATGGCTGAACTTGGTGATATTATAACGACAAATTTCACAGATAAGATTAGAGACGCTATCGATGCTCTCACAGAGTTGAAAAACGCAAATATTGGATCGTTTAACGGAATCGTTCAAAGAGTAAATCCCGTGAATTTAGATGGCGACCCGAAACCACAAGCAGGAGTGCCAAAAAATAATGAACTTAAAAATAATGATGCCGAACTGAGCACGATAACCAAAATGAAAGCGAACAGTGACGAATGGTTGAGAACATCTGATGAAAAACGAAAAAAAGAACTTCATGAAGAAAATTTACAACTTGGGAAAAAGATTGGGGCAGTTTTTAAAGATGGCGTCTGGTATGACAAGTATGGAAAACGACTTTATGACAAGTTGATTGGATTGAGAACTGGTGGCTACACGGGAGACTGGAGTGGAGACGAAGGAAGACTTGCGTTACTTCACAAAAAAGAACTTGTTTTGGATAAAACTCAAACGGGGCATATTCTTGATACAGCGAGAATTGTTGAAAAGATTAAGTCTGTGCTTCCCAATCTTAATTATCTGTTTGACTTTTTCAGAAAGCCCGAACCTGTAGTTGCATCTGGAACAACTGAACACAATGAATATAACATCTACGTCACCGTACAAGGTAACGCAGATAAGAATGTCGCTGATATTGTTGCTAAACAAATTGTTAACGACATAAAGCGCACAAGGGGAGGAAGATTCTAATGCTAGAGGGCATTCATTTTTGTTACGATGGCATCTATTCTGTAGACATGGGCGTCATTAACTGTAAGATCGGCGGAGGAATGTTCGAAGAAACATTCCTCCCAACACGCAATATCCATGAGAAAAAGATTGCGGGGAGAGACAAGCCGTACTTCCAACGGCTTGAACTCGAACCGCTTTCTTTTGATCTCACGTTTGCATTCGAGTATTACTATGACGAACGCAAAATCAGAGAAGTGGCGCGATGGCTTATGCAGCCATATTATAAACCCTTCTTTACAGTTGATAATCCAAATCGAATTTTTTATTGCATGGTAGAAGGCGATTCAAGGTTAATCCATAACGGACTTAAACAGGGATATATTACTTTAACGATGAGATGTGATGGCCCATATAGCTATACGCCAAAAGCGATAAAAGATGGTATTCGTTTTGGGGCAACGAAATTCACAAAAACAATCACAGAAAACACTTATAGTAGTGAGAAGGGAAGTTTGGATAATATCGTGATTGTGAATGGAAATTTGACTGTGAATCCTCCCCAAAAAACTTGGGCGGCATTCGCAGGAATGAAATGGGGTGATTTAATTTGAAGTACACTGGAAAATTAGCGTTATGTATGCCAGAGATAAATGACGACATTCAAGATACTATTGAAAAGATTGGTGAAAGTATGCAAACTATTGACGATAACTTTGATGAAACCATTGAGAATATTGAGTCCTTTCTGACGAAGGGGAAAAGTTACCAAAGAGGAAAGCGATACTGGAGAAAAGATGTTTCTATCGGAAGCAATATTGGATGGGTTAATACAAGGACAGGGGTATATGCTCCCAAGTGGGCTTCCGGGAAAACTTATCAGGCCGGAGATATTGTCGTCCCCAATAGCGATGTTGGTTATTATTTTGAGTGTGTTATGTCTGGCACAAGTGGCACTGTAGAGCCGACATTTGACGTTGGAGGCAGCATCACCTTTGATCTTCAAGGTGTCCAGCAATGGAAACCAAATTTTCAATATAAAGTCGGCGACTTAGTAGTTCAAACCGATGGATACAAATTGCACTATTACCGTTGTACTACCGCAGGGACTTCCGGCAATAATGAACCTCAATGGGTTCACGTAGAAGGCGCCGTTGTTCAAAGTGGGACAACTGCATTTCGCACATATTCAACAGTCCAATGGAAAGTAAAAGGCGTTAGCTGTTACTTTGTTCCGTTTGGGATTGTTGGCTGAAAATAAGGCTATCCTTCGGGGTGGCCTTATTTTTTTATGGGAGGAGGCTTCAAATGAAGTGGTCTGACTTGTATTTGAACGTAGGGACATATGTTTCGCCAGTGTATAATATAAATTCGCAATTTGAAGTATATGAAAATGCTTTTGACTATGCGTATCAGAATAACGATGGCTCTGTCGATGTATTCGTTAGAATTTCATATGACGGATCGACTTGGGAGCCTTGGATAAAAATTAATCAGGTTGCTAATGAAGCAGAATATTTTAAGGATACATTTTATGGGTTAAACAATTGTAAATTTCAATATAAAGTTGTTCTCACTAGCGGCGGCGGTGTGAGTCCGGTTTTTTACAATTTTTCCGCTTCCTTTAAAGGTTCTTATGTTATTGACAACATTGGTGATGATGTATGCAAACCTGAACTTTGGATCACCAAAAGAAATTCTGCTGGAACGATTCGCCTTTACAATGAAACAAATGGTCAGATATTGGAGTTAGCGAATCTAAATAAAGATGAAACGGTTTATATTGATTGCGAAAACGAAGATATTGTGTCAAGCCTTCCGATGGTATATCGGTATGACAATCATAATAATGAGTTTTTGCAGCTTGAGGTCGGAGAAAATTTTTTGACAGGAGAAGGCGATTTTGAATTGTCGATTCGACATGAGTTTAAATTGTTGCAAGGATAATGCGAGAGAGGTGATTTGATGGCACGACTTGGTGAAATTGATCTTAATAAAAAGCCAATTAAAGGTCAGTTATTTTTATGTAGACCTAACAAGCAAATTATCGCTAAGATGAATGAGGCATACAATATTGTATTTGACCAAAAGCTTGGAGCACTCAACGAATTAAACTTTACGCTACCTGTTTTTGTAGAAAGACATCATCAGATGCAAAGAAACGAAAATGCAGATAAAATGCGTGGGAGATATTTGATCAAACTTGTTATGGGCAGTTATCAAGAATATTTTATTGTTACCCAAGTTATTAGAACCGGAGACGGGAACGGAGAAGAACTTGAAGTAAAATGCTATTCAATTGGATATGAGTTAAATGATAAGATTCTGCGCGACTATAAAGCTGTTTCGTTAACGGCCACTGAATTATTGACGGATATTTTAAAAGATACGATTTGGCGTGTTGGATATATTGATTCTGAATTTGACCTGAAGCGACGCGGACTAGAGGTTACTTCGAACACCGTCCTAGAGGTCATATTTGAGGTCGCCAAGACGTTTAATGCGCTCGTGGTATGGGATACCATTGACAGACGGATCGGCTTTTATAGGCCTGATTCTGTGGGCCAGAATAAGGGCTTTAAAATTAAGATGGGAAAATATCTTGAAAGCATTAATCAAGAGGATAATTCAGAAGAAATTATTACTAGATTGAAGCTGTATGGGAAAGAAAGTATTAGTATTCATGAGGTAAATCCAATTGGTACGGGATATCTCGAAGATTTTAGGTATTTTATGTATCCATACAAAGAAATTAAACATGAAGATGGAAGTTACACTGTGGTTGAGCACAGTGACTACATGTCGGATGAACTTTGTCATGCAATTATATTGCACAATGAACTGATCGAACAAAATCAGACAAAGTTCAAGGAACTAATTGCTAAGAGAACGACACGAAATGAAATCCTTAATCTTAAAACAAATCAAAGAGATGAGCTTAATACTCAACTTAAAGTTTTGCTTGACGATAGAGATGTTCTTAACACAAGAATTTCAAAATTAGAAGACGAGATTGATTATGCTGACAATAATGGCGAAGATACAACGTTATTAAGGTCTAATCTTCAATCGTTAATGGCAGAGTTAAATGCGAAGCTTATAGAAATTGAGGCAAAGAAGGCGGAATTGTCTGCCAAAGAAATCGAGGTTTCTCTCGCCAAAGCTGATCTCCAAGCTGTGATGAATGAAATTGAAGAGCTTAGAGAACTGTTATCTTTGGAGAATAATTTTACTCCTGATCAAATTGCTGAAAGAAATCAATATATTATTGAGAGAGAGTGGCAAGATAATAATATTGATAATGCTGAAGACCTTCTCAATGAAGGTATGAAAATCTTTGAAGAATTAAGACAACAAAAAGTAACTCTAAAAATTAATCTTGTAAATTTTCTTGAGATGATTACCGAACAACGAAATTGGGACAAACTTGGTTTGGGCGATGTAATTAAAATTGAGCATCAACGATTAGAAATTTTGTATCAAGCGAAAATCACAGAAATTGAGTATGATTTCGAGAATAGCAACATTAATATTACAATCAGCAATGTAAAAGACCTTTATTCGAATAGAGATAAGTTCCTTGAAATGCTGTATAAAGGATACGGCAGTTCAACACAGATCACTATTGACAAGTGGAAATGGGACTTGTCAATGGAGAATAAGGGTGCAATCAATCAAATCATCAACAGCATTTGGGATGCGAACAAACAAGCTATCCTTGGAGCAAAGAATCAGGTTGTTGAGATTTCCGATAGAGGCCTTATTATTCGCGACCCGAATGATCCGATGACTTATCTGGTTGGCTTGAACGGATTGATTGCTATTACCAACGATGGCGGCAACACGTGGAAGCATGCAATTACTGGTACAGGCGTCGTGGGTGAAAGAATCTATGGTAAGGTAATCATGGGGGTCAATCTTGCCATTGAGGACGAGCATGGCATTGTAAAGTGGCAAGGCTCAAAAGGTGAGATTTTTGATAGAAATGGAACCCTTGTAATGAAATTGGGTCTTGTATCTGAAGACGGTGCAGCTAACGAATGCTTTGGACTTGTATCATTTAATGAGCATACGAGAGTGAGTCTGACGGATTGCAAGGGTATTGAAGTCGCCAGAGTGACCACTGACTTAACAAACTTTCCCGATGGTTGGGAGAAAGTCTTGTGGGCGAATACGGACGGTACGCTATATACTCGGTATCTTGTCGCAGAAAATATTAAGATCGTGAACAATATTGGAAAGACAATAATCGACGCTGAAAACAATTATCTTGATCTCGGCGATTTTGAAAATATTGTGATGGACAGCAAGCTGACCACCATTGAAAAAATGCAGATTATTACTGAACTTTATAAGATCGAGGCAGGATATAAGCGGATGCTTGAACAAGCCGCGAAATACCAGAAGTCATGGAGAGATGCGATTCTTAATACGGAATCTCAATTTTTCGAGAGAACCCCTAGTACCACCAACCTGTACTCCACTAATAATCTTACAAACGCCTATAACGATCTGCTGGATTATATGACGCAGTACATCAAGATCGTCAGTTTCGATCCCCTTAACATTGACGTTAATGACCCCCTCACTGAAACAACAAGCGAGATTGCAGATCGTGGAGAGTTTATTGCAAAATTCAAAGCTTATTATGATGCGGAAAAAGACTTAAGAAACAAAATCGAAGATGCACAGTTCTATTCTGGTCTAAACATGGGCGAATTTTATAATAATGTGGTTATTGGAGATTATGGGTTTATTGCATTGCGCAGCGATGGAAAGTACCGAGCGTGGTTAAATGCCACAAACGGACTTGCGCTTCAAAAATGGGAAAACAACCGTTGGGTAAACAAAGTTTATGCATCGATTGGTAACTCCGCCTATGAAGACGGCACGTTGATTGCAGAGGATTTGGTTGCAAGACGATTGCGAATTGAAACTAAAAAAGGTGGCGTTTTACTCGACGTAGATTCGCTTCAGTTGGATTTCTCCGTATTGGATTACATTATTCTTGACAATGTAATTACTGCGCCGGAAAAAATCACTCTCGCAAATCAGTTTAAAAACATTACGAAACAGTACACCGAACTCAAATCGACAATAGCCAAGTATGCAACCACTATTTATAATGACAGGGATTCCTACTACTATGGACTGACAGAAGCAAGAGATCAATTAGTCGCGGCTGGCAATGCGTTAGATGAAGCATACAATGCGCTGAATGCTTATTTGGCACCAATTTTCGCAGATATGAACGCCACAACCAATATTGTCACTGATCTCAATTCGACCCGAACAATCTTCCATAAGAAATGGGAAGATTTTTATCAGGCATACGAAAACGGAAGAAGTAAGCTGGCAGACTTCTTGGAAAGAAGTTCGCTGCAATTAGGAAGAAATTATAATAATACGGTAATCGATGCTTTAAATGGCGTCGTCGTAACAAAAGGCGACTTTAAATACAGAACTACATTAAATGCAACATTTGGTATTAAAATTGAAGAAAACATTGGTACTGCGCAAAATCAAATTTGGCAACCAAGATTTTATGTTGGAACGGACGGAAAATTATATGCAGAACAACTTCATACGAAGCAGTTGCGCATTCTTGATGGCAATCTTGGTGATGCCATCATTTTTGATGCTCTCACAGGCATTACGATCAATGGGCGGAATGGAGAACAAATCAGACTAAATGCCAATGAAGGTATCGCTATCGATGTTCGCGGAGAGCAAAGGCTTTGGATTGACACTAATGGAATATTGAGAGCCAGAAAGCTTGTTATTTCAGACGATGACACCGATGCCATAGAGTTAGATGATGGATCATTCGTAAACAATCTCACGGTCAATGAATTGAGAACGCTTGATTCAAAAGACCCTCAAGACCATATTCACATCAAAGATCAATTTATTAAATTTTTATCTGGAAATGGTGGTGTCAGTAACATGGAAAAGATGGCGATCTATCTTGATGATCTTTCAGGCAGATATGATGGTGTTCCGAAAATTAAAATGGGTATTGGCAGTAATCAGCAGGGCGATGAAATCGGGTGGATCATCAAAGACCCTGATGCTTGGAAATTTGAGATGACTGTAACTGGAAACATAAGGAGAATCCATTTTCCCGGATACACTGGAACTGATGGCATCCTTATCGAATCCATTGGCAGAAAAGTGAGAGTTGCATCAAATACGTCAATTAGACTTGAAGTTGACGCAAACAACTATATTGAAATTTCCTCGAATGGCGTAAGGATTGTTGGCACGAGAATCGATCTCAACTAATGAGGTGATCTTATTATGGCAGGAGTTGCTTTAAACAATAGCACATTTAATCAATCTGTGGCGGCTGGTCACGTCACATATGAACGGTGGGAATTTACGGGAAGCTATACGCCAACTTACCCGATTGACTATGATGGTGACGGCATACCAGATGGATGGGGGGGTGGCGATCCGATTTACGATTGGATTCCTCATGCTACTGACGCAAGAATAAACGGGGTTTGTATTGCAAGCCCCTCCAATGTTTACGTAAATGGCTTCAATCCTGTTCTTCAGGGAGATGCCACAAATGAAATTGATTCATATGATCCCCCAAGCGGCACAGTGAGAAACATTGTCGCTCACTCAGGGGCAAACGGTTCGGTTTCTGCTGGCAACAATCGCAACGTTTATATAAGCGGTAAATTGGTGGCCGTGAATGGCTCTAATGTGACAACACACGCCGGAACAACGACGACGGTCAATCAAGGAAGCAGCAATGTATTTATTGGCGGATAAAAGGAGGTGACAGAATGCCGTACTCACAATATGGTTTTTTAGACCCTATTCATATTGAGTGGAGAAAAGGGACATCAGATGATCCATATGTTCCTGTGGTGGAATATTTAAAGGTTACAAATGGCAGGGTTATTCTCGCTGAAGTTCCCGACAAGCTCCATAGGGTAAAAATTGCAGGAATGAAAGAAATTAATTATGACGGTCCTCCCAAGAAGAGCATCGAGCCAGATGAATTTTTTGTGAATTATTCAACGGGTGTTATTGAGTTCAATTCTGCCAAAGAAGGTGCGCATGTTAATGTGAGCTACCTTGGCAGGGGTTTGATTCAGTACCCTTCTAGCAGAATTTATCATTACGATGGGAAGAATAATGTTGTTGAATCGTTAGATGAAATTATAGAAGATGCCAAAGATAAACTCGAAAACGTGGAAGACAAGGTTGCCGATTATTATGACATTAGAGATCAGGTTATTGACGCCACAAATAAGGCTCGACAAGCTACTGAGGAAGCAAAAGAGGCCACTGAACGAACGAATGAGGCCATAGACAAGGCTGTTGAAGCGCATAACTCAACAATCATGATCTACTTGCCTCCTGTAGAAAGAGAACAAGATATTGGTTTAATGTATCCAAACCCCGAGAATGGTAGTCGGGTTATGGTGAAATCCACAGGAAACATTTATAGATACGATGGAATCGTTGATCACAAATGGGAATTGATTGACAACTATGTTGGTGGCTCAATCCCTGTAGTCAACGATGGGATCGACGGATTGATGAGAAAAGAAGATTTTACAAAACTTCACACCAAGCTTGATGTTAGAGTAATTGCGCTCTTTGTCGAAGTCCCGTTGGGCGGTTATGCAAGACCAACGATTCGCTTCCCCTTAAGTGGGACAATTACGAATGTTTATGCCCATTGTGATGAGGCTGGAACGACAATTACGACACAGGCAACCGTTCTGAAGATGTCGGAACAGGATTTTAAGTCGGGACTTTCAGAATGGGAAAGCGTGGCAACATTCGAAATTCCTGCAAACAGTAAAAATAGTGAAATGGTGGATGTGTTGAGCACTTTAGTTAATGAGGGTGACTATTTCAAGGTCTTCTTTAATAATGCTGACGACAAAATTAGAGGGCTGACAGTACAAATTGAAATTAAAATTTGATAAGGGGATGATATGATATGGCAGCACCACAAGTACTTTGGTATGACGCGACGAATACTACTCAGCAAACTCAATGGGATTTAGGTACTGTTGATGCGGGAAGTATCTCTGCTGACAAAACGTTTTTGATCTGGAACAATCGGGGCGGCACTTCTCCGCTGTCTGATATGACCGACTGCACGATTACAACTAAGGATAGCGCTGGTGGCAATACCGGTGAATTGGTTGTAGATAAATGGATTGAGGTTCGAGTCGATTCGCTTGGCGAATCTCAATTTACGCCGATTGGCGGAAATGTTACGAAGTTAATTCAAGCAGAAGGAGCGCCTTCCGGCGTTATCAGCGGAGCGGCAAACGATGGCAACATGAATACATCAGAAACAAAGAAAAACTTTGCTAAAGTTACGCTTCATGCTAACGTTCCTGCTCTGGCGACCGCTGGCAACGTAAGCTTCCTTACTCGTATTACTTACAGATATATTTAATGCTAATAAAAGAATACGCCCACAATAAGTGGGCGTATTTATTTTTTAAGCAATGGGGGTAAAAGGACATGTTTCATATGTTGCCGAGATTTTCTCCTGTAAAACAGGATTTTATTTGGGTGGCCGAATATGCAGATGGAACATATCTTTCTGAGTTTGATTTCGCAACACATGAGGAAAATAGTTTCTATTCGATTAAGCGAGATCAAATTATTCGTTTTGGTTTGGTTGGACTAGGGAGCCACTTTTACTTTGAGGGGTTTGGTGGAAGTTTTAAAGTGGGAGGCCGAATGATTGATTTTGCTTATGAGGTAAATGGAAAGTTCTTCCCTTTGAGCGGATTCGGAAAAATGTACAATGACATCATTACGTACAAAGATGTTGAAATGTATGCTGATTTATTGAATGGTCGATCATCCACTAATAGAATTTCGCGATTTAATTTCGGATACAAAACCACCCTAACATACGACGAAGCAAGTTTCAATTTCAAAGCAATATTCCAGATTCCGTTTAATAAGCCTGCCAGTTTTTATGTCAGGTTGATTTCAGATACAGAACTCAACGGGAAGTTTATCATCCTTCGCAACGGGAAAGTTGCTGAAGAGTATGACGCTCCACTGAAAAAAGACGTAGGGGGAGAGTTGACATGGCTGTTGAATTAATAGAAAGAAGAGGTAAAACGGTAAAAGTGTTTAACGTAAACAAGAATGAATACGAAATGCAATTCTTTTCATATCCTATTCACTACCTTACCGAAGATGGAAGGTGGGAAGAAATTAATACAGAAATTAAACCCATTAGCGAGTGGGAATTTACAAATGGTGTAACTTCCAATTCATTTAGAGCATACTTTGGAGATTCAACAAAAGAAAACAATCATCTTTTAGGATATGAAATTATTGATAACGGAACTCAGAGGTGGATTAACTTAAAGCTGAAAGATGCTTCACCTTCGTTAATCACGACAAAAGATAATACAATTACATTTCACGAATGCTTTGACGGCGTAGATTTTGAATATATCGTTACCAGCGAAATGTTAAAAGAAAATATCATCATTAATAATCCGACTAATATACGTGAGTTCATATTTACAATCAAACAGGATGGGTGTCATATTAAAATAAATGAAGATGGCGGCGTGTCGTTTGTTCGTGACGACACCGATGAGGTTATATCAACTTTGAACACACCGTATATGATCGACAGCTTGGGTAATGTAAGCTATGGTGTAACTTATAAGCTCGGCAACGATGGAAATTTCGATACTTTAAGCGTGTTAATTGATGATGAAGACTTTATGAAAAATACCGAAAATTATCCTATTGTTGTTGACCCTAGCATTATTATTGTGGACGATTATTCGTCTGTAATTCATGCAAATTACTACGACCCTAATTTTGGAAGTAACAACCCTACTAGGTGGTCATATAACACTTTGGATTGGATTGGAATGGCTGGTCGGTACGGATATCATCAAAGTGTCATTTACTTTAGGGGTATTGATAAATTGAAAGAAGATATTAAAACTTATGGAGACAGGGTGAAAATTTTAGATGCAGAACTTAGTGTGTATGGAATAGAAGGAAATGATACCATAGCAGTTGGGAAAATAACAGACAAGTGGGATATCGACTTGCCGCCTGTTTTCGTTGACAACATTAATCCGATTAGTAATCGGAGTAAAGCAATACTCCAGTATATTAGAGAGAGGATGTTTACAACCATAACTTCACCTCTCCATGCATGGAGAACAATTAACTTAAAAGATGTTATTGATCTTGACTTCTACGGTGTTGGCTTTACAGCCTACGGATCAAGCAGTTACGACGTAGGAAGACTTGCATCGCCTACTCATAGCAATTTTGACTATAGACCGAAATTGACAGTAAAATACACTGTGACCCCTACTCTATTGTTTCACGATGGTACGGGTGATAAGGGAGCGTACAGCGACAATAAAGGTCAACCATTTAAGTATCTTGATTTTGGAGCAATTCAGGCTGGTATGATTGCAACTCCACAGAAAGTTTATTTGAGAAATTATTCAGGAGAAGATGTAAAAAACGTTGAAGTAAAAGTAATTACTCCAATGAGTGAAGATGTTAAGGTGGAGATTAGTAAAACACAAAACCCTTTTGTTCCAGAAGATGTTCTTTATTTTGATGGTATTCTCGCAGATAACGAAGATGTAACATTTTTTGTTAGAGTCGTTACTCAAGAAAATGCAAAATATGGTGGTGTTTATCAACTAAAAGCAAGAGCAGACATAGTTAGATGAATTTTTATTTCCCCTCATACTTTATAGTGTGAGGGATTTTTCTTTTTTAATCGTCTTTTCAATACAATGGAAAGGAGCGTGGGGCTAATGCCCGCACCGGCAACTTTGGGCCAACTTAGAGGAAATATCCTTGATATGGAAGTTGGAGATTATATTATTTTTAAGTGGAGAAATACATTGAATGGGTTTGAAGCTACTGATGATCCTACTGATGGTTTAGAAATTCCAGTGAATGGACTTGCTTATTCAAGCAACTTTGATAATAGATTTTTATATATGGTCAAGGTGGATAGGGGATTGCTGATTGCTGATCGTGTTTCGCATCATACAGTAACTTTTCATGATCTTAATCAAAATTACTTTACTCGCAGAAAAATGAATGTTTCTGGAGTTGAAGGTGTTATTCGAATGCCTACTGGCGGCATTGCCTACGCAAATGAAAATGGGCTTTTATATATAGGAAAAGATTTAGGGTTCGGAGCGTATCCAACAATAAATGAATGGGACACATATATTGTCAACGGGAACTGTAATGGCAAAATAATTGCAGGAGACGATAATGTTTGGCATTGGAATGAAGGGGTTGCAAGTTGGACATTAAATTATCCTCATACAGCATTGAAGAATGCAGCGGGAACAGCCGATCAGGGCGGAAGTGGCTATAGGATTATTAGGGGCAAACTGAATGGTGACACAGTGAATCCAACGGTAAATCGGGTAGGAACTATTGTGCCTGCTCATAGTTCTATAAATGTTGGCCTGAGGCTAGTTTTTGAATACAAGGAGGTGTAAAAAATGGCTAATATTGGCGATCGTCTTGTTGCGCCCGAATCAGGATGGATTAGACTTGAAGAAAACGATCCAACACTTATACTGAATGGTACATGGAAGCCTCAGGACAATTCAGATCACAGCGGAGGAAGGTGCATACATTCTAATGTTGCTGGCGACTCGATTTCATTTATACTTAAAGGAACGCGCTTTCGAATCATTGGGGATTTATATTACCTTCGCAGCAAAAATATTAAGGTTCAAATCGATAACCTTCCTCCTGAATATTTTTCAGAGTATATTGCTTCTGGTACTTATAAGAGTATTTTAGTTTATGAAAAACAAGGACTATCTGATGGTATTCATAATGTTGTTATCACAAATGAAGAAAACACCTATTTTGGTTTCGATGCCATTGATATAGACGAGAATGGACGTATTTATCATCCAATGGAAGTCGAAAGTTTTGATGAGTTAACTCAAATTGGAATGCGCATACGTGCAAATTACTCAGTAACAGAACCTAACACTGTGGGGAAGTTTGGTGGATTTGGACAAAGAAACATGAGCTTCTTGCCTCCAATTCCTACATCATCAGTTGCAAGCGGTGATTTTTTTTTAATCTATGTTGGCGATGATCGGCTCGGCAGAAAAATATTGATCGCAGATCGAAATATTCAAGCAGGAATCTCATCAGATTCGTTAAATAATGTTGGATTGATCTCTGGTATTGAATTACCCGGATATGAAGGAATAACAATTAAGCTTCTTTCTGGTGGCGCCTCTTACACTGATACCGGTGGCGAATGGGATGAGTATATTGTAAATAGCGAAATAAACGCAAATGATTGGAATATCGGCTCTCAATGGTCGCACGTTGATGCTTTTTATACCAATACAAATTTAAGGTTGCTTAGAGGAAGCGCAAACTTAAATGCTTTTAGTAATGTTGCATCGAGTAGTACAACCCAAAAATCTACGGGCTTTCGTCCGATGTTGATTGTTGGAGATAATTATAAAATACAAGGGACAGTAGGACTTCCTTCTCACATTAAAATCAATGCAAATAATCAAATTCCTTACAGATACAAAGATTGTGTTATTGATCTCGATAGCTCAAAAAGTCAATATCTAAAAGGCGACGCAGATGAGACATTGCTTCATGGAAGCTGGACAGTTGATTTTTGGGTTAATTTGAAGTCCTATACTGCTGGTGGAAGATTTTTAGAAGTTGGGAATGGAACAAGCACTAATTATATTGTTATATGTCAGTCGTCTAACAAACTGTGTTTTGTAGCTAATGGTACTAACATTAGCCTTGTGGGAAACATTATTCCGCTAAATGAATGGGTTCATATTGCTGTAACTTATGATTTTAATACTGGAACAATATCATTGTATCAAAACGGAGAATTAACTGCTAGTCAAACGAGTGAAACTAAAATCCCCCAAGTTTCTAGGAGTATCATTTTTATAGGCAGATCGTATGCTGGAAATTATCTTGATGCAAAATTAAATGAAATTAGAATTTGGAACAAAGCAAAAACTAACGATGAAATTAATTCCTTAATGGAATACAAAGCAGATGGTTATGAAGCGGGTCTAGTTCACCTGTGGAATTTTGATGTTACAACTAATTATGGCCCCGATCCGACAACGCGCAAGATTGCTTGGGATATTGTGCCGCATAATCCTATGCATCTAACATTTTATGGTCATGAATATATGATCATTGACGATATGGGATGGTTTGGCGCAAAGGACATGCATGCAAATATTGAAGTTATCGTAAACAAAAGTAGTAACCAAAAATCTCATTTGAAAGTAACAAATGCTATTATTCCATATCGCTTCAAGGATGCATGGATCGATTTAGATAGTTCCAAGCGGCAATATCTTAGCGGCAACGAAAGAGATTGGTTGCATGGAAGCTGGACTGTGGAATTTTGGACATGTGTAAAATCTTATACTTATTACGGCAGATTTTTAGAACTTGGAAGTGGAGTATCTAATAGCAATATTATAGTAATAGATCAAAGTGGTACAACGGGGAGAGTTCGTTTTGTATTTTTTTCAGGAGGATCGGTTGTTCTAACGGTAACTTCATCAACGGCAGTACCATTAAATCAATGGGTACATGTAGCGGTTACTTATGATTATGAAACTGGAACAGCTTCAATTTACTTAAATAATGTTTTAGTAGGAATGGGAACAAGTCAAACTAAAATACCTCAAATATCAAGAAAATTTTTTATTGGAAAATCATACGATTCATCGACGGCATATTTAAATGTAAAACTTAATGAATTTAGAATTTGGGACACTCTAAAAACACAAGATGAGATTAATGAATTAATGTACTATAAAGCCGATGGATATGAGCCTAACCTTGTATCGCTTTGGAATTTCGATCTTATAAAGTATGATGATCTTAATTACGAGGCGATTGTAAAAGACATTACGCCCAATGATAATGATTTAGTGTTTTATGGTGGCAAACCAATCATAGAATATGACACAACTTTTCAATCAGGGTATAATTTATATTCAAATTTTGAAGTATTAGAACGCAATGATCTTAGTAGTCAAATTTATGTAAATCCTTATGGATTAATGTCCGTCAAGTTTGACGTTCTTGAAATATTCCACGATTGGCTAGAAAGCCAAATTACTGTTAAGAGGCCTGCCGATCTGAAGAGTTTAATTTCAATCAGACCGTGGGGCATAATGTCGCTGGTAGTTGACGTTGTACCTCCGCCGAGAATTGTAGAACAATTTAAACCTGTAAAAGATGCTTTTATTCGCTCAGGTGTGCCTCGGTTAAACTATGGAACAAGTGAAGACATGTTTTTTGGATACAATCAAGAGTTCAATGAAAATTACAGGTCGCTCGTCGCTTTTGACATTTCCTCTTTGCCCAAAGAGCATAGAATTGAAGCAGCAAAATTAAAGTTGTATTTTGATTACGATGTAACCGATGAACTTGAACTGGAGCTTTGCGAGGTCGAAGAAGAATGGACAGAATTAGGCGTAACATGGGCAAACCAGCCGAATGTCGTTAATGTTATTAGAACATTCAGTGTAGGAAAAACCAGAGGATATGTTGAGGTCGATCTGCTGGATGTAGTTCAAGAGTGGTACAATGATACGCGGCAGAATAATGGGTTTATCATTCGAGCAAAAGACGAAACAATTCCGCTTTTCTACAGATTTTATACCAAAGAAAGAAGTTCGAACTACCCCATTCTTGAAGTAACATATTATGATCCGAGGCCGAAAAGTGTAGACTATTCTAATATTAGCGGCAGAATAGCTGTCCAAAGAGACGGAGAAAGTGATCTTAAGTCGAAGATTCAAATTTTTAAAAGAGACAAAGAAGAGAATCTTGTTTCGAGGATTCGTATTAGAAACTTGAACTATATGATTGAGTCTTTCATTTCAGTCACTAGAGACAGCATGTATTCAACAATTAAGACAAGAAGAACCGAAGAAAATGAAATTGGTGGAACGATGAACGTAAGAGTTCTTCGCACTGACGATCTTGCTTCAGGAATCTTCGCTCAAAATCCCGACCTGTACAACAAAATCGTAGTAAGGCGAAATGAATGGGTTTTACTACAATCATATATTGCAGTTCGAAGAACACAGACCAACAATATGCCTACGATCATGTCGATTAGCAAGCCCGATCTGCCGTCTATAATCGAAGTCACTTATTCTAGTATGATCAACAGTTCGATAACCGTTGTTTCAACTAGAGACAAGGAGGTTAGAGGTAGAATCAAAATACGGCAGATCGATGAAAGTGATCTTGAATCATTGATCAATGTAGTAATACCTAACGATTTACCTTCTCAGTTGCAAGTCAACTCTGGATATCTGAAATCTAAACTTATTGTTCCATATCAGGGTTATAAAGACTTGGTGGCAATCGCAAAGATCGAGAAAGGTTTTGCTAACGACCTTGAGTCTAAGCTGTTTATCGGCGTGAAATATGGCGGCGGCGATTATGCCTTCATCCTGTAACAGACTAAATGGAACACTGATTTTATTGGGAATACCCATTTGGGTATTCCCTTATTTTTTCTTACCTTTCCCTACATATCTTTTTTCGCTTAACAGCTAATCCCAAAGAGACTTTATAAGTAGAAGGGTATTTTACGATTGGTGGCAAACGGGGTGATACCTGTGAAGGGTTCAGGGTTGTTTGAGGCTATCCGTTGGATGGAAGAGCGTATTGGCACGTCTCTCGATTCGGTTGGGGCTGGCGATCCAAAAGCAATTGTCATTATGGAGCGGAAAATGCTGATAGAGACATTAAAGACTCGCAAAACAATCGAAGAAACGGGGGAAGTAAGTAGTGAAGAGATTATTTAAGCCGATGGAGGCCTTCGTAGGGACGCATCTATTTGTTTACGGATTGATGCTCATTTATCCTGCGAAGACATTTAATTCTTCAGCTCTAATGTTTTCTGAGCCAATTATTGGCGCGATTTGTTTATTGCTTTCTGCAATTCTTATATTTTCTGTGTGGAAAGATTACAGAAAATTAGAGGTTCTAACTTTGACGTTAGTTACCTCTTTATGGTCGTTTGTAGCGGCTGTATTCCTCGTCTCATTCTTCCTTACAGGCGTTTTATTTTCTGAAATCAGTTTTTTAGCAATTGGATTATTTACAGGTTGGTTGGCTTGGAAAGTAGGTGGGACTGTATGTCGGCGGAAATGATGCAAGTAATTGTTCCAGTGATCACAGCAGTTGTTACAGCAATCGGAACCTTCCTTGTTGCTAAAAACAACAGCACTAAAGATGTGACAATGAATGATAGAAAGGCATTGTCCGAAGATGAAAAGGCTTTTAGAAAAGAGCTTAGAGACATCATCGATGGGTATAAGAAGGAGCTTGAGGAAGCAAGGGAAGAAATCAGAACTCTGAGAGACGAAGTAGCAAAACTTCATACGGTCAATTTAGAACTTACATTGGAAAACAAAAGGCTGCAAGTTAAAGTTGATGAATTACGCACAGAGCTTCAGGCGTTTAGGGGTGAGAAAAGCGAGTGAGGTGATTAAGTTGAAATGGATTAAAGACGGGCTTTCGTTGGATGAAACAAAGGTATCGGCATTGATTATTGCTTTTTTTATAACGTTGATCGTAGCCCTTTATCAAGC